>VTLG01014846.1_pt1 | contig 24271 bp, 39 predicted proteins | sample 4694571 | NCBI WGS metagenome assembly VTLG01 (sample SAMN12604809, study PRJNA352737) | marine metagenome | biome: ENVO:00000447; feature: ENVO:00000209|ENVO:00000569|ENVO:01000036; material: ENVO:00002151; isolation source: viral sequences binned using virsorter ...
CATAGAGCCAACTAACAAATACGGAGAATATCACAGGCAATCAATATGGACTTGGAGACCATTTTGGTCATACCTTGTAGAAAACTGTAGTGATATTATCGATGAGGAAACTCAAAGACTTGGACATGGCAATGATGGAGCAGGACTTAACAAAGAAGATTCTATCAAGTTAGCTAATAAGATACATGAGCTAATTGCTAGTGGTCATGCACAAGCATACAAAGAAAAATATGATGAAGAGTTAGCAAAGGCTAAAGCTTGGAATAACGATGTTGAGAATTTGATTGGCAAGTTACATCTCAGAGTTGTTGCCAAAGGTTATCATGACAGGGTTGCTCCGAAAGATTACCCAGAGACAGACAATCATCATTGGTGGAAACTAACTGACATGAAGGATAGCAAAGCTATGTATCCATTTGAGATTACAATGTTGCAAGAGTTTGCTGAATTCTTAGAAGTTTCAGGAGGGTTTGAAATATGGTAGAAGATAAAGAAAGAAAGCTCACAGCTAAAGAAAGAAAAGAAATACAACAAGAGATAGCTAAGACTATGGCAGAATCTCAAAATTTAAGTCAAGAGTTAGAAATGACACTTGATAAACTTAACCAAGCAGGATACAAAGAATTAAAACATCCGATGTTTTGGTACATGATTCTTTCTACAGCGATGAGAGTTGTAAGAGAAAACACTGAAGAGGAAACCTTTTATGAGTTTATGGAATTCGAAACTCATGCAACAAATGACAGCTACAGTGCTAACAAAAATGAAATTGAAGATAACAAAGGGAGGGTAAACTAATGGGTAATATGGTAAGTCATTTTAATTGGCAAAATGCAAAGAAAAGCAAAAAAAGGTCAATCAAAGCTAAAAGTGTTGGAGTTGGTTTTTTCAAATCACAACACGAGCAAAGAGAAGAAAGAAAACGAATAATGTTTTCTAATGCTGATATTAGAAGAGCAAATAAAAAGGAGGACAAATAATATGAAAGAAACTAGAAGAGAAAGATTTCTAAGAATCATGGCAAAGCGAGTCAACAGAATTAAACATGAACACAGGCTACTTGGTAACTTAGCAAATAAATATAATTATGATTATGATATGGCATTAGTAAATTCAGTTGAAGATGAGCTACTAAGAGATTTAGATTATCACATGCGAAAGTTTGTGAAAGATGACGAGCTAATTAAACCATTTAAATTCGAAGAATAAACAAAAAGAGCAGTGTGTGAAAGTACACTGTTTTTTTGTGGCAGCCTTAGTACTTTAGTTAGAGTACTACAGGAACTTACCAGTATAAGATTTTTCAAGGTCTTTTAATTTTGCCGATTGATAACGTATAAAGCTTTCATAATTTTTAAATCTACCTGCTATATCAATTGTGTGCTCTTCACCTAGTTGGTCTTTCCATATTAAGCTTGTAGAAAACTCAAAACCTGCTCCGATTATTGCCATAGCCTCAGATACAAATTGTAAAGCTTCATCTTGATATAGATTTGTATCGTCCTCAAAAGATTCATCAAATAACTCTATTGCCCTTTTACAATAGTCTATTGTCCTTTCTGTTATTTGCTTATTATTTTTTTCAGTTTCGTATCTAGCTAAATGAACATAATCTCTTAGCATTAGAAATTTGCCTAATAGTCTGTCAGGATATTTTTCTCTATCTTTGAACATGAGTGGAATATTGCGTTCAAACCTCATACGCCTTACGGATTCTGTAAGGTAACCATCATGTCCTATAAAGACATCAGAGCATATCATTGAAGCTCCTACGCCCTTACCAATGATTGTTTCTGGATGTTCGTGGACGAAACCATAGAATCTAATATTTTTTTTATTTCTAAACAGTCTAATCGGCATATCTACTTTAGGCTGCATAGGTGGGTCAGATGTGAAATGTACTTGTTTTAACGAGTAACCATTGAAGCAGTTTCTTCTAAGGTATTTTAATATTTTCCAATTGTCATTAAACTCTTCATCTGCATCTATCCAAAGTATCCAATCAGTAGTTACACCTTTGATGCTATTGTTCCTAGCCTCATCGAAGCCTACCTCTTTGGGGTCTATGCCTTCACGTATTTCTACACCATATTTTTTACAGATATCTCTGGTACTATCCGTGCTTTGATTATCAGCAACTATAATCTTATCTGCTATTGGTCTTACTGATTTTAAACAACGACCAAGCATATCCTCTTCGTTCTTAGCTATCATACAAACAGTAACAGTTTCTCTTGGAGCTTGTATTGAGGCTTTTCTATCCATGTTTACAGTACCAAGAGCTACGTTTGTTTTCTTATAAGAGATAATCCACCATGCTAAAACATCAGATTGTTGAACATTAGGAGGACCTGTACAGCACTGTATGCTAAGATTTTTTTGCTTACCAAATATTTCTTCTAAATCTCTGCGTTCATAATTCCAAAGGTGTGCATGTCTTACATCTTGCCAAATACCAACTGGTACAGTTATAACAACTAAGGCTTCGTGCTTTAGATTTTTATGTAGCTTTTCCATAAATGTTTTTGCACAAGGCTGGTGTTCAAGTACTTCACCGAGATGTAAGGCATCATACTTTTCAGTAGGTTTGAAACTATCTTCATCACCAGTAATAAAATTTATTTTTTCAACAACGTCTTGCTCACCTGTTGCTAATAATTGTTCAGCTCCTTTATTTTCTTCTTCACTAATATTTATACAATCAACTGTAGAGCCAAGACTTTTTGCTAAGAAAAACGCTTCATTACCTATGCCACTACCAAAATCTAATATTTTCTTTAGTGGTTTCTCACTGTGATAATTCATAAAATGATTTAAACATACCTCTGTTCTAGGGTACATCTTAGGTTGAAAGTTAGTTTCATTTTGTATGTATTCTTTACCAAGCTCAATATATTTTTTCTTATACATATCTGGGTTGTCAATATACTGATAGTGTTCTTGCATTTCATCTGCAAATGGCTTTGTATGTTCACCTTTATCTTTTTTTAAAATATGTTTGATAGTCATAATATCTTCTTTTCTGTAAAGATGTTGTAACAATGTTTCTTTATTTTCTATTTTCTTTTCAAATAAATCTATAAAATGTGCTTCCCACTTATCAACTACTTTGTGCCAGTAATATTGTTGTGATTTTTCTTTTAGTTTTTTTCTTCTTCTTTTGGCAGCAACCTCATCTTCGTTAATTATTTCAAAAACACCATTAATAAAAGCTTCTTGATACTCATCTGTTTTTGCATCTCCATCAATAATTAGATTGCTCTCATTACAAAGTGTTTCTGGTAATGCTCCTAAATTAGATGTTACCATTGGCAATCCACACTCTTGTGATTCCATAGCAGTTATACAAGATGTTTCGTAGAACTGTGTTGGGTAAATAAAAGCAGTAGACTCTTGATACAGATTGTATAAGTTATCTTTAGTCAATGCACCTAAGTGTCTTATTTTATAACCTTGTTGTTGATATGTTCTTATTTGATTAAATAGTTTGTCGTATAGTGGCATCATTTCAGCAGTAGTATTGTCGTAACCACAAATCAAAATTTCTACATCTTTATCTCTTGCCCATATTTTTGGAGCTATGTCAAACAACAACACATCCATGCCTCGTTCAGGTCTATTTGTATAAACTAATTGTTTTGCTTTCCTTTCTACTTTTAAATCTTTTATAACATCAATTCCGTTTGACGTTTGCCAAAACAGTTCATAGTTATAAGTTGCAATGCCATCCATATCATCTTCAAGCATTTCATAAACTTCTTTATATTGTTTTTTTTGCCAGTCAGATAACACAAAGACTTCATCTACGTTCCAAAGGCAACTGTTAAATGATTTACGTTGTCTTATTGTAGCAAAGTCATGTTGCCAAAGAATATTTATTTTTGCTTTATTTTGAAAACTAAACGCTTCAGGAATTCTTTGAACGACATTAACATCAACAGGACAAGTAGTAATGTAACTAATGTAATTATCAATAGTCCCTTGCTCAGCACCAGCAGGCAAGAAAGTAACATTGCCATCGTGCCCGATTTGTTTTGTGTTGCAAAATAATTTAACATTGTGTCCTTTTTCAGCTAAACCATAAGCCATTGCTAGTCCTGTAGTTTCGCTACCTCCTAATGATTTTTCTTTCAGTATGCCAGGATATATTTCCATACCTGCTACCAGAAATACTATGTCTAACTTATGTGTTTCCATGAATTACCTACCTTTATGTCCCAAATTGTTTTGTAATGAACTTTGTACATTTTTGCTATTGGTGATGGTTTCATACCCTCTTTCAATAACCTTTTTATTTTTTTTACATTTCTAGGCTGCAAGATTCTTGTTGGAGCAGTTTCCCATGTCCAGTCTTGTGTGTTCGTGCCATGTCTTACAGAGTCGGCTTTATTTTGTTTTGATGTACCCCAGTAAATATTTTTGTAATGATTGTGATTTTTATTGCCATCTTTATGTAGTGCTAAATTTTTTTCTTCTGTTCTTCCTTTACAAAAAGCTTCTGCCACTAATCTATGCACTTTTGCTTTTATGTATTTTTTATTAGGATATAGAGTTACAGTTTTGTATCCATCTCTGTCAGGATTTTGTGCTAGTGGTCTACTGTTCTTACCATCTTTTGTATAATATTTTAACGACATAACATTGCCATAATTAGATACTAGGTATTCTGGGTATTTTGTTGGTTTCCAAACTTCGTTTCTGTTGTTGTAACTCATGGTTATCCTTGTATCGAGGGATAGTGCTAATCTCTTAGCTTTCTACGTTACCAAACCATTGTTCGGATATCCCCAATACAATAGTTATTCTAAACTAATTTACAAATTTAATCTACTATTTTATCGAATACATTGCAAATAAGATAGCAGTCTAATCATTCTTCTTCTTGCTAGTAATCTTCTGTATGTATAAAGTGATGAAGAAATTGTTAAGTCCATGTCCAAATACCTCTCTTTTATATTTGAACTTTTTATCCATGTTCTATGGAAGGGGGTATATTTCAACCCCCTTGTGTAGTGTTAGGCTACGCAACCAGACCATAGATAACCGAGCTCTGGAGCTACGATTTTCTCGTCTTGGTAATATTGTACTCTCATGTTTGTGAAGTTGCCGTGGTCTGGGTCATCCCAAGCCTCAACAGCCATCGGTGTTCCAAACAGTGGATTAGTCCATCTGAATGAATAACCTAATGATGGGTTTCTTCCGTCTGCATCAGCTCCGTTTGTTAAGTGAGCTAATATAGCGTTTTTACCCCAAACATCAGAGAAGGAATTTGCAAGACCTTCGCTGCCTGTATTTTTAATTGCATTGCCAACTAATACTTTATCTACATCAAATAATGATGCTAAGATATCAGCTGTTACAACACCTTGTTGTACATATTTGATTCTATCAATTATGTCTGCGTGCTTAATAAGTGCATCATAAACTTGTCTGCCAAGAATAATTGTATTAGCTTCAAGTCCTGTTGTACTTCTAATTGCACTTTTTGCAGTTTGGATATCGCCAAATGGGTCAGATGTTCCTGCTGCAGATGATGACCATAGTGAGCCAGGTGTAGCGTGGCTACCAAGATTACTACCTGTAGTAAGCTGGTCTGCTACTCTAACTTCATAGTCTAACATCAAAAGGTTAGTTAAGTTTCTTGCTGCTTTTTCTCTAAGTTTTAGAGGTGTGTCAGCATTAGCCATAACTTCATAACTCATTTCTTCTACAAGTGCGTAGTTATTAGCATAATAAGCTTTAGATGAAACAGAAAATTCTACTGTTCTACCTTTAGTCTTAGGAGCTCTAGCTGTTGTAGCTGGAATTCTGAAGAAATCGCCTTTTGTATATTCATAATACAAATCTGATTGTTTAGCCACATTAACCACTGGGTAAATGTCGTTTACGATTAAACCTGTAGGCTCAAATCCAACAACTAAATTACTTAAAGGTGCATCAATGTGTACTGTTCTTGCGTCTATTGACATTTTTTATCTCCTTTAATTTTTATTATCCTCTGTAGCCATTGTGCTGTACTAATAGTTTGAATAAACCACCAGAAGCAACACCAGTAATTGACTTACCAAGAATGTATTGTCCAGATGTAGCTGCTAAGCCTGTACCTGATGCTGTTACTGTAATCCAGCTACCTGCTGTAACTGTACCACCTGCATAGCATCTTGTTAGACCTGCAACAACAACTGTTGCGTTCTCTCCGTTTTCAGGTTTGTTGTTTAGTACACCTAAAACACCAGCTCCTGCTGCTACTCTAAGTTTTACTGTATTCTCACCATGTACGTTAAGAATTTTATATTGCATGTCAGATAAGTCTTCTGCTGCAACCATTCCAAGATATGTTCTTGTACTCATTTTTTATCTCCTATGTAAGTTCATTACAAACTTACTCGTTTTCATATTTTTCTTTTAACTCTTTATCTTCTTTTAAGACTAATTCCATAGCTGTGGCGTAATCTTTGGCAAGGTCTTTTTCAAGATAAAGCTTGACTCGTCTATCTACTTCCTTTCCAGCATTATCGTAGTCAACAACATCATAATTTTTGTTGTCAGCTTCAGATAACTCTGCAAATTCTACAACTTTTGGTAAGTTAGAGAATATTTTTTGGACTAGCTCAAACTGAGAAAGTTCAACTTCTTTGTCTTCTTGCGAAAACTTGTAAACTTTTTCATCTGTAGCTGTAGACAGTAGAGCTTCAACTTCATTACTAAATGCAGGAAGAACTTTACCTTCGTCTTTTAGTTCTTTCATGTATGTAGCAATGTTTTGTTTTTTTAATTCTTGTTTGTGAGCAGCAAACTCTTTGATTACCTCTTCTTTTTCTGCTTTGAGGTCTTCAATAGTTTTTTCATACTCTTCGACAGGAACTAAATTTTCATGTTTCTCTTCCATGATTTCACTCTCCTTTCCGTTGTAGTGTAGTTTGACATCACCAGTACCCACTTCTTTATATAATCCTGTAATAGAATCTAAGTTAGTGACTGCTGGAATCTCAGCACCTAACAAAGCTACTGCTTTTAGCACTCTGTTAAATGACTTGTCGTCTGCTCTATAATTCCAATATATTTCACTTGAAACTCGTTTATAGTTGCCTCTCTTGATAGCTTCATATACTTTCTTAGGAAGTTCCTTGAAGTCGGCTAAGAGCTTACTACCAACTGTATAGATTTTGTCAACATATCCTAGAGCAGGTTGTCCATCTTTCAACTCAGGTTGCTCTTCATTGTGACCAATTTTAACGGGTGGCTCGAAGCCTACATCATCAAAATTCGAGACCATATTGTCTAAATCTTCTTTACTGTACCTGTCGCCATTCCAGATACCTGTGCTAAAAATTTCGACTCCGTTAAGATTAAATGTTTGTTCTACTGCATGTTTTCTAGCAGTAGTTTCAGTTTTTTCGCAATCGCAAGATGGTTTATTATCTTCACAATCACAGTCTAATTCATCATTATATGTGCCAATTGGTTTTTTTGTATGCACATCGCCAGCTGTTATAGCGTTTTCTTCTACTGGCATTTCTTCTTTTTCTATTGTTTTTTCTTCTTCTTGTTTCTTTTTAACTTCTAAATATTCTTCATGAGAAGGAAAAGGCATATATAAAGTTATTTTTTTGTCATCAACCATGTGTATGTGTTCATGACTGCCCTCACCACCCATTTCTTTAGCTCTGGCTTCGGCTTTCTCTGCAGTAGTATAAACATCTTCCATTGCAAATTTGTCAGGTGTCTCAGCTCTTTTTGCTGGTAACTGCATCTCCTCTTCAATATTTTCTTCTATGTATTCTGCCATTTTCTTCTCCTAAACTGCAATAATTGTCCTACAACGAGAACATTTTATTTCTATTCCTAGCTTAACTACTTTAGTATCGCTTTTAGCTAGCAATTTATTACAAATATAACATCTTACTTCGTGTTTTTCAAAGTGAATTACTTGACTATCAGAGTTCTGTGTTGTATGCGATGATACATTTGTCATTTTGAGCTGAGTGGATGTCCTTTTGGAAAGAGGTCAGTATCGTGTTTACCACTTCTAAATCTACCATTTCGTAAGGCATACAGATAAGAGTTAACTCTTGCATAAGCCCATTGTTCTGCAGATTTTACACTTGGTCTTACTGAGCCTGGATTTGTTTTATATGCTCCAATACCTCTTTTAAACACAACACCTAAAGTTCGTAGGTTAGTTTTTTTAGTTTTACTGTCACCATATTTTTCATTGTGGTCTTCAACTTTCTTTTTTAACCCTTTCTCTACAGGTGTACCAGGAATAGTAACTACATTATTTTTTTGTTCTGCTTCTATTTGATTACGTTTTTTTCTTGACCAAGAGAATCCAGCATCTCCACCCCATAATGCCCATGCAATTCTACCTGCACTTGGATAACCTTTTTCTCCAGGTCTAAAGCCTTGTGCTTGTTTATCTACCTCATGTCTGCTAAAGAAAGAAAACATTCTTTTTACTGTATCAGGGGATAAGTTTTCCATATTTTTAAGTTGTCCTGCTCTTGCAACACCAACTGGTGTGCCACCTCTTTTAAATTCTTTTCTCCAGGCTAAACCTCTTATTGCTTCTGCTTTCATGCCTGCTGTTGGTCGAAAATCAATGTCAGCAATTGCATTTTCTTTTACCTCTTCTTGAACTTCCTCAACTTCAACTTCTTCATCTTCTTCTTCTTCTACCACAGGCTCTGATTTTGCTATTGGCATTGTGTCACTAGGTGTTAATTCAGCATTATCTTTTTCAGGAAAATGTAAATTTTCTCTAATGTAATTCTCATCCTCAAGAGTTGGACTAATTACACCTTTTTCAACTGCATTAATAAACATAGCATTTAACTCTAACTTCTGGTCGTCAGTCATAGGGTTAAATTTAAACTTAGGCATTTCAGAGATATTGCCATAGTTTATACCAACAAGTCTTTTTATAAGCTGTTCATTCATAACAACTTCTTCAAGGTCTTGTCTTAATTTAGCTAGCACAAAAAGGAAAACGTCAAAGTGCACTTTAGCTTGACTATATGCTCCAGTTTGTCCTTCTGCTACAAGTCTATCTGGAATTAAAATACTACGAGCTATTGTTTTATCGTAATAGTTTATTGCTTCTTTGAAGTCTTGTGTAGCACTTCTAGTAGGCTCTAAGAAGTCAATATCAAACTCATCCATTCTGTGTGTGATAGAAGTCTTAGCTGTTAGTCCATCTAAGATTTGTCGCAGATTAGTTTTTGAGTTTGGGTCATTAGAACGATATTTACCAACAACAGTTGGGTTAGCAAACCTTTCTAAATAGATATTCCAGAATTTGATTATTGTATCTTTTGACCAATAACCACGATAAGCAGGTCTTAAATCTGCTGTACCATAATGATTACCAAATTCTTTTTGATAACTAAATATCAAGAATTTATTAGTAGGTAATCTTTTTTGCTCGCCATCTATATTGTATGCCAATCCATCTTTTAACAAATTAGAATATTTATCGATTGCAAAACTATAGTAGCGAGGTTGTTTAGTTTTTAAATTTTTAATTCCTATTTTGCCTGAAAATTCACCAATATCATACATTTCATAGTTTATTTCTGTGATAGAAAAACCATAATCTAAAGCTGTTAGTATTTGAAACAAGGCATCATTCATTGAGCCTTCCATGTTATCTATGCAATAAGCAACAAATTTTGCTACTTCTTCTGCTTTTTGGCTACCATCGGCAGGTAAAATTTTATAGTTAGGAGCTAATGTAGCAAATTTTTTTAATGTTAAACTAGCCTTAACCATATCGTCAAGACGCATTTTATCGTAAACTTCTAATCCTTTTCTTGAAACTAATGTATCTGGATTGTATGGTAATACATTGTGTTTGGAATATAACATAGAATCTGACGCAGCTAGCTCATTCATGTTTGGTCTTTGTATAGGTGTTTCTTTAGCAAACTGTTTTTGTAAGTCAGAGATTGAAGCCATGTTCTTGTAATTTTAAGGTAGTAATTGCCAAATGTAAAGCATTAAAACTCTTCTGTGCCACTAATTCTTTCTCCAAAGATTTCTGGTGGACTAGTATCGTAACCTTGTTCTATTGGTATTTCAACAACACCATACCTTAAAGCATCAACTGGGTGGTCAAAACCTTTAGTGTCATAAGTTTCTATATTTCTTTTATCAACCTGTATTTGTTGTAAAGCTTTCCAAGTTATAGGACAATCTTCTGTTATATATAGACTTGGGTCGCCATCAAAAACAGATTTAGACAATCTCATGTGCATTTGTTGAGAGCCATATATTCTATCATTATTTGCTTTGTGCATAGCCAAACCTTCAACTTCAAAGATTTCAGCTAAACTTTCGCCTGCATTTGTTCTTGACCACATAGATGGGTCACTAGGACAATATGTAGAAATAAAATTATTAGCTTTTTCTATGTCTTTTATATTTCTAGCAACTTCGTTAGCAGGTAATTGTAAACCTTTGTTTGTGCCATCTTTAGTACCAACGTATTCTGCAAAAACAATCATTTTCTTTTCGCCAGTAAAAGCAATCCATACAGTTGCAAAAGGTGCAGAAAATCCATAGTCAAAGCCACGGATAATTACATCATTCGGTTGTGGTCTATATGTTGGTATAAGATGTTTGCGTTCATCTAGCTCTGGAAAACATACGCCTTCTATTTTTGTCCAGTCCCCAAAACGTAAAGCAGCATAAACTTTATCGCCTTGCATTTTGAGTCTAGCTTCGTAACCTTTGTCGTTCTGTTGCAAATAAGGATTGTCATCTAAAGTTGCAGGAATATATAGTCTCGATAGTCCTGTGTCAGGGTCTTTGTATATTTTATATGGACCAGGCTCAACAAAATATTTTCTTACCCAATCAATATGTCTACCAACAGGAGTGCCAGTACAACGAACTCTTGGTATTAGTTTTGGATTTGTTGAACGACAACGAGAATGTAGATATGTATATTGTTCTTGTTCGAAAGATGTTATTTCATCAAAGAAAACACCTGCTGAATATTCTTGACCATCATGCTGATATTTATCTGCTGCTGTTTCCATGTGACTAAAAAAGATTTGACCACCACTAGGAAATTGCCATTTAGATTTATGTTCATTCCATTTAGCTCCTAGTCTAGGATATATTTGTTGTGAATAATCTAGTAGCTGTCTAAGCTCTCTGGTTGTTCTACGAAACACAACAGCTTTAGCATCTGCATAATTCATCTGTCTACAAGCATCTATTAGTAAAACAGAAGACTTACCACTGCCAGCACCACCTAAATAGGCTACTTCAAATATGCTACCAGCCTTTAAAAATTCTAGTTGTTTTTTAGTAGGCTTCCATATAGACTCAGTGTTCTCTGATGTCATCGATTGTTGGCTCATAGGCTTCTAACTCTGGGACTTCTAGTATGCTTTTGACTGTAGTTTTTTGGTCTACTTCTTGCCTTACAACATAACCTTTGCTTTTGCCTTGTGTTTCAAGATAGAATCGTATGCTCGGATAATGCTTTTCTCTAATCAATTCTAACAGTTTTGATTCAGCAAAATCAATAATTTCTTCTCTACTAGCATCAAGTTTTGCTTTTAGTTTGTCGCTTCTTTCGATTCTATTATAAAAAGTTTGACGAGATATGCCAGCAGCCTTACATATTTGTGTAACAAAACCTTTGTGTTTAACGATTAACTCTTCTAACACTGTGTTGCTAACCTTCATACTATATAAATATCAATCATTTCTTTTCTTTGTCAAGCCTTTTAACAAAATAAGCTTCGTTCTTTTCTATAATTTGTTCGTAACCTGCATGATACATTATGTTAACAAGCCTATGATTTGGTACAGATTGATTTGATAAATTAATAAATCTACGCACTTTTTTCATGTCATGAACTGATATTTTCTTATGTTTAGCTAAATATTGTTGTAGTTTTGCTTTGTTTTTATCTTTCAAAGATTCATACATATTTTGTTTTGTAAGCTCACCAACAAATATTTTGTGTAGCGATTCACAATATTTTTCAACACTAAAGTTTTTAGCAAGGTTTTTGTTTTGTTTACCAAAGACTTCAGCTTTTTCATTATCTTTCAATATGCTAGTTAGCTTTTCAATTTGTTCTTTTTTACTATCAAATAATTGTGGATTTCTTTGCCCAAGAAGCTCTGGCATAGTTGTTGAATTTGGGACAATAGTTGCTAGACCTAGCATCATGCTTTCAAAGATTGATATGCAAAAGGTTTCATATTGTGAGTTAAATGTATTAGCATGACACCTTGACAATACATCATAGTATTCATCTTGATTTTTACATTCAAAAACTCGTGTGTATGGTCTATTGTTGACTGGTGTTATGTTCACTGGACCAACAGGACACAAAGCTACATCAAAATCAAAAGACTTTTGTAGTTCATCAAAAACATCAAATGTAGTTTCCCAGTTTTTATATTGTTGCAACCTGTGGTTATAAACAAACGTAAATTTATCAAACTTTTTGTTTTTAACTATGTCTTTTTTGTTCCAAAGACCAAAAGGTACAACTACAGAGTTGTCTGCAATTTGACTTGCAAAGTCAGGCATGTATTTGTTAATATTGTCCTGTACCATCTTCTTAGTGTAGTTAGAGTTAAAAATATTAACATCAGCTAAAGCATCTCCTAAGATTTGCCAGTACACATATTGCATTTGGTTTTTTAAAGGATAAGGTAATGAGTCGTGATAAATATAATGATGTTGATTTATAACAGTAAGATTAGAGCTGAAGTGCGTATCTAAACATTTTAGTTGTCCAGTAACTTCTGGTATTTGATTGTAGATTGTGTTGATACCATATTTTTCAACTATATTGTTATAGAAACTTCCGTCAAAAGTTATGTTGTTTATTTTTTTAGACAAAGGAATTATGTAAGGAACTCGTAATACGTTCATGTTTTCGAAGAAACCATCTTCGTGATATTTAAAGTTTTTAACAGGAAACGGAATAATAAAATAGGTATTAGGATACATTTCTGTGTATTTTTCAATAACTTTTTTAATGTGAACGTAGTTCGAATCTTTATTCAAATGTTCTACTGACCACATAGGATTAACTAAAATTATCATTTCTTTTTATGTAGCGACAAGAGATAGTCTACTATTTGGTCATCTGTATCAAAACCAAAATCATATTTAATTGCTTGTATCACTTTCCAATGTGAAGCATATTTAGCAGGACTGTCATACAAGAATATTAGTTGTTTATATTTTTCTATTTTCTGTTGAGTGTCAGTATCTATAATTTCTAACTCTGGCTCTTCTTCTTGTGTAAAATCTAAACCCCAGTCAGATGTGTCAAACCCTAGTTCTTCTATTTCTTTTATTTCAGTGTCTAGTAAAAAGTTATCCCACTCAGCTATTTCGCTTGTTTTGTTATCTAGTATTCTATAAGCTTTAGCTTTTTCTTCAGACAAGTCAGCTACAATACAAGGAACTTTTTTTAGTTTTAGTTTTACTGCAGCCTTAAGTCTAGTGTGTCCTGCTATAACTACATTGTCTTTGTCGACTATAATTGGAGAGTTAAAGCCAAACTCTTTTATGCTTTTTGCTACTAGCTCTACTGGTTGATTTCTTCTTGGGTTGTTGTTGTATGGTTGAATCTTGGCTACATCAATCTCTTGGATTTTGCTCACTCGATTATCTCCTTTAAGACTAAGAAACTTATAAATAAATAATAAGCTTCTTGCCATAAACTAATATTGTATTTTTTCTCAAATGCTTGTGTCCCTATTTTGTGTAGCTCTGTGTGCATTTCTCTTGACAAAGGAACGCAGGTAAAGTGTTTAGCACTTGGTTTTTTTCTGTTTTGTCCCATGCCTACTGCATGTAAATGATGTGGGTCAGCTATTGAGTCGCCTGAAACACAACATGCTTTATCTCTTATAAAGTCAATATATTCCAAAGACTGTTCAACAATGAACTCGTTTTTCATTTCAAAACCTCTATTCCAAGTCTTTCCTACGATATGTAACTCCACACACTCCACACCTTTCTAATATTATTTTAGGTGCATCGCATTGTTCTGGGTTAACACACTGGTCATCAGGAACTAACCCTTTCATTTCTTTTAAGTTATTATCAAAATCAACTCTTCGTGTTTTTGCTGTCATTTCTAGTAACTCATCTTTGCTGTCTGGATTTTTTTTAACAATTGGCAAAAGTCGCACTAATCGTTCATAACTACAGCTTTCTAACAAATCAATTCTGTGCATTAGAAAGTGTGAAAAAGCATCGTACACTTCCATGTCTTGTCTTGCTGTTTCTCTGTTTAAATTAATTGCATCTAAAAACTCAGCCCAAGTGTTAACATAAGAATCATATCCAACATATAGTTTTTTCATTTTAATTGTTTTTAATAGTCCACCTCTTTCTAGTCTGCCTCTTAATATGTTTACATTAATTTGAGCCAACTTATCTACGATTTCGTTCATAGCATTGATATCAACCAAGCTCATTCTTGCTACCTCCTATAAGGTTTTTTCTTAATAACATTTCTGTTTCTTTTTGCTCGTATTTGTCCAGTAGCTTATGCAAAATTTCTGCATAGTGTGGTCTGTGTTTTTCGTCTTTAAACCAAAGTTTTAAATTATATAACGCATCTCTCAATACGATTACTTCTAATTCTTTATCCTTTAGAAGACTATCTTGTAGCTCATCTGTTGTCATAGTATACCTCCATTATATTTTATTCTTCTTCCTCTTGCAAGTTCTGTAACAAATCTCTATAGTAGTTAGCCATCTTGGTATTTCCGATTCTGTCGTATTCTTTGATATAATGCTTACACAAATCTGTTTGACTCGCATTAGCATCTGGTACATCGGAGATTTCGTTTTCGTTTGGCTGTATATTTGTTTCTTGCTCTGTATTCTGTAAAGTGGGTGCATCATGATGAAAATCTGCCCTCCTTTCGCCTATAGTAATCTCTTCGTTCCAACCTTCGTTCTTTAACCATTTCTGTGGGTAGGGAACATATTTTTCTTCCCTTACCTGTAATAAGCGATTAAATTTTTCTGCTAGTTCTTCTGCTGTAAGCTCTGTATCTATTTTTACATAAGCTTTTAAAGCATCGTTCTTTCCTAATTTTCTTCCAAGCAACTTGTCCCAGAATCTACTAAAATCATCATTATCTCTAATATATATTTCTTTTCTTGTATTATTAACACTTGTAGTATTATCTGCGACATTTGTGTCAGGGGGTATAGACATTTTTGTCGGTAGGGGTACTGACATTTTTGTCACCACCTCTAGTGGTACAACTGACAATATTCTCTTAGAAACCTCTTTGCCTTTGTATTCAAACTTACGATACAAGTAGCCTTTGTCCACTAGCTCGTTTATAAGTCTAGTAACTGTTCTTGATGTTACGTTATAAAGCGAAGCAAAATAATTATTGCCTGCCCAGCACTGACCTGTCTTGTTTGTTAGAACAGATATCTCTGCATATAACAACTTAGCTTTGTCTGTTAGCTCCCTGTCGTACCTCACAACAGCAGGGAGAATTGCATAATATGTTGGGTTTTCCATTAAACCTCTCCTCTGTATGGATGAGAAGGGAACTATTGTACCAAGGAAGATACAGTAGATGTGGAGGTTAAGCCGTTCCCCTCTCTCCAAAATTATAAACTATTAAAACTTAAATAACATTTCTTTATAAACTTTACATTGCTCTAAGACAGCTTTGTCATCTAAGTTGCCTGTTGCAATAGCCCAGTCTACGGCTCTATTTAAAATGTTCATGTTTGTTATTTTCTCATCTGTAGTCATACTGTTGCCTCCTGTTGGCTCTTTAACATATTTTTTATTTACATCTTCTTTAGTTGTAAAATCATCATCAAAGATTGAATCTAACTGGTCTTCTTTTTGTTCGTTTCCTAAGTCTAAGCTTTGTAGAATGTAAACATCTTCATTCTTCTCGTTTTTTAAATGAGTGTATTTCATTTCTACAATTTGACCTACGGGATATTGACAAGTTTGACCAGTTCTTTTTGCAAACCAATAAGCGATACCATTAACTTCAATACCCTTACCACCAGCAATAACTTTATCTATTGAACAAACTTTTGTTTCTTCTTTTATTTTAGTTAATCCCATGCTTCTTCTCCTTCTGGCTCTTGATTAGCCAGATAATCGCCATAACCTGCAGCTCTTTCCATTAGCTGTTCGTATAAGGCTTGTTTTTCTTCTTCACTGCCATTAGGTAGTTGCTCTTGAGCTTCTTCCCAACATTGTTCTATGACTGCGTGTTTATCGTACATCTGCAACCTCCTCTATTTTTAATATTTTTTTTTCTACTAGCTTTTGTGCTAGTTCTTCTTCAGACAAGTGTTCCCACTTACCCTTCATAAACAATCTGTTAAACATAACATCCCTGTCTTTAACCCATGTTCTAATCACTGTATCGTGTAAAACATGGTCAAAGAACTCTTCTGCTGTTTCACATATCCACTTTTGTCTTTCCCATATATATTGTTTCATCTTAACCTCCATGATTAATTATTGCATATAAATATATATCTGTCAAGACTTGACAAAAATTAACCTGCGTATAGTCTATTTATTATGCAAATATCAGTAAAAGACATAGCCAGAGCAAGAGTTTTTGATAACTTGTCTTATGCAGCAATTGGCAAACAATTAGGGGTAACCAAACAATATTTATCTTTTATTTGTAAGAAAAAAAAGAATCAACCAGAAATAGTCAACCGACAGTTGTTTCTTGAGTTTCAACAAGTTAAAGATGAGTATCCTGTTCATGAAAGAATTAGAATTAAAAGAAAACTTTTGGGACTTACACAAAGCGAAGTTGCAAAAGAAGTTGGAACTTTTAGTCCTGTTGTTGTGCGAATTGAGAAAGGTCAGCTAAGAAACTCTATGTTTATAAAAAGATTGCAAGATTATTTAGATGTGTAACCTTTGTTATTTACTAAACACTCATAGCCTTTTTGTTTATTAGGAACAAACAAGTGTTGTTCAACACTAAAGAAACCATTTGTTTTTGTATGAACAACTGTAATGCCACGTTGTGTTGAATCAAAACTAGAATACAAACCATCTGGTAACAAACTTAAATCTGCAAGACAACCATTTGCCCAACCACCAAGAAGACTCCCATCAAGCTGTGTGGTGATACTCATATCAAATCTATGATGATGACCTACTATTACGTTACGATTGTAGTACATAAGATTTACGTTTGCTATATGCTTTGGAGTTATGAAACCTTTTTTCTCATGACCATGTAAAAAGAAAACTTTAGGTTGTCGTAAAGAAAAAGGTGTTTTTACTTCTCTAATCGCAAACTTTTTAAACTCTAGCAACTCTCTTATAGACAATCTATTTTTTAAAAAAGGAGCTAACGAACTAACACAAGACATTATTTTTTTCTGCATACGTTGTTCATGATTGCCTTCAAAGAAAAATATATTAGATTTAGGTGCTAGTTTTCTAAGTTCGTTTAGCCATTCTACTGCTTCAAACAGCTCTAAATCAATGTTTGATGATGTTAAATCAGGGGAAAAGCTTGATATTGGATAGTAGTCTACTAAATCTCCACCAATTATTATGGTGTCTTCTTCATTTAAATTGTAATCTTTGATGATGTCCATAGCCATCGCCAAAGCTTTTTTGTCCTGATAAGGGATATGTATATCAGAAATGAAAACTATTCTAGTGTGCGTTCTCTTCTTCTTTATCATGTCTTACCCTATTAACTTCTTTCCAATAATAGTGCTCTGATAAATCTTCAAATACAAGTAACATTTTTGCTAGTATTGCTTTCATTTTCATATCTTTTTTATATTGTGTTTGGGAATGTAAATTGATTTCAAGAAATTTGTCATACAGGGTTAAGAAGGATTTTTCTACGGAATCCTCATTCAATATAATTATCTCCTCTGAAAAATTTTAGTATGTAAATAACGCCTTCGCCATTTTTAACCATATCTGTTGACAATCTTAACAAATTCCAGCCTAAAAGACAAGCGTTGTTATATTTCTCCATGTCTTTTATAAACGTAGATGCTCTATTGTGCCTACCATAATTCCAAATACCACCTTCAACTTCAACTGCTAATTTTGCTTCTTTAAAAGCTAAATCAAATCTCCATTTTCTAGTTGGATGAAATCTATGTTCAAAAACTGGCACAGGTATATCTGTGTGTTCTTGAAGTTGTACTGCTAAATATTTAGGATAATCTATTTTTGGTTTCTTGACTGAAACGGCTGTGACATTTGTGCTTGTTGGATGTCTACCCATTTTTCGAATCCCCTTGCTCTTTGCTCATGAATTCTATTTGCTTCAATTTGAGCATCAGCTAGTTTCTCCATTGATACAGAAATAGCTCTAACCAACTCAAGGTTTGCTCCATTTCCATTTCCATTTTTGTGTCCGTTCTTTTCTTGTCGCATAATCAGCCAAACAACTATTGCTAAAGCAGGTGCTTGAGATACTATTGCTAACATTTCAGTTTCCATTTAATTCTCTCAATAAATTATTTTGCTCTTGGCATTTCTTTAAGTTTAGCACAAGTTCAATTGCTTCACTATTAGAAATACAAACATAGCCAATGTTAGATGTTGGACAAGGTTGAAACTTAACTTTCTTATATTTTATTTTTTCTGGTAAAACTTTAGAGTCAAACACAGAATTAGAGCAAGATACAAGGCAAAACAGCAAAAAAAGCATACTAACTATCGTATTTCGAGAGAACGTGCCCGTATGCCCTGTTAAAATCGATTTAAGCCCTTTTTTAGTCATTTTCTCTCATGATTTTGTTTAATTCTTTGACTAATGAGTCATTTTCTTTATTTTTTAGTCTATATTTCCAGTCTTGTATTTTTTGTTGTGTTTCTTTTTCTTTTTCTAAAATCAAAACTTTGTCTTTTAGGGAAGAAACTTGTTTCTCTAGTTTTTCTACCTTTCGCTTTTTAAAATATTCTGTTAGAAAAGCCAAGCCTCTTCCTAATAGATTATTTACAATGTTAGCTATTATTTTTGCTATCATATAATTCATCCACCTTTAGAGTTACATCACGTCTTTCTAAATGCTTAAAATGTATTTCTGCTAACCTCGCTGCAACTGACAACGATTTAGCTTCAATAACTTTGTTTGCAATAAACTTTTTTGTTGCATGACAATAAACTCTAATCCTATACATTTTAATCTCTATCCTTTAAGAACATAGCTGCAAGACCAGCTAGACCAGCCAAAACTGTTGAAATCATAGTCCATTGTTCTTGTGAAAGACCAATTGCTATCATTAAACCAGATAGACCAGCATAAGTGCTAGGCTCTTTTAATCTGTCTAATATATTCATAAATACCTCCTTTAAACTTCCCAGGCTGCGATTGTGCCCATGATATCTTCTTTAGCTACTGCACTTGGATTATAAGCAATGTAAGTTACTGTTATACCAGTTGCAGCACTTGGAAATCCACGAAAACCCCTAACGCTTGCATCACTGGCATCAGCAGGAGTTACATCTCCAAATGTTACACCATAAGATGCTGTAAAACTTTTACCCCATGTTATTTGATATTCACCAAGTTGTGCATGATTAATTGATGAAACATTTTCAGAATTCATTATATGTCCATTAGCTGAGAATACTACCCAAGCTTTATTTATAGAAGCTAAATCTGGAGCTCCTGAAGTTCCAGAAGCTACTGCACTAAAGTTATTTTGCAAAGCGTTCATGTTACTCGCTGTTAATATTGCACCACTACTAAAAGTTAAATTTGTCCAAGTCATACTGTTGTATTCTCCAACCAGACAACACATCCCGTATGTACATCAAAGTTTCCTGTATTAGAAGTTGGACTACCTGCACGAGTCATCATAGGGTAAGTTGAGCTGTTAACTCTCGCTGCATCAAGTCCTGCAAAAACTCTTCCATTATTATCACTATAAGCAACATTAACTTCAAATCCAGAAAGAACTGCTGGCACTGACCTAGTTTGAGGAGAAGCAACACTGTTAATTTGTGTACCTACTGAGAATGTTGAGCTCATGTTAAAAACATAACTACCTGTTGCTCCGTGTGTAATAGATGAAACACCACGACTAGCAAATATATGTCCATTAGAAGAAAACACACACATTTTGTCAGCTCCACCTACAATTCTTGGAGCACCCGTTTGTCTTTCTGCAAAAGCAGTAAAATTATTTTGCATTGCGTTCATTTTTGACGCTGTTAACGTGCTACCAAAAGGAAATGTTAAATTAGTCCAAACCATTAATAGTTACCTGCTCCGAAAGTCCAAACAACAACGTGCACTGCTATTTGGTCTTCTGCACTTTGTGAAGTTTCATTTGATGCGTGATATCTAATTCGCATTTGAGATGTTGTTAATGAAAAACCATTTGCATTTCTTACAGAGCCATCAGAAAGAGGAAAAGCATGGTCAGTAGAAATACCTATACCAACATTAGTTGAAGATAAAGCATTTGTAAATGTAAGTGTGTAATCTCCTACGGCATTTCTTGTCATAGAACTAAATCCATTACCAACGTACAATCCTTGTTCATTATCAGTTTTGCCACAAAATTGACACCACAAAGCAGGTCTAGGAACACGAGGTCCAGATTGGTCACCTTCTGCTATTGCATCAATATTTGCATCTAATTGTTCCATTATCGTATGGCTCAGTTTTTGACCATCTACGAATGTTAAATCTGTAAATCCCATATTATTATCCTAACACACCTGTAGTATTGTCAAGTCTTCCTAGTATATCATCTCCTAATTCAAAGACTGTTAGGTTGGCAATACCTATACCATGTCCAACAGATAAATCCATGTCCATAGTTTGATTTTCTATATCTATAGTGTGACCTATCATTGTATATGGTTGGTCTACTAAACCAACTTCAGGCAAGTTTAAATAAATTATGTCGCCTAATTGGTTTCCTAAATATTTTACTGGTGTTGTTATTTTAACTGCTATCTCTGGTTGTCGCCTTCTAAAAACAACTCTACCTGCAAGGTTATTTGCGTTAGCACTATTTGTGTACCATATCAGTTGTGTTGTTGGACCTTTTAAACTTGCACCAAAACTATTTACTGACGCAGTGTTAACAAATGTACAAGTAGCTCTAGGACCTTCAACCCTGTTTGATACAACAGTAAATGACATTGGTACTGAATATTTATTACACATATCATAAGCGTCACCAGTTGTAGAACATTTTAGTACATCTGATTCTGATACTGTTGCAGAAAAACTTTCTACACCTGTTAAGTTTCTAAGGAAATATATTCTGTTATCTGCTTCTGCGTATATTGCTGAGTCAGTTAATTCTGCAATAGATTTTAAAGCTTGAACATAGTTTGTGCCATACGGAAAGAAACCTTGTACTGTAATATTTTCTGCAGCTAAGTTTGTTTTCCATTGCAACCAAGAATCGTAGTGTATTTGTGGATTTGTATAACAAGTTACATTACTAAACCCTGCTCCATAACTATTATTGGTTAATATTTCAAATGTCATGTCAGCAGGATTCCACTCAGAGCCTAAGAAACTTACGCCCATTTTTGATGTTACATCTTGTGAAACAAAAGTTTGACTTAATAAGTCTAGTCTATTTTTAAACGTAAGAGTTGCTTGATGGTCTGAGTAACTTACGTTAGTTAAAAAACCATTACCTATTTGTAAAACATTATCTGAATTAGATTCTGACTTATAACCATAATAAACTGCACCATCTTTTTTAAATGATGTTCTTTCTTCTATTAACTCGTTCATTAATTTAGAAGCGTTTTCTACGTTAACAGTAAAACCTTTACCAATAACATCTACATAGTTTCTTTTAATCTTAGGATATTTTGTAATTCTTTCTGTAAATTCAGAGTTATTGTACGTAAATTGTCTTACAATAGACCTTGGGTTTGTTTCTGCTTGTCTTGACCTATAAAATGAATCAGCATCATGACCAATTTGAGCTCTACTAAATGTTTCAGATACTACTAATTCACCAACAGTAGTTAAGAAATCAGCACCATCAGGCTTGGCTGTAGGTCTAAACTTAGTTAAATAATAGTTTAGCGAATATTTTAAAAGTGGAGATGAATTTTTATTTTGTACAGCCATAGGTTAATCATACCCTATGATTTAGAATGTAGTAATCTCAAAGGGTACAGTAGGTGTAGTCCCAGAGCTTTTTACTATTGTTATACTGAATCCTTTATTAGAGTGTTGTGCAGGAATCATAAACATAGGGTCAGTTTGCACTCCTGAAAAATTATCTTGTGTAACAACTTTCAAACCACTAGCCACAATTGTACAGTTTGCAACTTTAATATTAAGAACTGTATCTGCAGCCATTGGTGTCAAATCAATTAATGCACCATAGATTGCTGCAGTAGCAGAAGAATATACAAGTGTATTGCCTGATATTGCTGTAGCTCCTGTTTTTACAACTGTTTGTGCCATTAATCAACTTCTCCTAATAGTGTAGTATCCCATATTTCTTTTAAATCTTCTACAGTTTGTGCTTGCTCTATTTCAACCTTATTTGGAAAGTTTCTTAGTTGTTCTTTAATATTTACTATAGCATTGGTGTCGTTATTTGCTTCTAAAGCTCTCATATATTTAACATCTTGCTCTTCTAGTTTTGGTCCACGAGCTCTTCTTATTTTGTTTTTCCAGATATCTCTGGCTTTTTCCATATCATATTCTATCAATCTGCTACTCCTGTATCTAGGTAGTCGTCTGGACAAGTCCAAGCATCTCTAAACTCATCCCATATTGGTAATTCTTCAGCATCAATAATTTTGTATTTTTTACCTGAAGGTAAATCTTTTTTTGCTATTTCTTCTATGCTTAGCCCACAATTTAAGGCTGGATGAGTAACCTGCAAAAGACCATCGTCATTTTTCCAGATTATAATACTACTCATTTATTTCTCCTCCATCTTCTACCCACTTTAAAACTTCACGATATTGTTTGTTTTGTTCATTCATTGGCACTGCTGATATTTTGCCATTGGTATAGGTTACTATTAGCTCATCTATTCTTTCATCTGTCATGCTATCATGTTGATATGCTACTTCTTCTATAATATTCATTATAATTCTGCCTCTGCAATATGTTGATAATAATAACCATAACTTTGATTAAAAGAACTTCCTTTTGCTGCAAACAAATAGCCCATATCTGTAATATGTTGTGCTACAACTCCAGTTATTTTAGCAGCATTATGAATGGTATATACAGCACCCGAAGTCCCATCTTGATGATATAGGGTTACAGTAGGGGTTGTACGCATACGATGATTAAATCTGTTGCCACCACAATTTCCTGTAGTTGCACCATGCGTAGCACTTCCAACTCCCATCTTAACTTGAGCTCCTTGATAAGCTCCAACAGTTCCCCAAGTCATAGTTGTTTGATAATATCTTGTACAATCTTCAGCAGTTTGACTAATTGGTTTTCTCTGGAAAGGTACTGCTTCTTCTGTTGGAGTTAGTTGTACATCAGTAATATATAAATCATCTCCTAAATCTGTATCGGTAACATCACTCCAAATAAATACTGCTACATTTTTAGTTGAACTTGTATCGATTTCTATATTTTCTATTTTGTATTCTGCCATTGATGTTGTTACATTTAAATCTGCTGGTGTATTTTCATAAGTCCATGAAGTTGCTAAAGTTGGATTTGTACCCTCTACTGCCCAAGCAGAAACTATATCTGAAGTTGGACTATCTCCTGTACCTGCCCAAGATACTATTGCTGCCTTTACATTATCTAATTTTCCACTTCCAGCAACCATTGCATGGAAACTTAAACTAACTTTACCACCAATTAAGTCATGACAATTTACTGCTTCTATAATTTGTACTATTCCAAATTTTTTGTCTACTGTTTCAACTTCTAGTTGGCAACTAAAATCACTTCCACCTTCGTATCCAGTTGAACTTCTGGTTACATCTACAATATCGTTTCCATCACTTAATAAAATCCATCTATCGCAAATATAAGTGTCATCATCATTTACAACTGGCGTGCTATCTGAAACTATGCTTGTACCTCTTTGCCAAATAACCATGTCGCCATTTATAAGTGCATTGTTTGAACTTATTGTATCTGTGCTTACTACTGTGCCTTGTACTGCCATTTTACACCTTTAAAATAAACGGGTCTGAATTTTCCCATATAACATTTATTGTACCACCATCAGGAGTTAGTGGAAACCCTGTTCCTTCGCTTTGAATAAAGATTAAAGGACTTGTAGATGAATTTGCTGTTGCAACA
>VTLG01000127.1_pt1 | contig 24262 bp, 41 predicted proteins | sample 4694571 | NCBI WGS metagenome assembly VTLG01 (sample SAMN12604809, study PRJNA352737) | marine metagenome | biome: ENVO:00000447; feature: ENVO:00000209|ENVO:00000569|ENVO:01000036; material: ENVO:00002151; isolation source: viral sequences binned using virsorter ...
TATAGGTCATGGCGCTGTCTTTGCCAAACCATTCGTTCTTATCAGCCCATGCTTCTGCTTTTGGATCTGGTTTTTGAGGAGCAACCGCCTGATCTAAAGAAGGTGTTTTAACTACTTTTTCCTTCTCCTGAGACTGTTTATCCTTTAAAGCATTTAATCTAGCTTCCTCAACACCAAGTTGAGCAATAGATTTTTGTGCATCCACTTCAGCATTAATGTCGCCTGCTTCTCTTGCAGCATGAAGTTTTGACTTCGCCGCATCCAATCCAGCTGTCACTCTATTCTCTAAAGCTTTAACATAATTCGGCTCTAACTTTGAAAATCGAGTTTGTAACTGAGTGTGCTCTTTTTGAACGCCTTTGGCATAATCTAAAGCGGCTTCTTTTTGTCGCTCTGCTTCACGCCATTTTTTAGTTAGTTTAGCAATTCGTTTTTGAACACCTTGACTATATTCTTCTAATTCTTCCTTCTTCTCTTCCTTCTTCTCTTCCTTCTTCTCTTCTTTTGTTTCTTCTACCTTGACTTCTGGCTCCTTGTCACCTGTCACCTGTTGCTCGTCTTTGGGCTCTTCTTTAACTTCGACTTCTTTTAGATCCTTTTCTTCCGGTATCGCGATATCAACATCAGGACCTGATGTATCAATATCAACCGTCTTTTCTTCTTTTACTTCTTCTTTTTTTACTTCTGCTTCTGGCATAGTTCCTCCTATGTTTATATATGATGCAGCACGGATTCTGGATCTTTGATCGTTCCCAGAACCTCATCGTCATTTAGAAGACGGACTTCTCCACCTTCTATAGGTAATCTTGATCCTGCATAACGAGCAAAGACCACCCAATCTCCTTTTTTACACCATGGACCGGTTGGAAATTTGTCTCGATCATGATAAGCCAAGGGTCCCATCTTTAAGACATAGCCACAATTCGTAGCCACTCGTAATTTGTCTAAAGATTCTTGTGCAATTAAAATTCCACCTTTAGTTTGTTCTCTAGGAGTAAAAGGCAAAACTAAAAGTCGCCAGCCACTAGGCTCAGGCAACTGGGAAACTTGTTCTTTGATATTTTCTGGATTTAAAGGTTCTTTTTCTTTATGTTCTTTGTATTTTTCTTCCAAAGCATTTTTATGCTTTGGGACTTCCTTTTCCGAGGTCGATAACGTTTCCTTCATCTTCTTTTTGCTCCTTCTGTTTTAGCAGGTTAGAGATTTCCTGAAGCATGTACTGATATGTACGTGCCTGTCCCAACATATAGTTGTATTTTTCCATATTGTCAACACCTCCACTAATTAGAGTGTCGCCAACTCGTTGGAGATTGTCTTGTATGATTTTTTGTAACTTAGCAACGATAACTAAAGGATCCATTAAACTAAATCTTTATAATATTTCTTATAACTTGGGTTTGACACTTTAACACCATCAATATCGGCGTCAATATACCTTCCAATGTACGGTTCAGGTTTTGGAAGATCAAATCCATCTACTCTGTCATCTTTTTGTTTACTTTTAGTTGTTTTTCTTGAATTTGCGATTGTTGGTCGCCATCTTGGGTTTACCATTATTTAATATCCTTCATTTTTTTCATTGCCTTCTTTATTCCTTCTTTGTAGCCAAAACCTGCAGCTTTAGCACGAGCTGCAGAAGCTAGATTTTGTACATCTAAAACAGATTTAGCACCAACGATTTTTGCAAATGGTTTGATAGATTTAATTACTTTAGGTCCTTCTTTTAAAGCTTTTCCTACGACCCATTTTCCAAATCCCACTCCCATTATTTTTTACCTCCGCCATTACGGAATATCTGTGTTCCCTTAATTCCAAAAACGCTCGCTACGACCAAAATCCACAAATTTGTAAACCATTTTGGCAGATTCGAGAAATACTCGAAAAAGATATCTATCTTCTGCATAGCCGCCGGATCCTCTGTCCAGACCGACCAGGCGAGCACAATTATCGGGAGCGTAAGTATCGCAAGCACGATTTCGTCCTTGTAGTCGTTTTGCCGAGCTTCTAAAAGTTTGCCCTGGTAAGATTCCTCACCTCGGGCCATACGCTCTGCATGCATAAGCCGTGCATCAGACATCGCCATCTTCGTACGTTGTCTGTTTGTGTACAGCTTACTTCCCGCTTGTAATGCTATTTTTGCTAATCCAAACCAAGCCATTATTTACCCTTTCCATTTGTTTTTGGTTTCATGCCAGCTAGTTTAAGTCTATTGGCATTCGCCATTTCTTGTTTTTCAATTGAAGTATCTGCTCTAAGTTCAGCCAGTTCTTCATTTTGATCAATTTTAGTTTCTTGAATATCTTGATTCATCAAAGCCTTCATATTTTCCAAATTAAGTCGTTCTTGAGCTTCTTTTCTTTTCGCTTCATTGTCAATAGCTCTAATATCAAGCTCTCTAGCTCTTAATTTAGCAATTGGATCGTGGTCAAACTGAGAAGTCACTGCTTTTTCTTCCTTCATGAAGTCTTCAGTCATTTCAGCGACCAAAACCGCTTTTCTTGCGTCAATTTTTTGCTGTGTTAATTGCATTTGTTGTTGCATTTGCGGATTTTGTTGCATCATTTGCGGATTTTGTTGTGCTTGCATCTGCATTTGCTTCATCTGTTGCATTTCTTCTCTAAATTCTAGTTCAATTTGTTCTTGAGCCATTAAAGAAATGTGCTCCAAACAATTTTTCTCCACAGCAGCCGTCATCATTGGTGCACTTCTAGCCAAATTAGTCGCCATAAAGTTTAAATGGGCTGTAATGTGCGCTCTGTGATCCTGTCCAGGAAAAGCTCTAAAAGGCATTCCACCTAAAGCATCAATATGCTCTAACGATGGATCCTTGGGGACCATCTGTGGTTTTGGTTTTAATATTAAATCAATATCTTTAACACCTAAAGCCTCATACATATTTCGATACACTTCGTATTGATTATGCATTCTTGGATTTGAGGCCGCCAATTGCAGCTCCGTCTGTGCGAGGGAGATTCGTTGAGTCTGACTAAAGATATTCGGATCCGCAACTGGCAGAATATCTACTCTGTCATCAAAGTCCGTTTGCATAATTTGCCTTTGGCCTCCAACAACATCGTATGGATATACGGGTGGTAGATAAAGTTTGAAAACTCTTGCTAATAAATTAAATTCTCTTTTCATAGACGAATACAATCTTTTATGTATCGCCGACATGGTTCTTGAACCTCTTTCTAACAGCGCAACGGTCGTGCCCACTGCCGCTTGTTGATTACCCTCACCTACTTGCAGGTCCGCAATAGATGCGAATCGTTGTCCTGCTTGTACCACGACGCCCATAAGTTGTAATAAGGTTTGAGAAGGTTCTTTAAATGGAAGCATCATAAAGGCGTCTTTTAAATTTCCACCAGGTGCATCAACATCTCTAAATTCTCCCGGTTGAACTGCTTGTGCTTCATCTCTCATTTTAATTCCACGCATTTTAAATCCTGCAGGTAAATTAGATAAAGTTCCTGCATCTAATAATTGTCTTAATGCAGCGGTTGCTGTTCTAGACAATCCACCAATCATGTGAATAAGGCCAAAGCCATAAAAGCCTAAGCCTGGTAAAAATTTAAAATGAACAAAATAATCAATTCTTTTCTTTAAGGCATCTTTAACATCATAATTTCGTCTTACTGATAAAACTTTTCTAGTTCCTTCTTCTAATGTGACAATGTAAGGTAATTTAATTCCTGTAGGTTCTCCATTTGTTGGATCGATATCTTCAAAGCCTTCTAGATCCACATTCACATGACATTCTAAAATTGTAAAGACACGATCATCACGTCCTCTTGTTGCTCCTTCAAGTTTTCTTTCCTTTTCTTGAAGTTCAGATTCAATTAAATGAGTTGGTGTTATTTCAATGTCGCTGTAAAATCCACCCACTTGTTTTTTTCTTAAATCATTTTCTGACATTCGAATAATGTGAATCACGGATTCACAATCTTCTAAAGAAGTTGCTGTGTAAGGAACCACTAAATCATCTGCAGGAACAAATTTAGAAACCGCTCGTTGCATTAGATCATCATAATAAATTTTCTTAAATGCAGAGCCTGCAAGAGGTAAATAGAATAACATTTGATCAAAATCAGATTCATATTCTTTCATCTGATCCATGATCTGCCAATTCATGTAATCTTTAACACGATTTGCTTGTTGTTCTTTTTGTGGATTCGGTTTTCCAATAATCTGAGCTCTTACGGGTCCGCCTGAAGGTAATAATTCTTTATAAGCTAAAGATTGAAACTGAGTAACCGCTTCAGCAAGCACGGGGTGTGTAGCACCAGATGCTCCTTTGAATGGTTCTGATCGATCATCGTAGTTAAATCCTAAAAGATCTAATCCTGATACATAAGCTCTTTCCCAATCTTTTCTTGACGTTTTATAGTCTTGGTAATCTTGATAAAGTTTATGTCCTAACGGAGATAAAACATCGTCAGGTAAAAGTTCTGCTAAATTAGAAAAGTGTCCTTTGTCATCTCCTGGATTAACAGCATTTGGATCAAAATTAATATCTACACTACCATCTTCATTCTTCTGAATGTCCACTGGTTCCGTCATCTGTTGAGTAGCTTGTTGTTGCTGCTCGATTTCGACTTCCTTTGGACTAGGTAGTTTTATAGTTTGTTGAACGTTGGGTAACGCTTTGTCTATGCTGTTTGCCATTTAATTTCTCCGTCTTTACTGTCTTAACAGTATTATATTTAATATTCAAGCCCCCAGATACCGGTCCACTTCGTGGAGGTACCGTGGTTGTTAGCTTACTTAAGCTTGACCTACTTATCGTCATCTATACCTGGAAGATAGTTGTCATAATCTACTTTGCCGCCTGATTTGAACATAGGCTCATCCTTATCAAAGGATTCCTTCTGAGCTTCACGTTTTCGTTCTGGAGTTAAAAATTCTTTACGTCTTTCATAATCTTTATAAGCATCATATACCGATCCTGCTGCTCCAACTGCTACTCCTACTGGTCCCATAAATCTTGAACCCACTTTTCCTAGTCTTAAAACGTTTCTTCCAGCTTTAGCTAATTTACCTTGATATTTATCCGGAATAATCTTTGAAATATTTTCTTTAAACAAACTTGGAAAGGCTAATTCTGCTCCTACGATTGGGTCAACCACAGCATCTGCTACACTTTCACCGGCTTTTAAATTATCATAAATTTGCCAACCTGCAAAGCCTGCTCCAGCTAATGGAGTTCCTACAGTTCTAATGAGTTTCTTTAACGGCGTACTAACAAGTTTATGAAGACGTCTAACTTTTTTCAAAGGATCCCCTTTAACACTTTTGGATGCTCGAAGTGTTGCCGCAGCTCCAAGTGCACTTGTTACAGGATGTTCTTTAATAAGATCACCTGGAAACATACTTGCTTCCAATACTTTTTCATTTTCATCCTGCGTTAAACTAATTCCATGTTTTTTTAAAACTTTATCTGCTGCATAACCACCTACAAGAGCAGCTATCGATGTCACTGCTTTAACTTTTCCAGATCCTTTTACATTTTTGGCTGTTTTAATATAATTATCAAAATTATTAATTTGATCTTGACTAATAATCATTGTTTCTGGTTTTGTTCGAATTCCTGGAATTTTATTTCCTTTGTAACTTTCAAAAAACGCATTACTGTGTTTCATATTTTTTCTTAATTCTTTTAATAAAAATGCTTCGTCAACATCTTTTAGATAGGGAGTTTTATCTTGTATGTTTACAACATCTCCAAAAGTAAATTTTAAAGGATTTAAATAACCTTTAGTTCGTGCATTAAAATTTTTGTTTAATTTTTTTATCTCGTCTTTATACTGTAATTTTTCTTCGGGAGTGCCTTCATTATATCCAGCGATTAAATTTTTAAGAGGAGAATCATAGGTATATAATTTAGCCTGATTAAATCTGCCTGGAACATAAGTAGCTCTAGCCAGATAGTCTTTCGGCAACTGAAAACCTTCGGTCAAACCAAGAGCTTGACCTACCCTATGTTCTATTTGAAAAAATCCAGATTTAGCTTTTCTTGTAAATAGATTTGGAATTTCATTTTTAAGTCTCGTAAATAAACCCAAGCGATTTTTCTTTATCTGTTCTAAGCTATCTTTATACAAAGCTTGAGTTTTTGAATCCAGCCCGCCTCCTTGTATTAACTCACTTAACTTTTCTTCATTAGATAAAATAATTTTATATTTCTTCAAGACATTATCCAGATTAAAATTTAAAGCGTTAAAAAAAGAACCTGTGAGACCTCCTCGTCTTGGTTGTTGAAGACTAAAATTACGTAGAAACTTTGCCATAATGTTTCGTTCTGTTGTCGTTGGTTTAAAAGTTGGTGTGCTTGGGTCTTGTCTATAAAATTTTGTAAGCAACGCTGCAGCATTTTTATGATTAGGGTTATACTTAAACATATTTGTTCCAATAATCTGTCTTAAAATCGTTTGTCGTTCCGCCAACTTTTTCTTTCCAATGGTAAAATCTCCAATTGAATAATTTCTTGGAAAAGAGAAATTTTTACCTTCTTTATCAAAGAATAAAAATTCCGGTCCCTGACGTCTTGTATATTTTTCTTGATCAAAGAATTTAAATAATTCTCTTTCTATATCTTTAACTGTTTTATATTTTGGATCTTTACTAAGCTCTTTTACTTTTGCCATTAACTCATCCATAGATTTTGTTTTAAAATCTACTTTTTCAATATTTGAGGCTATCAAGCTGTTGACATCTTTTCCATCTTGGTACCCGACTCTTCCACCTTGTAGATATTGTTGTGTATTATAACGCACGGGCGTTGGCTCGTTGCCGTACAAACGGTTCATCTTGTTGATGTATGTGAGTATGTCCATTAAACTCCTAAGATTTTAGCCAGGCCGCCTTTGGATAGACTTACTCTGCCGCCTTCAGCTTTATCTGCTTTTAAATCAGGGCTATAGCCTTCCCAAGGATCATAGACTTCTCCTGATCCACGCGATTTAACTTTTTTGCCTGTAGCATAAGATTCTAAAACAGATGTATCGTGAACTTCAGCTTTAGGATTATAGTTAACAACCTCAGCGTCAATTTCAACATCATCTGGCTCGGGACCCGAACGATGAAGAACAGGCTCATCCACTTCTAAAGTATCAGCTTCTTTTTGTCCTTTCATTTTACCCTCTTCAATGACTTTGCCTTTAGAATATTGAATCGTATAAGGTGTTTCTCCAGCTCCAGATGCTGATAGATAATTATCTTTAGGATTAACGACATTGACACTGATCGTTTGATTGTCGATATTTTGTGTCACCGTCACTTGATCCCCATCAGGTAAAATATCTCGGTGTACTCTTTCACGTGCTGCGGTTGCCGCTTTGTCTGTCACCTCTTCCCCTTGATTTAAAACTTTTTTAATGACAGGAATATACCACTCTGGCATGTTAGGTGTTTTTGTAATATCAACCACCAAATTCGGTGTGCTTTTAAATTTTCCAACTGCCTTTGCAACGGGTTTAAAAAATTTACCGAAAAAAGGAATCATCGACAAAACTCCAAGAGTTGCACCGGTTCCTTTTAGAAATGCTCTCTTACTTAAATCAACGTTTTTACCTTTCTTAAATCCAGCTCTGCCTCCATCATAAAGATGCAAAGGTCCTGCGATGCCGCCGGATGCCAGATCTTCTGGATTAGGTTTAATATCTCTTTGAGAAATATGATCATCCGTTTCTTTTAAAATTCTTTGTGCTTCGTCATCTGATAAATTTTTATAGGGACCTTTATAGCTTGGATTTTTTCTACCAATAATTAAATTAGCTTCTTTCATCGCATCTATAGGATCCTTGGATTTAAGATCTTTAATAACACTATCAATATATTTGGGATCTCCTGGTCTTGGTTTGAATGGATCTGTAATTTTCCCTTTTGGAAATTGAACAACTTGCCCTGAATGTTTTTGAACATCTTGATACACATTAATTATTTTCATGCCTTCTGATTTAGTTGGCATGTTACCTGTCGTTTTAAAAATGTAATTGATCGCGTCTTTAATGTCGCCACCTTTTAAAAATATCTGTCTAATTGCGTACCACATTAATAATAAACCCTTTTAGCTCTTATAATTTTTTCATCTTTGTAGTCTTCAGGATGCGGTATTAATCCGCCCTGCCTAAATCGCATGACAGCTTGAGTCATCGAGTCGACTAAGTCGTCATGTTCCCCGTACGGGAATGCTGCGCATTCCTCCATGACTTCCTGTGCAAACTCTTTGTGAGTGGGCGCCCATATGGTCCCGCTTTCAAATAGCGGTGCGACCGAGTTTACCCTTGTATGCTTATCATTTCCTTTGGAGGGTGTAAAGTTAATAACTGGGATGCCCATGTTTCGTAATTCGTAGGTGAGCGGCAGTCCAGATGCTTTCGCTTCCACAAGAACCGTCTCCGGTTGCCAGTATTTATATTGCTCTAAAGCTTTTCTTCTAAGTTCTGGAAACTCGTATCTTCCTTTGATGGCATCCACGAGTATCATATTAGGAGGCTTGTCTTCCGTTTCACGGAACACACCCCACGTTGTAATTGCACTAAAGTCTGCGGTTTCTGTTTTCATAAAAGCAGTATCATAAGATTGTATGACATGATCCAACTTTGGCATCCAGTCGTGCTTCCACTTCTTCCACCATTCTCGTTTGATAATGGCTCCTTCTTCTGAAGTTGGATTTTGCATCCACTGAGCATTCCATTTACCAAGCGATAATGAGGCCTTTACCGTTTGTAATTCCCCCAAGTTCCAATACTCCGGCCATACTGGTTTACCACTCGGCATGATTGCCGGAAACTCAATGAGTTCCCACTGATCGGCTTTTGCTTCTTTCTGAGCCTGCATCAACATGCCTGTCAAATCTTTTACGTTCCATCTGGTCATAACACAGATGATTTGTCCGCCGGGTTGTAGACGTTGTCTTGGTCCTGAAGTGTACCATTCATAAGCACGCTCTAATGCCGTTAAGTTTAAAGCGTCTTGCTCCGAGTGAGGATCATCGATGATTAAAAGATCCGCGCCTCGTCCAGTGATGGCTCCACCGACACCGGCTGCGAAGTACTCGCCACCTTGGGCTGTTTCCCAGCGACCGGCGGCTTGTGAATCTTCTCTCAGTCTTGTTTTAAAAATCTGTTGATATTCAGGAGAGTCAATTAACGTTTTAGCTTTTCGCCCGAACCGTATCGCTAGTTCTCCGGTGTGAGTGGTTTGAATAATTTTTAATTTTGGGTTACGCCCGATCATCCAGGCCGGCAACAGGGAACTGGCGAATTCAGATTTAGTATGCCTAGGTGGCATATTAATAATGATTCTTTTACTTTTACCTGTAGCCATATCATTAAATTTTTTTGCTACAATTTTATGATGGGACCCCTGAATAAAGTCAGGCCACATATGCTTCACGAAGCTTAAAAAGTCATCACGGACCTTGGCCTCATGTTTTTTTTCTGTATACTTCAAGTACATCTTATAGAAGTCTTTTTTGACGTCCGGGGGTAATTTTTTTATTTTTTCTAGGTTTATATGCATAAATGGGACCCATAATGAATTTAGACGCTTTAACCGTCTAAATCAAGCTATAAAGGTCAAACTATTGGGACCCCTTTTTATTTAAGTATTAAATGATAAATGAATGTTCAAATTTCTGGCTGGAAATGGTTCCCACTATTGAAGGGGGAAACCCCCGCCGAGCGGCGTGAGCCGCGAGGCGGATAATTATTTAATCTAACAATGTCATGTATTGTTTAGGAAAGTATTTGATAAACCAATCTAATCCCTTGCGATGGTTATCCCAATCCTGCGTCTGTTCACTACCCATGATTACATCATAGACAGCAACAGCAAACCAAGGCAACATAGCTGGTTCATTGCTAAATCTATTATTGACAATGATTTCTTCTTTAAAGCTATCATCCTTCTGTCTGTAATAGTCTGCATCAAAGGGCATCTTATATTCTTTGTTCTTCCATTTTATTATTTCTGTCATAATATAAATCCTATCAAATCCCAGAACCAATGTCAATAGAGCCGCCCGCCGCTAGGCGGGCGACCTTTAGTTTATGGACGAACTAAATCATTGTATTGTTTATTATAAGACCACCCAGTTCGTTGCATATCTATATCCTTTCTTCTCTATATCCCAATAATGCAAGAATGGTTGATTGTCTTTTTTTCTGTTTCCAAAACCTCTACACTTATCAGTTAGTATGCCAAATCTTCTAACTTCTTCTCCGTCATTTTTAGTGTATTTAATTTTAAACTTTATAAATCTTTCTATCATATATTCCTTTCTGTTATGTATGGGATAATACAGGATATCCCATACATTGTCAACTCTTAATTATTTGCTATCTGTTTGATGTTTGAAGTATCAACAACCCAAGTAATTCCAATCTTCTTGGTGCATAGTTCAAGTGCCTGGATTAAAGTCTCACTTGATCCACTTTCCATCACAGTGTCTAAAGCTTTTGTTTTGACATCCTCAAGTTGTTTCAACATCTTGCCTTCAGGTCTGCGTCTGATCTCACGATCAACCAGGTCTTTCGCCCAGTCTCTTAATTGTCCTTCACAATCCTCAAGGGATATTTTCTCTTCTTGATCTGTAAAATGATAATTAAGTTTTTCTTTCCTATCTTCCGACTTGGCTTTTTTAATAAAGAAAGTTTTTGCATCCTCTCTTACTCTCTTCATCTGTTCTTCAGCATCTCTAAAAGCGGTAAGTATTTTATCTGCGCCCATTTTCTTGGCTAGTCTACCCACAATCTTTTTAGTTGCTTCGGTTCTATACTGTTTGACCAACAGTTCCTGTTCCTCGATCAATGGATCAAAATGACGTTTTACTTTTTGTTTAAAGTGATCCAGTTGATACTTCGTCATTGTCTTTGCCATATTCTTCCTTTCTGTTATTTAATTAAAATAAACTATTGACAAAGGTTAGTCAAGTATTATATAAGATATTATGTTAATAAATTTAATAATAGTAGTAGCAATAGTAGGCGCAATTTTAATGGCTTACTTTGGAATGAAAGGCACAGGGGCAATATGATTTATACAGAATGCACAATTTGTGGTTGTATGCCAAAACCTGATGAATGGTCAGGGCAAGTAATAGGGGTTTGCTTTGATTGTGGATAGTTTATGGTTATACGGATTTTTAGGTGTGGCAGGATTTATTATTATATATCTTGCTGACTTTTAAAGCCAATCGGCGTCTTGATTAGGAAACAATTTATTGTATTCCCTGTAGAGACGCCCTTGAGCTCAGATCCTCGGTTCTATCATGAGACGTAATGGTGGTGATCACGCCCGGGGATCTGGGGTCAAGTTACGAACCCCCGGGACAGTAGCTTGGCCTAAAAGGTGTTGTGGTGCCATATAACTGATACACCACGCTAGTAGCGGAGCTAGTTCACTTCCGCAAACTTGAGCCCTGATCCAATACGAAACAGTGATAGATTAATGCTCTTCTCTTTTAGTGTTGGATCTGGGGTCAAGTTGCTGGTTAATAAATGCAGGGCGGAACCGATAACGCCTCAGGCAGCGGTCACTGTTAACTGGTTACGGGCGTACTAGCTACGCCCTACCTGGCCACTTTAGAATGATTCTAAAGTAGAAAGGAACAGGCGAGTATGAAGAAAAAAACTAATTGGGACGAACTACCTATTATGTGTTGGAAACTAACACTATATAAAGAAAACGATAAAGGAAAAATGAAATTCTATGAGTACACAGGCGACCATAGTTTTGTTTCAGAGGGTATGGAAAATGAATACTTATCTGAAATAGACGCAAAAGACGCATAACCAAGAAAGGAACAGGCGAGTATGAGTGAATGTAATAGATGTGGAATAACTGACACAGAATTATCAGTTAAAAGAAATTATGAAAACGCAGATGATTTATTTTTTATAATTGGTGATAAAATTATTTGCATAGATTGTGATTTAAAAAATATAAACAATAACCAAGAAAGGAACAGGCGAGTATGAATACCCGTCAATCTCTAGTTAAAATAAAAAAACTTTTAGAAGAAGATTATGGTGAAAATCACGGGCTATTAGTAGATGATATTAAAAGAGTTATTTATAATCTACCTAAAAGAAAAGTAATAGAATGGGATAAATTTAAAGTTAGTGGAAAATTGAAAGAGTTACCAAAACAGTAAATAAATTAACCAAGAAAGGAACAGGCGAGTATGAAGAAAAAAACTAATTGGGACGAACTACCTATTATGTGTTGGAAACTAACACTATATAAAGAAAACGATAAAGAAAAAATAAAAAAGATAATACGTATACTTAACAAACATGTTGAAGACGTAGGTGATTTAGCATGGAAGATACGAAAAATTACAGAAATAGTTAGTAAAAGATAAAAGCTCCAAGCTCCAAGCAGCAAGCCCCAAGCTCCGTTGACAATGAACCTGGGATCTTGTAGGATGAAATTAGAAAGGAATAAATATGAGTGAATCAAGTGAAGAGTTAAAAAGAATAGCCGCAGCAATGGAGGAGATCCTGAGGCTGGTGAAGAAAGATATGGAAGATGTTAAAAAAAGAAGCTAGAGAAATTACTGGAGGGCTGTCGAAGCCCTCCAAGATGCCTGGCCCGGCTTACAACCTGCCAGCAACTCAATGTATTACAGGCGCCAAGCTGGTCAAAGTACCAGGCAGCGTGTGTCATGGATGCTACGCCCTGAAGGGCCGGTATCGATTCAGTAATGTTAGAATGGCATTAGCCAGAAGACTCGAAAGCCTCAAGCATCCACGCTGGGTGGAGGCCATGACTGTGCTCATTAAAGGTGAACCGTGGTTCAGGTGGCATGACTCAGGAGACCTGCAGAGCGCATGGCATTTAAAACAAATTTTTGAAGTCTGTAACAGGACGCCGGATACAATGCACTGGCTCCCGACCCGTGAAGCACGGATCTTGAATCTAATGGACCCGGACATCATTCCGCCCAATTTAATTATTAGAATGAGCTCGCATATGATTGATCAACAGCCGGTGAAATTCTGGCCCTGGACTAGTACTGTATCAACGAAGAGCAAGACTTGCCCGGCTCAGGATCAGGGCAACAGCTGCAAAGACTGCAGAGCATGCTGGGACAGGAATGTAAAGAATGTCACATATCCGAAACACTAAATTAATATACGAGATCCATGAGCAGTGGGCCAGGGAGAATGGCTACAGGTCACAAGCGTCAAGCCTCAAGCCCCAAGCGATTCAAGCTTCAAGCGGCAAGCCTCAAGTCCCAAGCAGCAAGCATCAAGCTTCAAGCCGCAAGCGACAAGCTCCATGATTCTTGATCCCTCATAAAGTTTTACGTCTCTAGCAACGAGGTGCTTGACCATGATAAATGTATTCTTAGGATGTAGTTTATGAAAGGCAATTTGGTGCGGACTCAGACGAACAGAATTAATTCTGGTTACCTTTAGTTCAACAGTAAAAAAGTGTTGATTAGTATTGTAGCCCAATAGATCAGGAGTACCGAATAAGCTAGTATTTTCCAGCCTTGTCCATTTAATTTGTGGTGTATTTCTTTTAAGCTCATACCAAAATTTAGTTTCTGGTTTAGGCATTTTTTTCAGGTAACTGAATCGGCGTGGCCTTGAGATTAAAATGGATAAATCGAAACGGATCTATTCCATTATCAACTTTAAATTCATGTGGCAAGTAAGAATTAAACATTAGTAGTGTTCCAGGCTTAGGTCGGACAATTTGTCTCTCCATCGCATAACATAATTTTGTATGATCTTTAATTGGCAAGTTCAACATCATGCGTCCAGCTCTCGGATCATGAAAGACAGGCACTGAAGTTCTGTCGGAACATTTTAAGAAATAAAATCCTGAAATATGATTATCCCAATGCACGTGCGTCTCGTGATGGCCCCCACCTTGATCAGCAAATTGCTGTACCCACATCTCCGTGTAATCTAGTTGATAATCAGACATATCAAAACCTTGCGTCTCCAATATATTTCTGGCTGTGGACCTGACGAGCAATTCAAACTCAGCCATTCGCTTATCATTATATAATTTACCGTGTGAATGATAAGACATACCATGATCTCCAATAGCCACACCATATTTCTTTTCTCTTTCAAGAATAGCAGAGCGAGCTTCCTTTCTAGCTTTGGATAAGTAATCGTTTGTAATCTGATTTAATTCTTCGACATACTCAGGTAATTCTTTACGATAGACAATTGATTCGAATAGAACAGTAGAATCCATCAAAGTATGATTCCACCATGATCTTTAATTACCTTACCCATCGGGGCTCGTTCAGGAGTGACTTCAATAACAATTCTATGAGTTTCTCTTGCACCAAATATTCTGTTCTCCAGGAGTTTCATTGATTTAACATCATGATAGACACCATCGCTAGTTCTAACTTGTATTCTGGCACTCTTAACGGTCTCAGCTTTCAAAAATTTGTCTAGCACCTGCCGTATTAACGTTGCGCTAATCATACGTTGACTTTTAACCCAACTTACCCTAAAAGTCAAATATGGGTGTTCCTAAGAGATTAACTGAAATGCAAATAAAATTTGCTCATGAGATTGTAACTAATGAGGGCAGAAAGAATGCAACTGAATGCGCTGTGGATGCTGGTTACACAAAAGAAACAGCTGTAGTAAAAGCCAGTCAATTACAAAATCCAAAACTCTATCCGCTGGTAGTTAAATATATAGGTGAACTCAGAGAAGAGTACCAAAAGAAATATGCTGTAACATTTGAACGTCACATATCAGAACTTGGCAAAATAAGAATGGATGCACTAAAGAAGGGCGCATGGTCAGCAGCAGTCAATGCTGAGGTAGCAAGAGGTAAAGCAGCAGGATTATATGTTGAACAAAAAATTATAAGAACCGGTAAACTAGATGATTTATCAGCTGATGAATTGGAAGCTAGAATGAAAGAAATTATAGATCAATACTCACCCATACTAGAGGGTAAGGTTGACGTAACAGACGTTAAAAAATTACAGAAAGATATTAGACTTAATGAATCAAAATCGAAAAATAGTAGGCCACAGCAAACAAAGCTAAAGCCGCTGCGTAAACTAGAATCTTCTGATAAGGAGGCAGCATCTAATTCAACTTCCTCATCTTCTTCACACAAGACAGAGGAATAACACTTCGTTCCCCAAAGACAATACCATCTTCATCCTTGTCATAACTTGCAAAGATCTTAATTACACATTCATTCTTCTCGTACAACCAGCCTTCGCTTACTGGTGTTGCTAATTTCATTCTACTAAATTCTTGATCAGTGGCCCATCCTGAGTCGGACGCAATATCAAACCACTCAATCCGATACTTTGAATACGGGATACGGTTTTCTTTTGGGCTTGTAACGTGCTTTTTTCTTTTCGGTTTTTTTCTTTTCATACTTCTTCCTACCATAATAATAGTCTGGATTATGGACTCTATTAAACATATCAAAGAAATTTTCTTCGGTCATCAGTTTTAATAACAGACCTATATGTTTTTTAAAATATTTTTGTATATTTTGGCCAAAAACGTTTCTCGCGGCCCCTGTACTCAAAAATCATTGGTATTCCTTGCTCATTTAAGCATTGCTTAAATAAACGTTGATTTTACTCAATTATCACCTCATCACCTCATCACCTCTGTTTTTTTATTACACTTTTGAAAAAAAAGTTTTTTCAAAACATATAGGGGAGGTGATCTTGGCGTAAAATGGCCCCTTGTCGCCTGTCACCTGAGCCTTGAGACAAGAATCATGCCTCATTCTCGCCACATTTCAGCCACTATTTAACCATTTTGTAATATTGATCAACTTTAGCTAGAAATTGGTGTTGATATTCTATAAACTTTTGACCTTTAATTTGAAATTTTTGAAACTGCATCTCCGGTGTACACATCAGTATGACACCCTGCGTTATCTGAGTTCCATAAACCTGATTGTGCGCCATGGCATAAGCTCCGAGTTGTAGAAAATAGTCTTCGATCCACTCCTTTCGTTTAAGTTTATTACTAGACTTAAAATCAATGATGCTATCCTCATAGTCATAGGTCCCAACAAGATCCGTTTGACCTGCATACAAACCAGGGTAAAATAGGACAACTTCACTACCCCATATTTCAGAAAGATCGCATAAACCCTTCTCAATAATGGTATTCGCCATCCCCTTAGCAGTCTTACCTTCTTCCGTCAGGTCCACGTGGCCTTCTCCTAAAATATGTTTCTCTAGATGCAAGTGCATGTTAGAACCTCTCGAAGTCGAAAGTCGCTTGATGCTTGAGGCCTGTTCCTCGCCGACGCGTTCTCGCCACCGCTTCAAAGAGTCTATCTTCTCTTGACTTTGAGTCTTATCCAGAATCGTCGTCACGGAAGGCAGCTTCTGCTTGCCCACCTCATAAATCCGGAGACCATCCGTCGTTGATCGCGTTGAAGGCGGATAGTGATAAAGCTTATTCCATTTCATTAGAAAATAATCTCCATGACGAGATACAAGGTGATGAAAATAAACATCGACGTCATTTGTATATCGTATGGAAAGTTAGTCATGAAAGGTTTAATAATACGTTTCATAACGTTTGTCTAGTTGTTCCCTCTTAATAAATCATCACCAGCAACAAGGATAATATCATTTCGGTCAGCATAGTCCACTGCTCCCGGAGTAAACCTGGAGCTAGTAATAACCATAAGAACTTTTTCGTGTTCACTTTTTTCATCCGCAGCGGAGCCCACGAGTTCTCGAAGAACATCAGGACCAATTGGTTTCTTCCAATGTTTACACTGTGAAATTAATTTTTTTATAGCGCCATCTTTAAATTCTTTTAAAGCTCGAATGTCAATACCTCCATCATGGTTGCTTCTTTTAATAACCTCCCAACCTAGTTTAGTAACATATTTTTCAGAATGTTCCTCAAAACCCGCAGGAGAGAGCTCATGAATTTCTTTAGCTTTTTGAATTTCATGGTCAGAAGCGTAAAACAGACCGTGTAAACTTTTTGATCGATAAGTAATTTCTTTTTTAGTCATTCCTTTCTTACCCCAGACAGATTCTCTTACGAAAGTATAACCAGGTTGGACAGGAAAATTTAAGTTTTTAGCGAGTAGCAATTGGAGCTTGGAAGCTTTTTGTCCGCTGGCTAATCTCCGAGTGTGTGCTCTTCGTTCTCCGCTAAATTGTCTACTTTCATCAAAAAACGTTCTTTCTTTTCTCGTTTGCTCTGCATCTGCTCTTCGTCTATAGCGAGTGCGAGGTAAATAAATAGTTCTTTTTTTCCTGGAACTACTGCCCTCGATAACATTGCGGCCTCGGTAAGACATCGTAGAATCTCTCTCAATAAGTACTTTCCAATCTCGTATGCACGAAGCGAGTTTAAGGTAAATTAATTTAGAAGATTCTTCTATTTTTTTATCAAAAATATTTCCACTATTGAATAACCAATATTTAAAATCTTTCTTGTCTTTCATGAAAATTTCAGAAAGGCATCGTTCATTATGGTCATGAGCAAATATAGCAATTACTTTTTCATATTCAATAAAACGAACATATTTAAAAATAGGATCGTCTCTTATTTCAACACAGGCATTGTAGGGAATCCAGAGACCTGTCGCTTGATCCATGGCTTCGTTAAGAATTTCTTTTATTTGTGATTTTGTTTCTTCATCAAAATCTAAATGTTCTTTTGGAATACCTAATAATGTTTGTGAATTCTTATCTCCTATTGATGGTAACCAGTGAATAATACTTTGTTCATTAATCAAAGATCCTTTATCAAGGAATATAGGAAATTGATCAGGCTCCAAACACTGATTTAAAAGATTAAAATTATTTATGTTAATCCAAAACCCGAGGCAGTCTATTCTTGTAGCATTTTGAGTCTGTATTCTACCCACGCCAGGAATGGAGGTTCCTCTTTCTGTGAAATGATAAAAAGTTATAAATCGAAAAATGTGATATTCTAATTCTTCTCCTGAAAGTTTTCCTTTTTGTGCAGTCAGGTTGGAGGATAGACATCTTTTGTTATAAACATCGCGGAAAGTATTTAAAGAAACTTTTGAGTTCTTTGCAAGATGAAATAGTCTTTCACATATTTCATAGGCTGATTTATGATTTATTCCTTTAAATTTAGATAATACTTCATCTTCGTCTATTTCTTTCACATTTTGGTTATTTTTAAATATGGCCTGCACCATAGTAATAATAAGAGAAGCCTGCATAATCATAGATGTATAATAACTTGCTTGCAGTAGATCTGCCTTGCTCTGAGGAATATATTGTGTATCCGTATCCGAAGAAGCCATCACCGAACCTTTTTCAACCCAGTCTCCAACACAGTGAATATGATCGAAGATACTTTGTGCATTTAGATATCCATCCATAATATCTTCAGGTACTGCATCAAACATTCCTGCTAATCCTCTTATATCAGACCCACCAAGAGGGCATTTAAGTCTTTTAATTAATGCACTAACATAATTGTTTTTATGAAAAACAATTTTAAATGCTTTGTTTTTACGAGCCTTTTTAAAAACAATGTAAAAGGTTAATTTATCTTTTAATTTTTCAAGAAGAGGTAAGTCTTTTTTCATAGCCCAATGTGTGCTCTGATTTAATCCTACGCTTGCCAACATATGAGATGTTAAGTCCTCATTTACTTCTTCCACGTGATCTCGTATTTCTAAAGTGTGATACTGGTGTGGATTATCTTCGCTTACAATCAAAATTCCATCCTTATAAAAATCTAATTTTCCTCCGTATTTTGTAGTAGACACTTGTTTTACACGTTCGTAGTCAATATCTACAATCTCTGGAACCTCAATATTTTGACCTTCTTTTACATTTTTTTCAGTTTGAGTAAGTTCTTCACCGAGTCTTATTTTCCATGGTACAATTTTATGTTCTTTAGTGACTGATTCTCCCAGCCAAAACATTACAACTTTAACAGTTGGTCTTATGTTTGGTCCTCTTGTTTCAGCTAATCGACGTTCATATACTTCTTTATCCAAACCATGGGGGACTGGATATTTATCCGTCATAAGCTGATGACGGAGTTCAGGAAAAGTATTTGTAGTAAAATCTTTTCCTAAAGTGTTTGATATATATCTATTTGTCATATTTTATCTTTCATACTTTCTATATAAGTTATTCTAGGATTAATGTCAAACTAATTATAACCCTTCAATGTGGGTTCTTTTATTTCTTTTATAACTTCTTCAGGTGTCACCGGCTTTAATCCTCGAACATCTTTGATCTTAAGATAATCACGCACGTTACCTGAAACACTAATCCGTGTACAATCGCTCTTGAATGGATAAACCCAATGCTTTAACCAGGCTGGAAAGATATACATATCACCGGATTTGGGCACAAACGAATGGTGTGTCACCGATTCACGGGGGCCATCTCCATAAATAAACGTAATACCTCCAGGTCCTGCGGATCGTCCTTTATATTTCTTGTTCTCTTCAATTAACGCCTCTGGAACCTCTAGAAAGATAACCCAGGATAGCGTGCCACCATGATCGTGCGGTGGATTAAAGTCTCCAGGTCTTTGAAAGTTAGCCCAAAGCGCATCGAGTTCATATTTCTGTTTAAAATCAATACTATCGTCACCGGTCCACTTTTGTAGCGCATCGGCGTAAAGCTCGAAGATTTTGCCAAAGAATTCTTCAAACATTTTATAATCTCTAAAGGCTACTTGCTTGGTGACAATGCCCGCGAGTCGGGTTTCAAAATCCGTTTTACTCGCTTTAGCTTCCTTTAATAAAAGTTCTTGGTTCTCCTTTGATATACTTAACTTAACCAAACACGGTCCCCAACGGAACATCTGGTACTGTATGGCTATCTTCTTCTTATCTGTCATGTAGTTCTCCTTTGGCTTTTGCTGCATAGTAAGCATTGCCGGTTAAATGTTTTTTATTTATTCTTCTCATTTGTCTACGTCTTCGGGGCTGTGGTCTTAAACTGACGTTGACATTCCAGCCATTCTCCTCTAAAATTCTTCTTCGTATTTTTTCAAGAACATATCCTGAATTTCTCCCTGCACATTCGCAGATTGTTTTAAAATCATAATTATTACTTATGAGCCAGGTTTGTGCTTGTCTTTTTTCTAAAGGTGGGACGTGCTCTGAAAAAGCATCGTGTACGGCTTGACTTAAAACAGCTACGAATAATCTTTTTTCAGGGCAATCAATTTTGTCCGAGGAATATACAGCACTGGCTTTCATAAATCGTGTCATTAATGTAAATTAGGCTTTCCGTAAGGTTTAACTTCAGAATCCATGACCGTTTCAATCATAGTTTTATATTCATCTTCATCGAGATGGGTTTTATAAAGTCTCATAGCAATGGCCATGTAGGTTGCGGCAATAGCCTGGACTTCATAGTCACGCATGTACTGAATAGCATCACCGAAGATGTCATTATATATTCTTTCTAAATCTTTATCCTCGTGCGCCATTTACAAATCCTTCTGAATTAATAATATTAAGTTCTTCATTTTCTTTTTGTTCTCTTTCTTTTTTGTTAGCTAGAGATTGTTTATAAGATTCTCTAAGTTCTTCTTTTTCTGCTTGACCAAAAACTTCCTCAAATTTTACATCCTTTATTTTCTGGTGGTAATTTTTTATATAATTTCTTCTTTTTTCTTTATTTTTTTGGTAGTACTCTCTCATATAAATTCTTTTCTTTTCTTTGTTCTCTTCTTTCTCGTAATATTTCTTTCGCGCTCGATACCTGCTTTTATGGTATATGTGCATTATAGTTTATAGAACGTATACTTTAACGTTAGTTCTTCTCCGTTTTTAATGTCTTTAATCGTTACTAAATTCCACTTAGTAAAGTTGTAAGCTGGTTGTTCATCTTCACTCGTAAAAAAAAGTTTAACTTTTTCGCAGTTGGGCTTATCACTATGATTAATGAATCCTCCAAGAGGTGTTCTAATTATGGTGTTACTAATTTGTATGTGGCTCATTCCAAGATTAGTGGCTTTAGAAATTTTTTCTTTAGCAAATAGACCTATGTCGTGAATATCAGAAAAACCTAATCTTAAATTATCGGGTAGAGGTTTATACATCTCGTTCATCCTTTGGAATAAAAGGTTTGTAACCTTGTTCTTCTGCTTGTTCATCATCTTCGCCTACAATACTATTCACTTCGGGAATATAGTGTTTAAGCAGACGTTCGACACCTTCTTTTAGGGTTCTTTGAGACATAGCACATCCTGAGCATGCACCTGATAGTTTTAAAGTAGCCACGCCAGTATCGGAGGCAAAGTTAATAAAACCAATAGCACCATTATGTGCCGCAACGTTCTGGGCAACCTTCTCTTCCAGAACAGTCTTAATATCCTTAACAATCTCATCTTGACTCCTCATTACATTCCTGACTTTCTTAATTTATCTATTTTATCTTCAACTTGTTGAGCTAATTTTTTATTATCAGCCATGACTTCTAAATACTGTTGTTCTAGTCTGTGATTTTCATCAACTAAAAATTTATAATCAGGATCCTTGAAATAATCTTTAGATTTTACGGTTTCTTCAAGAGCGGAAATTTTATTCTTAAGATCATTGATTTCATCGTTGGCTGCTCTTAATTCAGGAGAGTTGGTTACCGTAATTCCTTTAATCAAAACCATTTCATTCTCGGCTTCTTGACGAAGCTTATGCTCTTTCTTGTATTTTTCTTTCCATTCTTGGATAATCTTTACATCTGTAACATTCATCTTGTATTTCTTAGCGATCTCATCGACCGAACTATCTTTATTTCTTCTTTGTTTTATCAAGTCCTCGTACTTTGTCATAAACATGTCTCTTTATATCTTTATCAGTGCTCATAATAGTCATCATATCTATACCACTATAGGCTTTCGCATAAGCATTTTGACTTAAAGCAATACTTGATCCACTTGCAAGGAGTGCAAACTCACTGCAACTAGAGCAAGTTACTAAGATAGCGCATAGCAAAAATATTTTTTTTATCATTTTTTATCTCTCCCTGGTTATCGCATGCTTCGCAATCAATAACCACCTTTAAATTTGAGGTTTGATCCTTAAAAATCTTCCGGTAGCCATTACCCAAACACGCTGGACAAATAAATTTATTTTTTAGTGGCTTCATTGGCGAATCTGTTAATTAATTCTTTCTGAACTGCAAAAGGGTCTTTTCCTACGTTCAAAGTCCCTAGAACTTTTTCCATCGTGTCTTTATGCTTATCATTTCTTGGTTTAAAATCTTCAACAACACGCCTTAAAATCGCATAAAGAACTGTTCTTGGAAAATCTGTATCCATTTCAACGGATCCAAATTTAAGAAGGGCACCTTTTTGCTCTTTGTCGAGACGAATTAAAGTTTCAGAATGCTCTTGAATTTTTGCAACCGTGTGGTCGCACATTTCATTCATAGCATCTTTAAAGTTTCTTCGTTGCATTATTGCGCCTTATCCTTTCCGTTATCTTGCTTGCCTTTTTCCTTTTTTACAGACTCCAGACTTGCAATCATTGCAACTAGACCTGCAACTTCAATGTAAGGGCGTTTAGCTAAATATTTTAAAAGTTCTTTTTTTTGTTCTTGAGAAATTTCAAACATTTATTTTTCCGCCTTTCCATTGAGTCTCTTCACTTCTTTGTTCACTAAAATATTAATCGTTTGACTACGACTTAAAATTGTATGGGGCTCAATGACCCTACGAATCTTATCTATCTTAGCATACGTATCCTTTGACAAGGAAACGTTTTTATATTTACTAATGTCTGTCATGTGTTATACCTCTTTCTATATTGTTTCATAACAATATGGGATATTATATAAATTTTACAAGATTGTCAATGAAGTTTTTTTTATTTTTATGGGTGTGTTCGGCGATAAATGGAGCCTGTTTAACCCCCTCTATCATGAATCCTACGCCCTTTAATAGTCACTATGAGTGCGTCAAGGGAGGCTATTTAGATGGTATACAAATGATCCAAGCAATGGGAAGAGAAGAAGTAGAAAAAAATAGACTTTTTGTAGCTTTTAATTGTAAGCCAGAAACCCATACTTAATTACAAGTCCAGCCTAATAATAATTTACCGTCTGCGGTATAATGCCCCTGCAGTTTAGGATCGCCATTTCTTTCATTGTAGTATTTCATATTCACATCTACCCAGGCATTAGCGATTCCATCGCAATTTCCGTGGTGCTTGAGTCTTATTTTTTCGATGTCGACTCCGTTGGTGCTTAATAGAAGAATTACTACTATATATTTCATTATACTTATCTACCGCAGCTTGTATGGCTCTGTCTATCTCTTTTTGATTAGTGAACAACTTTCCCATTATTAAATATTTTGGTTTGGACATTACCTTTTTTATTAATGTAGGTAATCCAGCCACTAAATTTTGAGTCTACAAGAAGCACTTTTTTTATAGCCTTCTTCCAGCTCATGGCTTTAATCAATTCTGCTTCACCACTATCTTTTGTTACTGTATATTCGTATCTCATGCTTTCTTTATCCTATATAGTGTAAGATAGTACCAATTGCAAGTATTAAAAATAAAAAAATATCGACCCAGAATAGAAATATAATAACATTAAAGAACACGTTTTCGGCCCTGGCCGCGCGATTTTTTACGTTTGCTGCGTTTGTTGGGTCTTTTTGCGTGACGTCCGGGACGTTTTCTAGGCTTCTTTTTCTTGTAATTAGATACCCCAAATAAAGGTTTCTTTTTACGTGCCATGTTCTTTTTCTTCTATTTTATCTTGTCCTAATGGTAGATATCTAATGACACCATTAATTTCTTGTTTAACTTCTTCTCCACAAGTCATGCATTTATAAAGATCATTAACAATAGATATAAAACTTGATGGCATGTCACAGTGAGGACACACACCTGGTGTAATTTCTGGTTGAAATTTAATGTGAGTTTTTTTAAAGAACCGGCTCATACTTGGTCTTACCATTTTCTTTGTAAGCTCTCAAGTATTGTTTCCTGTTGTTACCTTCTGAAAATGAGCAGTGCACCCAGCCTGAATTTGGATCTGATTCTTTCCAGTACTCGAGAATGAGTTGATCATAATGAAGTTCTGAATCAATATAATCAGCGAGTTCTTTATTAGATACTCCGAAGATTTCGAAGTCCGCCGCCTGGCCTTTTGCATGTTGACTCGTGATTTTGCTGCCTATGGCAGTACACAATTCTGGAGAGCGATATCCGCTAGAAACGCTTACAACCTTAGAAAAGTGGTCTCGAACGGGCTGTAGGATCGCCGTACAGAGCGATTTCAGGTTTTCCTGGTGCTCGGCAC
>VTLG01001840.1_pt1 | contig 24259 bp, 19 predicted proteins | sample 4694571 | NCBI WGS metagenome assembly VTLG01 (sample SAMN12604809, study PRJNA352737) | marine metagenome | biome: ENVO:00000447; feature: ENVO:00000209|ENVO:00000569|ENVO:01000036; material: ENVO:00002151; isolation source: viral sequences binned using virsorter ...
TATTGAACACCCTGACCATACAATTACCAAAGCTTTGGTCGCAGAACGGGCTATCTTCTTCGTTTTACTCCCTTTCTTTAGGTTTAATGGGGATGCTGCTCTTCGTACTGTATCTGCCGATATCTCAAGGGACGAGCAGATCCATGTCGGAACGAATTCTCTTGTATGTACTGAGTTGGGTCTACGTCCTTCTCCTTCTTTGGACAAACTTAGGAAAGCCACCATTAACTGGGTTCTTCAACCTCTAGGTATAAATACCTACGATAGATATTTAGACAAAAAATTTTGGCTAGATGCTAGCGATCGGCTAATGTATGAAGGCAAAGCCCCAGAATTTTCTGAGACCAAGAGAGCAAGGATGCCAGCCTTTTTTGAACATGCAAACACAAATCTCCCTCAATACTCTTAAGTTACACAATGCTAGGCTAGATAAACTTTTAATTAGACTAGATGAGAACTTCAGTTGGAAACCTGTACACCCCACTGAGAGTATTGAATCAATTATGTACAGAGCTGGTCAAGCCAGCGTTATAGAATATATTAACTCAATCATGGAGGAAGAAATCTAATGTGCTTCGGAGGAGGCGGAGGATCCGTTAACATCCCAGACCCGCCACCATTACCACCACCACCACCACCCCCAGCCCCACCAGCACCTCCTTTACCTGAACCTACACCAGTAGAAACAGAGATAAATCCACAGGTGAAAGAGAATAAACAGAAGAAAATTAGAAATGAAATGTCTAAAGGTACAGCTGAACTAAGGATACCTTTGGAACCACCAGTTACCACACAAGGCGGACCAGCTGGAGGACTTAATACATGAAAGCACGTGAGCGATACGACAAATTAACTTCGGAACGTTCTCAGTTTCTGGACACCGCAGTTGAATGTTCTAAACTCACGTTACCTTATCTAATACAAGACGATTTAAATTTAAAGATAGGTCATAGACACCTTATTACTCCGTGGCAAAGTGTAGGAGCGAAGGCAGTAGTAACGTTAGCAGCTAAACTTATGCTAGCGTTACTGCCTCCTCAAACTACATTCTTTAAGCTACAAGTAAGAGATGATAAACTAGGTGAAGAATTAGATCCTACAATTAGAAGTGAGTTAGACTTATCCTTCTCTAAAATTGAGAGAATGATCATGGACTACATAGCAGCTTCTAGTGATAGGGTAGTAGTTCACCAAGCATTAAAACATCTCATTGTAGGTGGTAATGCCTTAATCTTTATGGGTAAAGATGGTTTAAAACACTTCCCATTAAATAGATATGTCGTCAGTCGTGATGGTAACGGTAACGTTTTAGAAATAGTTACAAAGGAACTTATTAGCAGAAAAATATTAGGAACTGCACTCCCTGAACCTGAACCTAATGAGGTAGCAGGTGGTAATACGGGAGGAAATGGAGAAGACGTTGAGGTATACACCTGTGTCAAATTGGATAGCAAAAGTGGACGCTGGGTCTGGCATCAAGAGGCGGATGATAAAATCCTACCTAATAGCCGTAGCACAGCACCAAAGAATGCAAGTCCATGGTTAGTTCTCCGATTCAATACAGTAGATGGTGAAGATTATGGTAGAGGACGAGTAGAAGAGTTTATCGGTGACTTTAGATCCCTTGAAGGGCTCTCTCAGGCACTCGTAGAAGGCTCTGCAGCAGCTGCTAAGGTAGTGTTCCTTGTATCACCCTCATCAACTACAAAACCTAAGACTATAGCCGATGCTGGCAACGGTGCAATAGTTCAGGGACGACCTGAAGATGTTGCTGTTGTACAGGTAGGTAAAACTGCTGACTTCTCAACTGCAGCTAACATGGCTCAACAATTAGAGAAGAGAATAGCAGAAGCGTTCATGCAACTGAACATCAGACAATCAGAACGCACAACTGCGGAAGAGGTACGCCTCACGCAGATGGAATTAGAACAACAGTTAGGTGGGATATTCTCATTGTTAACTATTGAGTTCTTAATACCATACTTGAATAGAACTCTGTTAATACTACAACGTAGTAAACAGATACCTAACATTCCTAAAGATTTAGTACGTCCTCAAATTGTAGCTGGGGTTAATGCTCTTGGCAGGGGTCAGGATAGAGAAAGCTTAACAGCTTTTGTAACTACCATTGCTCAGACATTAGGACCAGAAGCATTGATGCAATTCATTAATCCATCAGAAGCTATCAAACGTTTAGCAGCTGCACAAGGTATTGATGTCTTAAATCTAGTGAAGACTGAACAACAAATACAACAGGAACAACAGCAAGCCCAACAACAGGCTGCACAACAATCACTTATTGACCAAGCAGGTCAAATGGCTAATGCTCCTCTAGTAGATCCTACTAAGAACGCATCGTTGGCAGCACAAACTCAACCACCTGAAGAATAATTATGGCAGAAACAATGACATATGATGCTGCTACTGATACTGTCACCACTGCAGAGAACTTGAACGAATCCGAACAAGAAGCTCTGCAAGTTGGTGAGGCTATGCAGGAACAGCAAGAACAGTTGTTAGCAGGTAAATATAAGAATGCAGAAGATTTAGAAAAAGCTTATGTTGAACTCCAAAGAAAACTCGGAGAAGAAAATACTGAAGCTAGCGAAACAACTGGGGAAACCGAAGATAGTACTACATCCGAAGAAACGTCTGAAGAAACAACAGAAGCTAAGGAAGATTCTCCAGCACTTGCGTTAGTTAATGAAGCAGCTGCTGAGTATTGGGATAATGATAAAACATTATCGGAAGATACTATAGCTAAGCTTGGAGAAATGAATGGCTCAGATTTATTAGCTGCTTATCTTGAAGCTCAGAAAGCTAACCCATTAGATCAAGCACCAGTTGCAACCAAAGATTTAACAACACAAGATATAAGTGATGTTAGAGCTGTAGCAGGTGGGGAAAAAGAATATGGTGAGTTAGTTCAATGGGCTGCAAATAATTTAGATAAGTCTGATGTAGATGCCTTCGATGAACTACTCGGTTCAGGTAATGTAGGTGCTATCAAGCTTGCAGTTAGTGGGTTGAAAGCACAATATGAAAATGTAAATGGTTACGAGGGTAGAATGTTAACAGGTAAACCACCAGCAACATCTGGAGATGTATTTAGATCACAAGCAGAAGTTGTACAAGCTATGTCTGACCCTAGATACGAAAAAGATCCTGCTTATAGACAAGATCTTGTAGAAAAATTAGATAGATCTAACGTTAAATTCTAAAGTGCTAGCGGCAGCCCGAAGCGTATCGTACCTGCCCAGATTGCACTTTTATTTATTTTATTAATGACAACTACAACTGAACAAGGCGGAAGACAAAACAGATTCGCAACCGAAGCACAAGCACAAGTAATCGAACAAGATTATTTTGATAATGCTGAACGTGTAAACGGTCAACTAGCTATGCTAGGTTTTGTAGCTGCCCTTGGTTCATACATAATAACTGGACAAATTATCCCTGGCATTTTTTAAATGGCAACAGTAACATTAACAAAACCAACTAACAACTGGGAGCGTTTTTGTGACTGGACAACAAGTACCGACAACCGACTTTATGTTGGTTGGTTCGGTGTCCTTATGATCCCTGCACTATTAACCGCAGCGACCTGCTTTATTATAGCATTCATCGCAGCTCCTCCAGTTGACATAGATGGTATTCGAGAACCCGTAGCTGGCTCTTTACTTTATGGAAACAACATCATCTCAGGAGCGATCGTCCCGAGCAGCAATGCGATCGGTCTTCACTTCTACCCAATCTGGGAAGCTGCAACCATCGACGAGTGGTTATATAACGGAGGACCATATCAACTCATTGTGTTCCACTTTCTCATCGGCATCTCAGCTTACATGGGACGACAATGGGAACTTAGTTATAGATTAGGAGCACGACCTTGGATTCCAATAGCGTACTCCGCACCTGTGTCTGCAGCCTTCGCTGTATTCCTTGTATATCCATTTGGACAAGGGAGCTTTAGCGATGGTATGCCTCTTGGTATTTCAGGCACTTTCAATTTTATGTTTGTGTTTCAGGCAGAACATAATATCCTCATGCATCCTTTCCACATGCTCGGTGTTGCAGGGGTATTCGGTGGAGCTTTATTCTCTGCTATGCATGGAAGTCTTGTTACTTCCTCACTCATTCGTGAGACGACTGAAACTGAATCACAGAACTATGGCTATAAATTTGGTCAGGAAGAAGAAACATACAACATCGTTGCAGCTCATGGCTACTTCGGTAGGTTGATATTCCAATATGCGAGCTTTAACAATTCTCGTGCTTTACATTTCTTTCTTGCTGTTTGGCCAGTCACTTGCATATGGCTCACTGCCATGGGAGTCTCCACTATGGCGTTCAATCTTAACGGGTTTAACTTCAACCAGTCTATAGTAGATTCCAATGGTAAGGTTATCCCTACTTGGGCAGACGTACTTAACCGTGCTAACCTAGGTATGGAAGTAATGCATGAAAGAAATGCACACAATTTTCCGCTAGACTTAGCGGCAACAACGGAGTCTGAATATGCCTAAAGGCAAAGGTACTTACGGTACAAAAAAAGGAAGACCTCCTAAAAAATAAACACCACGTCCGTTCAACCTTTCACAAGGTCGCATGAAACCACAGCATGGAACGGGGTTGTGGTACTGGAGATTTACAATGTCTGTAAAACTAAGGTATCGTGGTGTAACTTACACAAAAAACATTTAATTTATTAACATGAAAACAATTGCACTTGCAGCACTGACTGTTTCAGCCCTGGCTACACCTGCAATGGCTGGCGTTTATATAAATGCTGAGTCAAACGCATCTTATACTGGTAACGATTATACTTCTCGTACTACTGATTTACATGTAGGTTATGAAGGTGAAGTAGGTCAACTTGGATATTATGTTCAAGGTGGACCCGCATTAACTGGAGCTGATGGATCAGAAGGTACAACAGATTTCTCAGGTAAAGTAGGAGCTTCTGTAGCTGCTTCTGAGAAGTTAGATGTATATGGAGAGGTATCTTTTGCTACTGTAGAAGACGCTGACAATACATACGGCACTAAAATAGGCGCCAAGTATAAATTCTAAATACTATGTCACAACAAAGTGATAAAGCACCTGCGTTTGTTACTAAACTAACACCAGGTCCAACCGTCGTCGATACAAATCCTAGTGATCAACAACCACCTGGAGTCGATGAAGAAAGAGAGCCTCAGTCACTTGAAGAAGCTCTCACAGGTTAATGAATTATGGTTAGGGGTCTTCGGACTCCTAGCCTTCTTCATCATGGTAGAAGTATTACATGTACACTACCATCAAAAGGCAGCACCTCATTGTGCTTCCAGCGAGATTAGTTTAGCGGTAAAACTGTAGCCTTCCAAGCTATTGTCATCGGTTCGATTCCGATATCTCGCTTTGGCTTTAGCCCCTACGGGGATACCTTTAGCCGTCATGACGGTGGGAATAGACCACAAAAAAATTTGATCGATCGAAGAAGTTAATACACACATTTTATTTTAAAGATCAATGGCTCAACAGAGTACCGACCATCAGGCGTCGGTGACTATGCCAGGTGCTTCTAATAGCACTGGTGATAGAAGAGCATTGTATCTCAAGCTGTTCTCAGGAGAGATGTTTAAAGGCTTTGAGTACAATGCAATAGCTAGAGATCTTGTCATGAAGAGAACCCTGAAAAATGGGAAATCTTTACAATTCATTTACACAGGTCGTACCAAGGCTGAATTTCATACACCAGGAAATTCTATCCTAGGTAACTCTGACGGAGCACCACCTGTAGCTGAGAAGACCATCACTGTTGATGATCTACTTATCTCAAGTGCCTTCGTATATGAATTAGATGAGACTCTTGCACATTATGAGTTACGTGGAGAGATATCTAAGAAGATTGGATATGCACTAGCTCAAAAATATGACAGACTTATATTCCGTGCTGTAACACGTGGCGCAAGAAAAGCTAGCCCAATTACTAAGGCTAACTTTGTAGAACCAGGTGGAACTCAGATCCGTGTCGGTACAAACGCACAGGCATCTGATGCTTACAACTCAGCAAATCTAATAAATGCATTTTACGATGCTGCAGCTGCTCTCGATGAAAAAGGAGTAAGTTCTGACGGACGTGTGGGTATATTGAACCCAAGGCAATACTATGAATTGATACAAGCTGTCGGTTCTAATGGTCTTATTAACAGGGACGCACAAGGTACTGCACTACAGGGCGGTAATGGAATCATTGAGATTGCAGGCATTAAGATCTACAAGTCAATGAATATACCATTCTTTGGCAACTATGGTACTATTTATGGTACTGCAGGTGCTACCAACCCAGGTATTACAGATCCAGGAAACGCAGGTTCTTTCGTTGGTGAAGCCCAAGAAGATGCTCGTAACAGTGTAACTGGTATCAATAATGAGTATGGACAATTATCTAACTTCGTAAACTCTTGCGGACTTATCTTCCAGAAGGAAGCCGCTGGTGTTGTAGAAGCAATTGGACCTCAAGTACAGATTACATCTGGGGACGTATCAGTCATCTACCAAGGTGATGTTATCCTCGGGCGTTTGGCAATGGGGGCAGATTATCTTAATCCTGCTGCTGCTGTTGAACTGTACGCTGGTACAGCAACTGCACCTGCTGCATTCTAAGTTATATTTTATTAACCAACATATGGGAGGGTTTTCACGCCCTCCTTTTTTTTATTCACAAAAATTTATACCTATGGCTACCTCGACAATTGACACCGATACAGAACTATCCGCAGTGAACTCAATTTTGGGTAGCATCGGTCAATCACCAATTACAACTCTCAATTATGAGAACCCTGAAGTTTCATTTATTTATAATATATTAAATGAAGTTAATAAAGATGTACAGAATGAAGGCTGGCATTTTAATACAGAATATCATATCAAAACAGAACCTGATACTAGTAAACATATAACTCTACCTAATAATGCATTAAGATATGATATACATGATGGATTAAAAGATAGAACTAAAGATGTAGTAATAAGAAATGGTAGATTATATGATTTAGTTAACCATACAGATGAATTTACAGCAGCTCTCTACCTTGACTTAGTGACGCTGTATGCTTTTGAAGACCTCCCTAACCCATTCCAACGTTACATAACTTACAGGGCTGCTGTAAGGGCTGCTACACAGCTTGTATCAAACCCTCAATTAGCACAGCTATTGAAAGAAGATGAGTTTAAATCTAGAGCAGCTTGTTTAGAATACGAATGTGACAAAGCTGATCCATCATTCTTTGGTAATCCTCATGATAGTAGCTACACATCTTATCAACCATACAATGCATTGAGACGCTAATGGCAAGTATTACACAAACAATACCTAATTATACTGGAGGTATATCACAACAACCTGATGAATTTAAAATTCCTGGTCAAGTTGTGGAAGCTAAAAACGTATTACCTGATGTAGTTGGAGGACTTCAAAAACGTCCTGGGGGTAAATTGATTGGATCATTAAGTGATGGATCTCTAAACTCTGCAACTAATGGTAGGTGGTTTCATTATTATAGAGATGAAGGTGAACAATATATAGGTCAAATATCAAGAGCTGGTGTAGTTAGAATATGGAGCTGTACAGATGGATCAGAAAAAACTGTTAACTTTGATTCAGGTACATCTACAGCATTAACTAATTATCTAACTCATACTAATGATGAAGATATACAAACACTTACTCTTAACGATTATACTTATGTAACTAATCGTACTAAAACTGTAGCAATGGCTACAACAGTAGAACCTGTTAGACCTGCTGAAGCTTTTATAGAATTAAAAAAAGTTTCTTATGCTAGTCAATATGCATTAAACTTATTTAATAATACTAATACAGTAACAGAAACTACAGCAACTAGAATTAAAGTAGAACTTGTAGCTTCTAGTAATAACTATTGTGATGGCAATGGTGATATGGTTGCTAGAGCATCAAGAGCTGCTCAAACTAATAGATGTGATGATACAGCTGGTGATAGTAGAGATGCTTGGGCTCCAAATATTGGAACAGAAATTTTTGCTGTTGGTAGTGGTACATCTTTAACTGACGATGCACCATCAGGATCTCATACATATACAGTTAGTGTTAATAATTCTGGTGCTACAGGTAGATCTAATTTATATTTTAGAATAGCTACTATAGGTCAGTCTGTACCATACGGTTCTGGTAGTTCTACTACATATCAAGCTAGATATACAACTACACATGACCTATTATATGGTGGTCAAGGTTGGGCTTTGAATGATTATTTCTATGTTTGGATGAAAGATGGTTACTATAAAGTAACAATTACAGACGTTAGTTCAGGAGAAGTACAAGCTAATTTAGGATTAATAAGACCAACTCCTACATCCTTTGATACTAAAACAACAGTTACAGCTACTAGTATATTAGGAGATTTATACACAGATATAGTTGCTACTAGTGAGTTTACATCTTCAGAAGTACAGATAGTTGGTAATGGTATATACCTTACTAATGGATCTGCTTTTAATGTTACTAGTCCTACAGGTGAATTGCTGAATGTTATTACATCTGAATGTAATGATATAGGAGATTTACCTACACAATGTAAACATGGATATGTTGTTAAAGTTAAAAATAGTATAGCTACTGAAGATGATTATTATGTAAAATTCTTTGGTGAAAATGATAAAGATGGACCTGGAGTATGGGAAGAATGCCCTGAACCTGGTCGTACCATAGAATTAGATCAAGCTAAAATGCCTATACAAATAGTTAGGCAAGCTAATGGTCAGTTTGATGTTGATCAAATAGTATGGGATAAATGCCCTGCAGGTAATACTACTACAGTACCTGAGCCTTCATTTGTAGGGAAGACAATTAATAAAATGATCTTCTATAGAAATAGAATGGTCATGCTCAGTGATGAGAATGTTATATTATCTCAACCTGGTGACTTCTATAATTTTTGGCCAAGATCTGCTATCACATATACTGCAACTGATAACATTGATTTATCATGTAGTTCTGAAACGCCTGCTATTGTATATGATGGTATTCAAGTTAATAGTGGTTTAGTTTTATTAACAAAGAATCAGCAGTTTCTATTGACTACTGACTCTGATGTATTAAGTCCTCAGACTGCTAAGATAAATGCTTTATCTACTTATAATTTTAACGTAAAAACTAACCCTATATCATTAGGTACAACTATAGGTTTCTTAGATAATGCTGGTAAGTATTCTAGATTCTGGGAAGTAGCTAAGATATTACGTGAAGGTGAGCCTGTTGTTGTAGATCAAACTAAAGTAGTAAACAAACTATTTGATAAAGAATTAGAATTAATTTCTAACTCTAGAGAAAATGGTGTAATATTCTTTAGTAAAAAAGGTACTAATACTTTATATTGTTATAAGTATTTTAACAGTAGCGAGGAACGTATACAACAAGCATGGTTTACATGGGAGTTAATGGGTACTATAGAACATCATGCTGTATTAGATGATGCTTTATATGTAGTAGTTAGAAATAGCAGCAAAGATGTATTACAAAAATTTTCATTGAAACTAGATGATGGTGAATTTGAAATTAATGATAATATGAATACTGTTACCGATACTACTGATGATATCTCATATCGTATACATTTAGATAATAGTTCAGCTATTGCTCATACAAGTTTAACATATGATACTGCTAATGATAGAACTGTATTTAATATACCTAATGGATATAATAATAGTTCAGGACAATTAGCTGTATATGTAGTACCAGATGCAACAGACTTAACATTTCAAGGACGATCAGAGAATGTCACTACATTTGTAGAAAGTGGTGTAACTAAAGTAAGTATGTCTGGAAACTGGAAAACATATGATCCACAATACCAAGATGATGGTAATACTGGTGATGATGTAACTCCTGATAATAGTATTATACTTGGTTATCAATTTGATATGCAAGTTAAGTTTCCTACTATTTACTATGGTCAAAGACAAGGTGAAGCTTGGAGATCAATATTAAATGGGTCTTTAGTAGTACATCGTGTTAAATTAAACTTTGGTGCTAATGGTTTATATTCAACTACTATAGATAGATTAGGTAAACCAAGTTATACTGAAACATGGGAACCAAATATATCTGATCAGTATGGTGCTAACAGAGTACAGATTAATGAAGATGCTACTCAAATTGTACCAACTTATGAAAAGAATAAGAACTTAACTTTAACACTTAAATCGACACACCCTACTCCTGCTACATTATATTCAATGACATGGGAAGGGGATTACACCAATCAAAATTATAAGAGTGTCTAAATACATTCACCCAATCACAATGGAGGCTGCCTTAGAAGTAGCCTCTAATCTACTTCCTGCTGACCGAAGAGAGGTCGAAGAAGGTCACGGGGTAGATTCCACAGAAGCGTTGGTTGACGCTGTTCAGAAACCCTCCTGCGTATACTTTGTAGTGCCTAACGGCAAGACTGCTGGTATGGCTGGAGTAGATGATGGAGGACAAATCTGGATGCTATGCACACCCGCTATCCATGACTATCCTATAACCTTTGCTCGTGAAGCAAAACGTTATGTAGACAGTAGAGAAGAAAAATTACTGTGGAACATTGTTGATAAACGCAATACTGTACATTTAAAATTATTGCAATTCCTAGGGTTCAAATTTTTACGGGAATTAAAACATGGACCTAAACAATTAACCTTTATAGAGTTTTGCCGTGTGTTTAGGAGCAAGCGCTAAAGCCGCTAATGCGAGAATGAAGCGGAATTATGAATTTAAGCTTCAAGCTAGAGAGCGTGAATGGATGCGTACACTCAGTTTAACAAGTACTGAGCGTATGCAATATGAACGAGGTATCGATGAAAGCAACCTTGGTTTAGCTAATTTCTATTCTGATATACAAGAGAAACATGGAGAAGCAATTGATGAAATGTTTCGTGATAACCAAGAAACTTGGAAAAAATTCTTGTCTGAAAATGTAGGAGATAAAATGAAATTAGCTGGACAAACAGGTAGGTCAGCTGATAGAATTAGGGCAGTTGAACTTGGTCAATATTTTAAACAAAGTAATGATAAAGTTCTTGCTTTAATGGAAGGTACTAAGAAATTAAATAAAGAAGGTAATCAAGCAAGAGCTAAAGTTAAAGCACAACAAATGCAAATGTTTGCTAATAATGTATTTGTTAAGAGTCCTGATATGGCTCCACCTCCTCCTGTATTTCAAAATGTTGGAGCCGCTGCATTCCAAGATGCTTTAAGTATTGGAGGTACATTACTAAGTGCAGGTGCTAGTATTGCTGCTATAAGTGATAGACAATTAAAAGAAAATATACAAAAGATAGGTGAATCTATTTCTGGTTTAGGTATCTATAAATTTAATTATATAGGTAAAGCTAAACAGTATATAGGTACTATGTCTGATGAAGTTAAAAAGATCTTCCCTGAAGCTGTTGTTAAAATGGCTAATGGTTATGAAGGTGTTAGGTATGATCTTACTGATGTTTACTTTAAGGAGGTAATATAATGTCTAACTTAAAAGGAAGTCCTATACAGAATTTTTATGTACCTACTGAAGTAACAGATTATGTTGACCCCTTAGCTAAAGTTTATGAACGTCAAAAATCTCAAGATCAAAAAGATTTAGAGAATAAAATTGAATGGTCTGGACAAAAAGAAAAAGCTGATCCTGGTGTAACAAGTTTAAATACAATTAAAGCTATTGCTCAATTTTCAGCTACTGCTGCTGCGTCTATTGCATCTATTAAACAATCAACGAAGAAAAATAAAGAGAAGAAAAAAACAAAAGTAGCACAAATAATTGATAGCTTTTTGAATAAGGATCAACAAGAGACTTTTGTAAAGCAGTATGAGGCGAATTATAAAGAAATACAAAATGAGAGTAAAGCTTATCGAAAAACTATAGACTCAATGGATTGGACGGGTAGAGAAGACGCATATGAATTTATGAAGGATCACACTCCTATTAAAGTGTTAGCCATAAAAGAGTCTGCTCTAGTTACGAGTACCCAGAATGCTAAAGCCGTATTTAATAATCTTGCTAAAACTAATCAAATAAATTTAGCAGAACTTGGAAACAATACACAGAATCAATTCCATAATTGGTTCACTAATGAGTATATGGAGCCATTAAACCCAAGTAGGGAAGCATTAGGAGCATTAGTTTATGGTGAATATCAAAGGCAAAATCAAACTATTAAAGGTACTAGTCAGTTAGGCTTTATTTCGCAAAGTAATACTGAAGAAGGTCAAAGATTTATTGATGCGTTAAATGTAGGTGGTATTACAGAAGATAAAAATGCTCTTACTAATACTGTTAATACAGAATTTACTAATCTTAAAACTGGTTTCATAAACAAAGGGTATTCACCTGAACGTGCTGGTATAAAAGCCAAAGGATATATGAAAGGTTTAGTGAATGTTGCTATTAATAATGGGTCGTTTCGTCAAGAACATTTAACTAGATTAAAACTAGGAAATATTAAAATAGATGGTAAGGATAAACAAGGATTAGATTTACTTAGTTCTAGTGACTTCACTGAATTTGCAAATAATATTGCAACATATAATGATCATATTGTTAAACAACAACAAGCTACAGGGAAAGTTGGTATTACTACAACTATGGCTGGGATTATTAATAAGGATAAGAATCCTCTAACTGGTCAACCATATACTAGAAAAGATTTAGATATAGCAATTCAAAGAGCTATAGACTTAGGTGTCTCTAAAGATAGTAAGGAGATTAAAGCAGCTGAAAATTTTAATCCTACTAAACAAGATCAAAATCACTATACACAAGAGAAAAAAACAACACATTTAAGTTTTACAAGAGCTGATCAAAAAACCAGAAAAAAAATAATAGAAAATACTGATAATAATGCTTTAAAAACTGAGTATATAAAATTAGATGAAGCTCTGACTGCATTAGAAGGTGATATGAAATTAGATAATGGTTCTTATGAAGAAATTGCAAAACAGAAATTTCAAACATATACTGCTGGTACAGTTGATATAACAAAAGGGCTTACTCAAAATCAAGGTGATATGATAACTTTGATTGAAAATAGATTCCATGAAATTAAAGCTGATGTTGTAAGTAAAGCTGGACCAAATGCAACATCTGATAATTTAATTCCAAAAATTAATTCACAATTAAATGAGTGGTTAACACTTAGAGGTTGGGGTGAAGAGCCTGATTCTCCTAATGCTGGTATATTTACTAAAACTGTTACAGGTGATTTCCCTGGACTTGAGTTATTAAATAAAGGTTTAAGTGAAATTGAAGGTGGTTCAACTCCTAATTTAACTTATAAAGAAATTACAAATGCATTTAGGAGGCATGGAACTTTAAAAAAAGCTATTGAGTCAGGGGATTTGATTAGTAATGGTGAAGTTGCAGCAATAGTAACAAATAAATTCAATCCTATTACTGGTGACTTTGAAGGATGGACAAATGATTGGATTATTAAAAGTGAAATCACTGGTGCATCATGTTCTGAGCTTTTAAAATTTAAATTACAACAAATAATAAATAGTAACAGACCTGAAGATAAATATTTTACAGAAGCGTTTAATTTAAAAGAAGCATTAAGTCAAATAGAAACGTTTGAAGATCCTCAAATAGAAGTACAAAAATTTATTCAGAAAAATTCTGGTATATTAGATGCTGGTAATCTGATATATAAATCTGAAAGAATTCATCCTGTTAATTGGACTGAATCAACATATTTACAATTTGCAGAATTAGAACAAAAGATTAATCCAGAGAATTATCTACAGGCATTAAAAGAGGAAAAGCTGAAAAGGCAAGAAAAGGAAAAAAAGAGACTTGAAGATAATCCTATACTAGATATAGAAGAAGGTAGAAGAGGTCAGTACCAAAACTAAAAAAAGTTAATTATGGAAACAGAAAACCGATTTGATTTTTCTTCTATGTCTGATGAAGAATTAGATGAATTAATCAAATCTCATGAAAATCAATCAGGTGAATCTACGGATAATACAATATCATCTGATATGAATGAATCGACTCCTACGGGAGAAGAAGCTACGACAGGTGTTCGTAGTATGGACCAAGTTTATCAAGACCGAATAGCTGAAGGCAGAGATCCAGGTAGACCTGGTGCTGTAGGCTTTGTACAAGATGTAGCTGAAGGCACAGGTAGAAATTTCTATGAAACCCTAGCACCTGTTATTGGTATATCTGATACTCTTATAGATACAATTAACCTTGCTTCAGCTGATGGTGGTAAATGGGATATACCTAAACTACCTTCTTATGAAGAGAAATCAACACAAGCTATACGAAATATATCAGGTCTTGTAATACCATCTTTAGGACTTAGATCTAAATTAATACAAGCTGGTACTAAAGCACACAAAGCAGGTACAGCAGCACCTTGGTTACAACGAATAGGTAACAGTAAATCATTTCAATGGTTCTCAAAATTTGGAGCTGATGTAGGTACTGGTGCTGGTGTAGATTATGTTGCAGAACAAAATCAAAAAGATGATAATGCCTTAGGTGTATTGAAAACATATTTTCCTAAAACTTATCAATGGATACCTGATAGTATTGCTACAAATGCTGATGATAGTGCAGGTGAGAAACGTGCTAAGAATGTAGCAGAAGGTGGTATATTTAATATATTTGCTAGTATAATTGAAGGTGCTGCTTATTTAGTTAAAGCTGGGAAAAGTATAAAAAATACTTCTAGATTTGTATCTAAAACTGATAAAAATATAGATGAATTAGTTAAAGATGAATTTTCTGATATTAAATTTTCTGATAATACTATAGAAGATAAAGTTTTAAGAAATTATGCTAGAACTCAAAAAGAATTAGATCTTTTAAATGAATACTATGTAAGTAAAGGTGAACCTGTTATTGATTGGAATATATTTGATGAAGGAGAAAAATTAGTTCGCACTAAAGATGCTGATGGTATTGTAGGAGCAGGAGCTGATGCTGCACAAATCCAAAATAATATTGATTCTAGTTGGGGTCGTATAGGTAATCTTATACATGAAGCTACAAGAAAAGAAGGTATTGAATTAAAAAATCTATCAAATAGAACACTTGTATCTGAACTTGCTAGTCAATTAAAAGAAGCTGGACCTGTTAGTAAAAAATTAAAAAATAACAAACTAATCTCAGCTAAGATGATGGATGCTGCAGGTAAGAAACTAGCAGCTACAATCTTAGATCCTAGATTATCAACTGATGATATCCTTGGAATATTAAATGAATTTAAAAGGTCTATCGATGACTCACCAATTAGAATAGTAGGTAAAAAAGGTATTAATTCAGCTGTTAAACAATTAAAAACTCAATTAGCTGATCTTGATGTACAAAAAGCTAGAGCATATTTACTTACTTCTGAAGCTGGTCAAGTAGCAGACTTCTCTGAAGGTGCTAGACTAATGGAAGATAACATCTCTGTTCTTAGAACGGTAGATCTTATGACAGATCGTTTAGAAGTATTACAAGTAGAAAAAGGTCTTGCTAATTATGAAGCATCTACTATGTTTTCAAATATGAATGATTGGAAAGCAGCTGTTGCAACAGGAGATCAAGAAATAATAAACGCTACAGCTGATACTATATTAGCTGGATCTAATGCTAAATTAACTGAAATCATACCTAAAGCTAAAAGATGGGCTCAAACTTTAAAAACTACTGCTAGAGAAAATCCTGCTTTCCTTAGACCTTTATTATTAGCTAATGAATTTACTGATGGTAACGTAGATAGTTTATATAAACTTCATGAATGGGCTGGGGATAATTTAGCAACTTTTAGAAAAGCAATGTATGATAGTAATCCTAATGTACCTTCTATAGTTAATAAAGCAATGTGGAGTAATCTATTTAACTCTGCACTATCAGCTATATCAACACCTATAAATGCTGGTGTAGGTAACTTAACAGGTTTACTTGGTAAAGGTACTGCTACAGTTACTGGAGCTGTTTTACAAGGTGATCTAGTTAAAGCTAAAAAAGCTATGGTAGCTCATTTTGCTTTAGATGATACCTTACAAAAAGCAACAGATCATTTACGATTAGTATTTAGAAAAGCTTCAACTAACCCTAAAGATGTTAGTTATATAATGCGTGATGATATTGCTATTCAAGAAGTCAAAGGTTTAAATGCATTAACATCTTGGGCTGATGCAGCCGCTGAAAACGGTGAAGAAGGCGGTCAAATGATTTTAAATGTTTTTAGAGATTTAGATGATTTAGGTAGAGATCCTATTCTTAGATTCGGTGGTAATTCTATGTCAGCACTTGACGGGTTCTCTAGATCCGTACTTGCTAGTACAGAAGCTAAATATCGTGCATTCAATAAATTAGCTCAATCAGGTGAAGAAATAACTGAAGCTAGTTTTAAGAAAGCAACAGATGAAATCTATGAAACATTTGTTGATTCTAATGGTATGATTAAGTCTGATGCTGTAGATTATTCTTCTAGTGAAATAGCACTTAATGCTAACTCACCTATTACAGAAGGGATGAATGAATTTATTAAACGATTCCCTGCTGCTAGATCATTTATATGGTTCCCTAAGACTACTGCAAACGTTATAGATACATTTGGTAAATGGAGTCCTGCAGGTCTTCTATCTGCTGACTATCATAAAATGTGGGGTCCATTAGGTAATAAAAAGATTGCAGATTTTGAACAAACAGAAATACTTGAAATTCTTAGAAGTAAAGGTAAACCAATTGATAATGCTTGGCTCGATACCTTTGAAACTCTAAGATATGAAATTAAAGGTAAAGCTGCAATTGGAAGTTTCATGACAACCTTAGCGTTCTTTGGTGCTACTAACGATAGATGTACAGGTAATGGTCATTATGATAAAGCTGTACAAAGACAACGTATTAGAAGTGGTTGGAAACCTAAATCATGTAAAATACCTGGAACTGATAAACAAGTTAGTTATGAATGGATGGGTCCGATAGGAGACTGGTTATCATTAACAATTGATCTTGTTGATAACTTTGATAGTTTAACATCTAGTCAAATAGAAGATACAAGAGAGAAATTAACATTTGTCTTAGGTGCTGCACTTACTAATAGATCAGTACTTGCTCAACTAGAACCTATGTTTGATGTTTTACAAGGTAATGGTGCTGCAGCTAATAGATGGGCTACTTCATTTGGTAATAACTTTATACCTATGGGTAGTGCTAGAAATGAATTAGGTAAATTAATGTATCCTGCATTACGTCAAATACGAGCTGACTTAAATGATAATTTAAGAAATAGAAATGCTTGGTTAGATGTAATTGATCCTGAGCGTGCATTAACTGCTGTTGTAGATCCTATAGATGGTAAAGAAGTAGGTAATGAACAGAATTGGTTTATTAGGGCTTGGAATAGAGGACCAATGAAAATAACTTCTCAACCATCTAAAGAAAGGCAATTCTTAATTGATATTGAATATAATAGTTCACCTATAATGAGAGTTAGTCAAAGAGGAGCTGTATTAGAAAATCATGAGATTACTGCTATCAATACTAAAATGGGTCAACAAGGTTATTTAAAAAATGAGATTAAAGAAATAATGAGAGATGCAAATAAACTTACTTATACTGCACCTAATGGTAAAGTCTATAAAGGCTTTAAAGAAATTATTCAAGCACAACGAAGAGGATGGATTTCTTCTGAAATTTTAGATAGTGGTAAATATGAACGAATCTTTCTTCGTTTAAATGCTGCTTATGCTAACGCTAAACAATTAGCTGAAAATAATTTAGAGGAACCATTAAGATCTACAATTAGACAACGTGAATATGATTTAATTGAATCTAAATTGAATCAAGAAACTGGTGATTTAGATGAATTATATAAAGATGCTGGTCTACAAGAAACATTAAACATTCCTAAATAATGGCTTATTCAACGGAAGTTAGTCATACTCAAAGTGGGGGAAGTAATAGAGATTTTACTGTTACATTCCCTTTCTTGGAGACGACTGATTTAAGAGTACAACTAGGTGGAGTCACAAAGGCTCTCGATACTGATTATACAATAGTTCAATCAGGGGCTAACACCGTTGTTAATTTCAACACAGCTCCTACTGATGGATCAGTAATACGTATCTTTAGAGATACAGATATAGATGCTATCACTTCTACATTTGCAGCTGGTAGTGCTATACGATCTGGTGATTTAAATAATAATAACAAACAATTATTATATGCTGCACAGGAGTTTGGAACATTAAAAGAAGATAACTCTGTTGCCTTTTCTTTAGGAGATAAAGGTGATATACAAGTTAATAGTTCTTCTGATTGGGTGATTCAAAACAATACTATTGAACAAGCTAATATGGCTGACAATAGTATTGGAAATAATGAATTAATTGATGGTAGTATTACTGGTGGTAAGCTAGCAAGTTTAGCTATCAGTACTGCACAACTTGCAGCCACTGCTGTTACTACAGCTAAAATAGCAAACGATGCTATAACTAGTGATAAGATAACAGATGGTTCAATTATTACTGCATTAATAGCTAACGATGCTGTAGAACCTAATAAGGTTAACCAAACAACAGCTGCTGGATGGGGATTTACCCCTGCAGGTACTGTCATATGGTATGCAGGTTCAACTGCTCCTACAGGCTATTTAAAGGCTAATGGAGATAGTATACCGAATGGTAGTGGTACAGTACAAGGTGTTACAACAGACTTCGCTGGATTATATGCTGTAGTTGGTGCTAATGTACCTGATTTACGTGGTGAATTTATTAGAGCTTTAGATGATGGTAGAGGAGTAGATGGTAGTAGAGGTATAAGGACAGCTCAAACTGATGTTATAGAAAGCCATACTCACGTAGCTACTACTGGTACAGATGGTGCTCATACCCATACATTTACTACAGGTAATGACGGTGCTCATACTCATACAATGACTTCAGGTGGTGAGAATGATGCTTCTGGACCTACTACACAAATTGCTGGTGGGGGGCAAGTTGATGGAACTCCTGGGACTCAAACTACTAGCAGCACATCTCACCAACATAGTGGTACAACAAATACAACTAATAGTACACATACTCATAATATAGCAGTACAGAACAATGCAAACGGTGGAACAGAAACAAGACCTAGAAACGTGGCTCTTTTAGCCTGTATTAAATATTAATTATGACCGTAACAACTGAACATTTTTATACGGGTAACAACTCCACCACAAGTTATGCGTACACATTTCCATATTATAAGACGTCTGATATCAAGGTTGCACTTGATGACGTAATAAAAACTGAATCAACACATTACAACGTATCAGGTACTAATATCGTTTTTACTGGCGGTAATACTCCTGGTACTGGGGTTGAAATACATATTTATAGAGAGACTGATGTAGACACATCCAAAGCTACTTTTGCTGCAGGATCATCTATCAGAGCTGGAGACTTAAATAATAATAATACACAATTACTATACGCTGCTCAAGAAGAGCAGGGACAAGGTATAGATCCAACTAAATTTAATGATGGAACTATTACTACTGCAAAGTTAGCAGCTGATGCTGTAACTAGTGCTAAGATAGCAGACGATTCTATAAATTCTGAACATTATGTAGATGGATCTATAGATACTGCTCACATAGCTGATGCACAAATTACTACAGCTAAGATTGCAGATGATGCGGTTACAGCAGATAAACTTGCTAACTCTATTAACAGTGAGATAGCAGCTAATACAGCTAAGACTACAAACCAGACTCATACAGGCGATGTAACTGGATCAGTAGCTTTGACTATTGCTAATAATGCAGTTACTACAGCTAAAATAGTAGATGATGCTGTAACTGCTGATAAACTAGCTAATACTGCTGTAACTGCTGGAAGTTATACTACTACAGCATTAACAGTAGATGCTCAAGGTAGAATTACAGCAGCATCAAATGGTACAATAGGAACTAGCAATATAGCTGCTGATGCTATTACAAATGCTAAAATTGCAGATGATCAAATAGATTCAGAACATTATGTAGACGGGTCTATTGATACAGCACACTTAGCTAATGACGCAGTAACAGCAGATAAGATAGCTGATGATTCCATCAATTCAGAACATTATGTAGATGGAAGTATAGATACTGCACATATAGCAGATAGTCAAATTACCACAGCTAAATTAGGTGCTGATTGTATTACTGAGGCTAAAATTGCAGATGACGCAGTTACAACAGATCATATAGCAGATGCAGAATTAGTAACACTTGCTGGTATGCAAACTGGTACTGCTTCTATTTTAGCTAGTGGTACAGCTTTAACAGCAGATTTAGCAGATCTTAACCAAATAGATGGTCTTACAAAACAAACAACTATCTCTGATAGTGATGCTAGTTTTCCTACATCAGGAGCTGTTGTTGATTATGTTAGTACTCAATTAGCTACAGTAGGTGGTTTTGAAACTATTGCTACTGATGCTGCATTCCCTAATACTCAAGTAGCTAGCGGTATTATAGTTAGTATAGCTGATGCTGGTGGTCTTGTAGTAAATGGATCTGGAACTAGTACAACAGGTAGAACTGTAGGTGGTTCAACAGTAACTATTAATAATATCAATTCTCAGTTTAATAGTACAACTGTTGCAGCTGGTGTTGCTTTTATGGTAGAATCAACTGGCTCAGGTCAGATATATAATTATCATAAAGCTACACTAAAAGAAGCTGACTTAATTAATTTAAGTTCTGATATTAATGACTTTGGTAATAGATATCGTGTAAATGCTGGAGAACCTGGATCTGATAATGATGAAGGTGATCTTTGTTATGATACTACTGCTGATAAGATGAAGGTCTATGATTCTTCAACTTCAGCATGGAAAGAAGTTACATCAACTGGAGACTTTAAATTCTTAGTTGCAGTTGATGCTGGTACAACTACAGCAGCTACATTTGATGGTAGTGATACAAGTTTTGATTTAAAAGAAGCTACCAATAGTGGTAGTGCAGCTAGTGTTGGCAATGTCAATCAGTTAATGATTGTATTAAATGGAGTTGTACAAAAACCAAATGCTGGTTCTTGGAGTGGCTCTGGAGAAGGTTTCTACTTAACAGATGCTGATACAATTAGATTTGCAACAGCACCTCCAACTAATTCAACTTGTTTTATAGTTCAATCTGGTTCTGCTGTAAGTATTCCTACACCAGGAGATAATACAGTAGCTACAGCTAAGATACAAAACCTTGCAGTTACTACAGCTAAGATTGCTGCAGATGCAATAGATGGAACTAAGCTTGCTGACGATGCTTGTGATTCAGAACATTATACAGATGGAAGTGTAGATCACGTTCACTTAGCAGGAGATTGTATAGACGGAGATAACATTCAAGATGATGTTATCAACTCTGAGCATATAGCAGCTGGAGCAGTTGATTTAGAACATATGTCTTCTGAGTCAGTCGATGAAGATAATCTACAAATATCTAATGCTGGTTCTAATGGTCAGTATTTACAGAAACAATCTGGTAATACAGGTGGTCTTACATGGGCTGATGTACCAGCTGGAGTAGGTGGTGATACAGGTGTAGATTTTAACGATAGTGTAGCAGCTAGATGGGGTACTGGAAATGATTTACAAGTACAACATGATGGTACTAATAGTTATATAGCCACAAATAATGGTAATATAATTCTTACCAAAGTAGCTGGTACAGAAAAGATGATTCAGGCGATACCTGATGGAGCCGTTGAGTTATATTATGATAATGTAAAGAAACTTGAAACTGTAACAGGTGGAGCAACTATAACAGGTACTTGTACCGCTACTGCATTTGCTGGTGACGGTTCAGCTTTAACAGGTGTTTCTTCTAGTTCAGCAGATGGATGTATATGGAAAAATACTTTAACTATTAGCAATAATCATACGATTGCTGCTACTGAAGGGGCGCACAGTGTTGGTCCTATAACTTTAAACGCCACTGTAACTGTAAACGGACGTTGGGTAATTAGCTAATGGCATTAGTATTAAATGGTAGTGCAAACACTATCGGAGGAATAGCCGTAGGCGGATTGCCTGACGGTATAGTAGACACAGATATGCTAGCTGCAAATGCAGTAGCAACAGCAAAAATTGCAGATAATGCAGTAACATCAGCAAAGGCTACTGGAGTAAGCCCATTCACACGAAATACTGCATTCAGTTTTCCTAATGATCAAGTAAATGAAGTTGTAGATTTAACTATACCTGCAGATGCTACAGAATTTACTCTATCTTTTACTGATGTAAGTTCATCTGGAAACGAAGATTTATGTTTCCAATTAGGTACAAGTTCAGGTATTAAAACTTCGGGGTATGAATGTAAAGCATCTTATATAAATAATAATGCTAATCCATCTTCCGAAAATATTACAGATATGATTCGGTTTAAGATTGATAATAATACAGGTAATGATAAATACGGCTTTTGTACCTTTATACATGTTAATAATAATGATTGGGTATTTCATGGACAAGCTGGATCAAATAGAATTGGCGATAGAGGCGGTTTAGTTGTAGGACAAGTAGCAATGGGTGGTACTGTAACAACATTAAGATGTCGTTGTAATGGAGATAGTGGGTTTGATGTAGGAGTTGGACAATTATTAACGAGGACATAATGGCACAAGTAAAAATATCCGCTGATTCAGGCGGAGGAAGCGTAGCCATTGCAGGTCCAGCTTCCACAACAGGTAATGCAAATTTATCTTACACCTTACCTGATGCAACAACAGGTGGAGTGATCAGAACAACAACTACACCTGGAGCAATTCTTCAAGTAGTTTTTGCTAGTAAAACTGATATATCAAGTGGATTTTCTACATTAGCTTGGTCTGATACAGGATTAGAAGCATCTATTACTCCTACTAGTACATCTAGTAAGATATTAATTCAAGCTAAACCTTGTCTTAGTTGGGAGCAGGGTACAACTAAAATGGCAGCTGCTATATTTAAAGGTTCTGAAAGTGATCCTCTTCTTAGAGCTGATGCAGCTGGAAATAGATTAAGAGCACATCAAGGTTTTTATATAAATACAGATAGTTATATTCCTATAGCATTGGCATTGGATTATTTAGATAGTCCTAATACAACATCAGCTACAACCTATAAAATTAGAGTCTCATCTTTAGATAATCAAGGAAATGTTTACTTGAATAGAGGTTCAGATAATGATGCTGATTCTAGTAATGTTGCAAGAGTGGCTTCTACTATTACTTTAATGGAGGTAGCAGGATGAGTCAACTAAATGTCGATGCAATAAGAGCATCTAATGGTACTGGTGATGCCATAACACTTACAGCTTCTAATAAAACCTGTACTGCAAATATCACTAATAACTTAAGTAATAGAAATTTAATAATTAATGGTGCAATGCAAGTTGCACAAAGAGGAACATCAAGTACATCTACGGGGTATCAAACAGTTGATAGATTTAAGACTGGGCATACTGGGCTAGGAGTAAATGTTACTCAATCTCAACAATCTTTATCCTCTTCTGATTCTGGTCCTTGGGAAAAAGGTTTTAGAAAATATCACAGATTAGCTTTGGCAAGTGCTGGTACAGATAGTGCTAACAATTATCTACAAATTGAAACCTGTATAGAAGCTCAAGATATTGCAAATAGTGGTTGGGAATATACCTCAAGTTCTAGCTATATGACTTTAAGTTTCTGGGCAAGAGCTAGTACGGCACAAAATTATGGATTTGCATTTCATACTCAAGATGGGACAGGGCAATTATTTCCTCATACATTTGCTTTAGCTGCAAATACTTGGACTAAAGTTACATATAGTGTCCCAGGAAATGCTAATGTAACATTCGATGATAATAATGGTCCTGGCTTATATTTGAAGATTTTTCCTTATTTAGGATCAACATATAATGGCGGTACTAATAACACTTGGGGAGCCGTAACTGCTAATGGATATGGTGCAAGTATTCCTACAACTTGGCTCACTGCTGGTGCATCAACATTTGATGTAACAGGCGTTCAATTAGAGGTTGGTAATTATGCAACTGACTTTGAACATAGATCTTATGCTGATGAATTACTTAGATCTCAACGTTATTACTTCAAAATAAGTCCATCAGCAGCACAAAAACCTATTGTTAGTACAGCATGGGGACCGTTTCAAAACAAAGCTCAAGGTACAACATTTTTCCCTGTGGAAATGAGGACAGAACCTACTGCACTAGAACAATCAGGTACAGCAGGTGATTATCA
>VTLG01006082.1_pt1 | contig 24248 bp, 12 predicted proteins | sample 4694571 | NCBI WGS metagenome assembly VTLG01 (sample SAMN12604809, study PRJNA352737) | marine metagenome | biome: ENVO:00000447; feature: ENVO:00000209|ENVO:00000569|ENVO:01000036; material: ENVO:00002151; isolation source: viral sequences binned using virsorter ...
TGCAACATAAGTTGGTTTTGCAGCACCAGATTTTGCTTGTTGACCAGGATCTGCTTTCTTTTTTCTTCTTGAGGCAGAGAGTCTTTCTGCTTTTGTCATACTAGCACGTTTTGATGATGATACACATTTAGGTGTACCCTCACCAGGTTTATCACTTGCACAAGTTCCTCCAGTGACGACATTTACCCAACCAGGTTTACCATCTTTAGATTTTGAACCTTTAAACCACTTATGAAGAGAACCTTCTTTTACGGATTGCTGAAATGCTTTTTTAACTTCGGATACACCGATAATATCAATCACTTCTGCAAAAGTTTCTCCATCAGAGTTTTGTATAGTAACAGAATCACTCATTAGAATTAAGAATCTTCTTTATTATTTAGTATTCCTTGTTTTAACATCTTTGATAGTTCAGATGTTGAACCTACAAATAATGCGTTATTAGTGACTGTATTTGGTGATTGTTTTTTATCTTCTTCTACATCTTTTACTTTCTTTTGAAGTTCCATTAACTTATCAGTTGTATCTGCAACTGATTTTATAATCTGTCCTGCAACTTCATATGCTCTAGGACTTGCAGTTTCACCAGCAACTTCTAATACTCCATTTAATGATTCCTGACCTTTTTCTATCAATGAGTAAAGATTTGCACGAGTATAATCATAATCTTTTTTAATATCATCAGTTTCAGTTTTTTTCACTTTCTTAGGTGTGCTAGTTGGTGTAACATCAATAGCACTACTTGTATTCAAAGCCTCATCAATCGAATCATAGTTAGTCATGGTATTCATTAAATGTCTTTCTGTTGTGTTGGACTATATGATCTTGAATCACTAAATTGTTCAAGCATTCCATTAAATCCAAAATCATCATCAGGTTCAACTAAAGCATCATCTGCAGCAGTTAATACATCAATTGATGCATTTTCGATATGTGTTGCAGCAACACTTTGATAACCACGATTAACGACAATCGTATTTGCATCTACGATTTCTTTAATCTTCATGATTTCTTTATCTATAATAATTCTCATACCGACTGCTAAAGCAGAGGTTGCAGTAACATCAAATCGAGTTTTAGTTTTAGATAAGTTTGTTCTTAATACAGTTGTGTTATCATCATTATAATCTTTAAGTGCTTGAGGTGTAGCAGAGTATCTTAATTCCCTTCTTGCATTTTCAGTATCAACAGAAGCATGATAATCAACTTGAACTTTCTTGATAAGACCTTCACTAGAATCTGATACAGGACCAAACAGATAAGTCTTAGCAGTAAAGTTGAGTGTGTATATTAATGCTCTTCTTGTTGCAAAATCTCCCTCATAATCATCTTGGAATGATATATTATCTAATACGATGGGAATATCTCTTTTTTCTCCAATTACATTTATTAGATCTACAGTAACATTAAATGATGGTTGAAAATAAGGTAATATTTGTTCTACGATCTGCAATGCATCATCATTTAACTTAACAAGAATATTTAATTCAAATCCAACATTATATGGAACTGGCATGAATACTTTTCTAAGTTTACTACCATCAGTTGCTTTAAATGTCTGTGTTATTCCAGCTTTTCTTGTTGGATCATAAGCAATGTTTGTAGTTTCAAATGACATTCTTGGAAGTGTAATTTGAACTGCACGATTCAAATCTGCTTGTTGCTCTAGTCGTGCTAGAAATTTTTGCATAGGTCCGTAAGCAAGAGGAACTCTTATGTCACTTGACTCTTGACCTGCACCATCTCGATGACGAATATGAATGTCATTGAAAATAGTACCAAAAGATATTATGGTTTTTCTGAGTATTTCGTGATAGTAATATTGTCCTAACATTAGAATGTACCGAATGGATTACCTTCTGAAAAATCGATTATATCGTCAGCTTCAGTTTCGAGTATATCGTTTGATTCAAAGGTTGTGTCTTGATTTTCTTCACTAAAGAAATCTAAAGCATAGTTTGAGAATACAGTGGATCCAAATGAAACTACAGTTGTGACACCAGTAGTATTTAACGAAGGAGAACTTATAGTGATTGTACCTGCACCTATACTTGTAACAGTTACTCCAGTTCCCACAACAATACTTTGACCAAATTTAACTTGATTTACGTCTTGATTTAACGTAATATTTGATGTATTAATACCAGTCAATATTGTTGTTGAAACACCAATTGTAGCAATAGTAGTCAATCCAACGTTAAAGAAGAGAGATTCAGTTGCTTGAATAATTTCACCAGGAATAAATGCTGCTTGAGTGGTTCCAATACCAACATTTGATATTTTAAGAATACGAGTGTCTGTATCCCATTCTTTAACTCTTGCCTCAATACCAGATGACATACCTTTAACAACTTCACCTCTTGCAAAATTACCAACACCACTAATAAGTGATGGACTTGCAATTGTTACAGTTGGAGCAACAGTATATCCAATACCTGCATTTTTAATTAATACATCAGATATTGTATTATCTGCTAATAGATTTACCTCTGCAACTGCTGGTGATGTACTTGTTCCTACAATTGAAACTGTTGGAGTTGCAGCATAACCAACACCATTATTCGTTATAACAAAATCAATAATACCAAAGTTTGATTGTTCAATCGCAGCGGTTGCAGCTGCACCTACTCCTCCACCACCTGTGATAGTGACCAATGGTGGTGTTGTATATCCAGCACCTGCGTTTGTCAATAAAATTCTATCAATTGAAAATATACCAGCTCTTGTTGTTGTGATAGCAACAGCAGTTGCATCAACATTACCAATACCTAATGGTGCAGTTGATATAGCAACATTTGGAGTACTTGTATAACCGCTACCATCGTTATTAAGAACTATCTGACGAATATATCCTTTATTAGATGGAGTTAATTGTGCTGTTGCAGTTGCAGTTGTACCTGATCCAATTAATTGTAAAGTAGAAATATATCCAAGATCTTCAAGTTGAGAATCAATTGCATCAATACCAGTATCAATAACCTCATCCTCATATTCAAAGAGTTCACATTTAAGTTGATATACGTAATTTTTTCCTAACTGATAGAAAGGTTCTTCATGCTCTACAAATTTAACTTCAAATAGTCTTTCTCCAAGTGGGAAAAATATAATATCTCCTTCACGAGGTCTTGATGCCAATTCATAATCATCGTCTGCTTCTAAAAATGGTGATATAAAATCTTCAAATCTTTCTCTTGATATGGTAAGAGTTACTTCATCTCTCAAACTCACACCAAATTTAGTCATAATGTCTCCCTGACCACTATAACCTTCATAAGTATTCAAATATGCTTCAAGTAGAAAGTTATCATCAAAAGCAGATGATTGAACTTCTTTAATTATTGTTTGTTTTCTTACAAATTTTCTTGGAATATAAGTTACTTCAACACCATAAATTTTGAGTTGTTCATTTATTAAATTTTGAACAAGTCTTTGTTCACCTTGAGAACCTTGTAGAAAAAAGGGATTTAATGCCATCGATCATTACCCTATGAAATCAAGAGGGGGTAGTTCATATTCGAGCATCATTTTTTCTTTTATTTTCTCTAAGTCTCTTTCAGCATCGTCATATATTTCTCTTCCATTCAATTCTAATCCACCAGGTAATTTTACTCCTCTGAATTTAATTAAATTTTGTCCCCATTGTCTTTTGATTAATGCAGTTAAATATAATTTAACAAAATAATCATTATAAACTTGAGTAAATGAATCAGGATCTAATGCTCTAAAACAATCTAATACTAAAAAATCACCTTCTGTTTGTGATCCCCAATCAATATCAAGATATAAACGATCTTGTCTTTTATTAAATCTTATTTGAGCTTCAGGTGTAAGTAAAAAGTCAATATCTTCAAGACGAGTTTTTGTCATACTATACTGAAGAAGTTCAACTGAATTGAAATAATATAAGTCATTTAAAAATAATTGATATTTAATACTAAACATACTACCAGATATTGAACTGGTATCAAACTTAAATATTTTGTTTACACCAACAACTGATTCTGGTATTTGTAAAAAATTAGAGTTTTCATAGAATGTTGTTGTGGTAGTTCCATATCCAGAAATATTTGTAGATGTAGTCGTGGTTGTAACTATACCAACACCTGTTGTTCCATTAACAGTATTTGATCCTGCAACTTCTACACCTTGACCTCTTTCAATATCTCCCTTAGTAATTTTATATTTAAGATACATTTGTTCAACACCATCAAAGTGTCTCTCGTTAAAAAGTTGTATCGCATCATCTACTAAATCATCTACCTGATCGTCATCGACGTTGATTTCCAAGACAGGAGCACCCAACTTCCTAAAACAGTAGTCAATTAATTGTTGTCTAGTTGCTGGTTTCGCCATCTTCCTCGATATCTGCTAATAAATTTTCGTACTTTTCTTGAATTTCAAGTTTTTCTGCTAATAATTCTTTCTGAGCATCAAGATGATCTTGAACAATCGTTTGTAATTTTGCTTCAAGAAGAATATTTTGGTTTGTTAATGTAGAAATCTTTTGGTTATAGATTTTTATCAAAGCATTCACATCAACATCATTAGAATTTGTCATAAGTTAGAATGTGCCTCCATCGAGGGTTGTTGTCCATTTAGGTATGCCAGAGGCATCCGTGGTTAATACAAAGTTAGATGTGGTTATACCAGCAGCTGTGCCAGCAGCACCAACCTGTTTACCTGTTGTATCAAAGTAAACGATACCATTTCCAGTGGTGTCATAATCACCATTCTGGAAATATATTCCTTTAATATCTAGGAAACCTTTTGTACCACTTACCAGATTATTTACTATTGTTGCTTCAGGAATATATGTAAATGATCTTTCTGGAGCATTACTTGCATCTCCACCTAGATCATGATATCCAAAGAAACCTGTTTTTTGATTACCAGCACCTGAACTTGTATTATAACCAAATGCTACACCACGATCAGTGTTCGTGTCAACATTTGCTGTAACTTCTAATTGAGTTGTAGTGGCAATTCCACCAACTTGAACAGCATTACTTATTGTGACTAATGCCTCACCTAAATCATAAGATGAAATTGTGCTTCCAGATGCTATATTTGTTCCAGCAATACCATCTCCAGTGTTGATACCTGCAGTTGTATCAAGTTTGATTGTGCTGACACCAGCAAGTGCTGTCATCATAACAGTTCTTGTACTGGTTGTAACACCTAAGTTGATGATTGGATCGTTTAAGTTAACAGTAAATGAGTCAACTGTTGTAGTTGTACCATCAACTTGTAAGTCACCTTTAACAATAACTGTACCTTCATTACTTAAACCATCTGGATATGGGTCAATATATAATAGATTTCCATGACCTTGCTTAGTTGAAATTATATTAGATGAAATACCAACACCACCTAATCTTGCATCTAAGGCAGTAAGTGTTCCTCCTGTTTGGGAGATATCACCTTGGAAAGTTGATACACCAGTAACCTTAAGGTTACGCATGGTTGCTTCATCAAAGAAGATGTCATCAGCTACATGAAGATCTCCTCCAACAAATAAATCTCCAGAGGTTGTAACAACACCAACAAATGTAGATACACCTGTAACTTTAATATTTCCACCAATATTAACACTCTTCTCTATACCTACTCCACCTTCGACTATAAGAGCACCAGTGTCTTTTGTGGCAGAATCAGTCACATCTGCCATTACTATTGCTACACCGTTCTCATAGACCCAATCAGCACCTGTTACATTGATTCTATTATCTCCATCCTCATCATACTCTATCTTTGCGTCTTTACTATCACCAAAAGTTAGAAATATATCATCTCCAATTACAACTTCACCAGATCCGTTAGGTGTAAAGAATATATCTCCATCTGTATTAGTAGATGAAAGTACATTTGCATCTAATCTTAAATTATCTACATTCCATTGATCTACTTTACGGTCAGAGTTAAGAACAGGAACAAATCCATTTGAAGCAGTAGATGGGTTTGCTTGTCCAGCAACTAAACCTGGAGCAATACTTAATAAGTCTGTAAAATATCTACCACCAACTACCTGTGGATTACCTGCATTATCACCAACAAATAATCTATCACCTTTATTTGCTTGTGTACCACCACCACTAAGTGTTACACCAACTTCACCAAAATTTAAAGATGATGGTGCTGTGGTTCCAGTCGATCTTTTAACTCTTATAATACTTGCCACTAGAAGCTACCTCCGTTTATGTCCAAATTCTGTGTTGCACCTGGAGTTAATTCCAATGTTCCAGTCCACTGTTGTGTTGTACTATTGTATACTAAAACCATTCCATTCTGTGGGTTACTGGCGTTCACATCACTTAGTTCACCAATACTTCCTGCTGCGTTACCTGCTAATGAGGATGTAACCTTAATAGCATTCTTCTGACCGACTCTTACTTTGATATCTGCCATTACCTTGTAACTCCTTCTCTAACTAAAACTGCTCCTTCAACAACTCTTGTAACTTCACCAGAGGTATCTTTAATAAGAATGTCATACATAAATCTACCAGGTTTAAGAGATGCAGTCTGAGATGTTGTAAGACCAACTCTTACTTGTCCACCAGTGGCATTTATAATTGAAGTTGTAAAATCAGTTGCTGAACTAGCACCAGGATGTTTACGCATCTGTGCAGAAGCGGTAAAACCAGTTAAGTCTGTAGCAGAATTTGTGGAAGCACTCTCTAAAGTAAAAATTTGAGAAAATGTAGTTCCAGTATTAACAGTTAGATTACTTACGTAAACTGCCATTTAAAAACAATATCAGGATTCTAGATATATTTATATTTCCAGTAACCCGTCTATTTTGACGCTATCTGTTTAAGTAGATATTTAATTTCTTCAATATCATTTTTCATCTTATCAATTTCTTGTCTTTGAGTTAATTTTATATTTTTTGACTTCTTATATTGAGAAAATCCGTGACTATCAGTGTTTATGATAGCCCCAGATTTTTCATCTCGATATAAGTTTTTATGACCTTCAACTGGTATCATGATTTTTTCTTTGGTTTTGGATATTCAGTTATTAAAACTTTACCAGATTTGATAAAATCTTTACTTTTGTCAACTTTAACTACCATTATGCTAATGCGATAGTTCTAAAGTCTTTGAATCTTGGTGCAAATGCTTCATTTGTTCCACTACATACAATTTTAATCTTGAATCCAGTAAATTCATCTAAATCATCAACACTAAATTGATATTCTTTAAATTGATCAATAGCACTTCCTGATACAAAAGCATCTGCCCTACCAGTATTACCTCCAACATTAATGATTGTATCACCAAATCCATCTCCATCTGTATCACGAAGATTGTCATAGCCAGGAAATAGTTCATAAGATAACTCACTATCACTTCCATCTTCTCTGAATAATTGATAGAGAACTCTAAAGTCAGCAGATGAATGACGATAAGCAGCAACTAAAACTTTAAGTGAGGTTGCTGGATTCTTAAGATCAACACGATTACTAATATAAACTGCTGAATGTGGATCACCAGTTGTTCTATTAGAACTTCCATCTTTTGTATAATTATCAATAGGTGTGTTAAGTCTTGCTCTTTGATAGACAACAACACCATTTAAAGTATCTAAAACTGGAGATAGATTAGGATCTGTGGTCTCCATTCTTACACCTAAAGTGAATGAACGATTTAATGGTAAATCGGTCAATCTTGTTGTTTCATTGATTCGAGAACAAACTAATCTTGGTGAATCTAATCTATTTGGTTGATTTAAAGATATGGGTTCATATCCTTGATCAATAAATGGAACCTCTCCACCACCTGCACTTGTTCCAGATACAGTTCTTACTTGTGCTTCAAGAGTTGTGCTATCACTTGGTGTTAATACATTGAATTGTGGTATAACTCTATCAAACTGATAGTTTTGTGAAGCAAATATATCATCACCACCAATATTTTGTTCTTTGGCAAAACTTACTTGACTATCACCAGTTGCTAAACTACCTCGATTTATTTCAAGATAGTAACGATCAATGTCTCTTAAACCACTAAGAGTAGCATTATTTGACATGTTATGATTTCCATTGATTCTTGTTAAATCAAATCCATTAAGTTCATATTTACGTGTAATTGAATTTACATCATGAGTTCTGACAACAGTATTGTCCACACCTCTAGTTCCGATGCCTAATTGATTTACTCCAATGCTATCATAGTAAATAATTTCACTATTAATCTTAACAAATCCTCTGGAAGTTGATATTCCATTAAATGTTGCGTATGGAGTTGTGCTTGCAACTGAAATTACTTGATCATCAACATCTAAAGAATCAGTTAAAGTAATTGGATTTGTATCTGGATCAATATTTGCAAGAGTTACTATATTAGTATCAGCATGCATACCATGATTATAGTGTTCAACTTCAATTACATTACCAGCATACTTATCATCAAATATACCAGATGATGTAATAGTTGTGCTACCATAAGATGTTGCGGTGCTTCCTTCATAAACAACAAGTGCCTGTCCTGTTGTAAATTCTTCACCTTGAACATTATTCAAGTATAAAGTGCTTCTTCCGTTCAATGCAGTAACTGTTATTTCAGCACCACTTCCTTTTTTATCACCTATACCAAATGATGTTGTAATTCCTAGAACATCACCTTCAACATATCCAGAACCACCAGTATTGCTTGTTAAACTAATTGATGATACTTGTCCATCACTATTAGTAGAAACTGTTGCAGTCGCACCTGTACCCCTTCCAGTGATTGCATATAAAGGAACATTTGCAATGTTACTTTGATTTGGTTTAAATCCTGTTCCTGCATTTGTTATTGTAAATGTATTAATAGGACCACCAACTTGTTCAATAAATCCCTGAACAGCAGTAGATGATGTTGAATCACTTACCTGAACACCAAGAGCAAGTTTAGCAATTGATGATGCATGAGTTGTAGTTGTGATACCAACTTTTAACTTTCTAGGTAAAGTTTTAATTGCATTTGGAAGTAATCTCTCAATTATTCCTGTGTTTGTATCTAATTTAGGATTATAGAAAAATACTGAACCAGGTGTTGTTGAGAACTGTGCTTTATATAATTTAAATTTAAGATCTTCAAATTGAGATGGAGTCCAAATTGATCCATTCTGTGATTTGAATAAACTTCCACCAACATACTGACGAGTAACAATTACAGATTCTGCATCAGGTAAACTCTGAGTATTAACAGTTCTTTCACCCATCTGAGCGATCCATGCTTCATAATTATTTGTTGTTGGAGCAAGTAAAACCACACAATACTCAGTGTTAGGTTCCAAATATACAGGAGATGGGAATGTTACTTTAGTAGGAACTTCTGCATTATTTGATATGTTAATATCATTTGGATTTAAAATTACACGAGCATAATCCTGAACAACTTGAGTTGTTGGAGTTCCTAACTCCATAGTTCTTATTTCAACTATTAATTTTTCATTTGGATCTTTACTACCAAAGAATAAATCAACTGCAGTTATAAATCCACCAGTTTCATCGACTGTAAATGATTGTGCAAGAGGGTCAACTGGTCGTGGAGGTGGTGGTGGTCTTCTAACAATCACTAAAGTATTAGTATATTCTTCAACTATACCAGTTGCCCTGTAGGTTGTCTCACCACTACTAATTAATAAACTACCAGGTAAAGGTTCTGCATTTACTGAACTAGAGGTTAGTTTAAATGTACTATTACCTGTTCTAAATCTTAATGGTGGTGGTGGAGTTGTTAATGGATCTCTAAAGAAGAATGATCCATAAAGATCTCCAAAAGTATCTGCAACTAATCTTACATTTGATACAGTTGCCTGTGCACCACTGCTCTGCCCTAATAAAGTTACGCCACTTGTAGGAATATATCCAAAGAATCTACCCTGTGCTTCATCTGCTAATGAAAGAACATCAATATTTAAGACTGTTGATGATGCTGAATAAGTGGTTCCTAAACTTAATGAAGTATTATATGGATTTGCATTAAATGTTTCTGAGGGAGAATTAGTGTCTCCTAATTTATGATCAGGTTGTGCAATTCGGAATATTGCAACTTGATTACCACTTGAATCAACTGCCTGTACAGTTTCACCCTTCGTAAATATTCCATTAATCATGGATATTTCAAGAAGTTTTGGAATAATATCTATACCACTAGTGCTATCAAAGAATGGATAGAATCTAGCAACTGGTCTTAAAGAATTAGCAGAAAAAGCAACGTTTCTAGAACGTATGTGTGTATCAGGAACACTACTTGTTTTAATAGTATCAATATATGAACCGTTAAATCCACCTGTTCTTCTAACTGTACCACCATCAATTTGAATATTTCTTACCCAACTATCAGTAAATGGTTTTAGTTCAATTGTTCCAATAAAACTAACCATATTAAATGGGTTTACATTTTCAACTCTTGATGCTAATGGTTGTTGTATCCAATCTATTTCCTCATAGTTTAATGTTATTAAATCGCCAGTTTTTCTAACATTAGTGTCTAATAATTCAAGATTTTGTGAGAAATCAGCAGTATCAACATTTGTTTCCAAACTTAATGCTAATTCTGGTTTAATTGACCAAAAATCTAGAGGAACATTTAATTCTTTTTTTGAAGTATCTACGTTAATTTTACAATCAGGATCACTTATATCTAAAAGATTTGTATCTTTAAAATCATCTACAAAGAAACCTGTTTTAAATCTAGAAAGTCCATCAGTATCTTGAACTTGTAAAGTTTTTGTATCAAGTTCTAATAAACTTAATGAAGTAATTTCTTCTAATGTTTCAATTCTATCTTCAAGTCTACCAATGTCTCTCATAGTATATCTGACATTATCAACTACAGATATAATCGCATCATCTGGATCATAGAGATACGCAGGTAATCTGATTGTTGCAATTTCCATTGCGTTGTCAATCGTTGCAGGAACAACTGGTTCTGTTGATGAAGTTCCTTTAATAACTGCTAAATTACCAAGAGTGTCTAAGATAAGTTTATCAGTTCTAGGTAAGTAGAAATTATATCCAATTATTGAACTCTCATTTGGAGTTACAATAAATGATGGATTAACAGTGCTTCCAAAATTTCTATTCTGGAATGCAAATGGTGATTCTGTACCAGAATGAGATGAAGCTCTAGGTCTAAAATCGATAGTATCAGTTGCTCTTAAACCGTTAGCTAATATTGGAACATCGTTTGCAAATCTTTCTTCATCATATGATGCAACTGTATAAAAATCTCCAGTATCATTTGCTGGAACTTCATATCTATCATAAACAACTAAAACTTTTCGAGTTGGAGGTGCGAAATTAACTCTTCTTACAAGTCTTGAAATATCAGAGAATTGTTCTCTATGTCCTTTATCAAGTTCAAATCTATTTGTTATATTGAGATTAGTTCCAATTGTAATTAGTTGTAATGTTGTAGATATATTTGATTCGTCAAAATTAACCACCTCACCAATAGTAAACTTGGTTGGAGTTAAGTATGCTATTTCTACCACAGTTGAAGATATTAAACCTGTTATTTGTGCTACAGCATCGCTACTATCACCTACAATTTTTTCACCTAATATTGCTGTTGTATTCAAACTTAATCCATCAGGGAATGTCAATCTATCGAGTGTAGGTGAATCAGAATCAATTGACTCAAAAACTCCAACGACTCTTGCAACATCACAATGATTCAGTGAAATTTCTCTATCTTCAACTCTTAAACCATAACCAGTTGCCTTCTCCATGCCTGTTAGAGATGTATTAATTCCAACAGCAGTTTTAAGAACTTCTAACTTTTGACTTCTAAGATAATTTTTTTGCTTACTCTTTAATGCTTGTTTTTTAAGAGTAGTGCTTACAACAATATTAGTTTGACTTGTTCCTAATCCATTTATAGTAACAGATTGACCATCATTGCTTAAAACAAATTGATCTGATGTTAAATCTGCAATTGTTCCATTAGAATAGTGAACGGAATATCTTTCCTCATCAAAACTTTCGTAAAATGCACTTGAAATACCACTTGCAGCAAGATCAAATGTTAATACACCAGAACCATCTGTAGATTCTCCTGTAATATTTTTACCAACAACAAGATTTGCATTTGATAAATTTATATCCGATACATTTTTATTACCTAATTCTGCATATAATCCCTTATTTTCATTTAAATTAATATTAGGAACACCAAATGCGAATGTTGTAGTTTGTAATGTGGTTGGTAATGCACCATTACATATACCTGTAACACTATTTACAGCAGCTAAGGTTATCTTTAATCCAGTTGGATCTACCTCTACTACTCTATTAAATCTCTCTGTTGCTTCATCTGGTAACTGGTATCTTATTATTGTATCTGTTTTTATACCAGCAAAACTTTTACCTGCAACTGTAGCAATACCAGTAACACCAATATTTAATTCATCAGTTATACTAAAACCAGTTGGTATTTTTCTTTGTAAAACTGTATCAGCAACAAAATCAGAAGCATAACCACTAACATTAGATGCATCTTGATAAACTGACTTGATATCTTGTATTCCAAAAGTTCTTACAGTTGTGATTGATCTTGATATTTCAGGATCTTCGTTAATAATAACCTGTTCACCTTTAATAAAGGTACCAGTAACTTGTGTTAATTTAAGAAATGCACTAGGAAGAGCATATGAAGCAGTAGAATATCCAGTTGCACCACTACTTACACCTCTTATGTATGATGCATCGGGAAGTTCTGCACTACTTACGCTATCATTAAGAACAATACGAGTAAATGTTTGTATATCAAATAAATGCAAATCCCACTCAGTTGAATCTCCTGTGTATGATGCATCAGAAACTGCAAAGGAGTAACATCTTGCTTGTCCTACTAATTCACCTGTTCCAGCAGTATTTGAACCAGTTCTTTGATTAAATAATTGTATAAATTTGGTATCACTATTAATATTTGGTGCAGGAACTCCAAAAACATTATTTACTCTTAAAATTGTTCCCATTTGATATGGAACTAATGAAGAATCAACTACTTGCTTATCTCTTGGTTTTTCTACATCTATTATTGACGTTCCAGTTAAATCAACATCATAACCCTTTACATATGCCTTTCCAGCAGAAACTTTAACACACATCAAATCATCAGATGGTATATTTTGTTGATCTGTTACTTCGTTTGATCTAAAAATACCTTCATTTGATATTCCATCATTTAAAGAATTAGCAACTTGAACATCAAATGGTTGAACTGTATAATTTCCAGATTCATCAAAGGTTCTCTCTGCAAAATAATCTTTAATTAAAGAATATTGTGATTTATTGATTATTTTCTTAATTTCACCATCATCTAATCTTATTAATTCAATAAAGTTAGTATCATTAAAGTCTGATAAACTTTTCTTTGCTAATGTTGTTGTTATTTTTAACCTATCAGCACCTGGTGCTGCATAGTTTGAAAATCCTCTTGCATTATCATATAAAGAATCATCATCTTTTGCAGTAACTAACTGTTCGTCAATGTTTAAACCAACTCTATATGATGGTGTATTTGAATATGGATCTAAAACAATCTTATCAGTAGAAACATCTACAAAGGTTCCTCTGATAAAGTATGTTCCAGAAGATATACCAACTGCAGAACCAACTGCTGATGCATTTGTATCAACTAGTGTTAAAATTGTTTCTCCTTCATTTACAGCGGTATTTCCGTAAATAAAAGATTGTTCAGTTATTAATTGCTCTCCGTCTGTAAGATTTGATATCTCATTATTACTGCCTGATTGTAAATATTGAACGTAAATTGTTAAATCATTTATTTCTGTGCTTGTACCTGCAAATTCATAACTATCAATTGTTAATATTATACCAGAGGTTTGTCCTTTTAATCTTAATCCTATTAATTGATCTAAGTATAATGAAATTGGAATACCTAAATGTGTATCTACTACTCTGACTGAATGATATTGAGAATCGTAACTTATATTACCAGGTATCACCATAGACCCATCTTTAAAGATGTGACTACCAAAAGATTCAATTTGATTTTGTAAAGAAGATTGTAGAGTGGTTAATTCTCTAGCCTGAACAGGGAATCCTGGTTTAAATAGGACTTTGTAAAACTTATCTTCCTTATTAAAATCATCATAATAAGGACTTATATTTAAATTCGTTTTTTGTGGCATTTTTTAGAATTCCAAGATGATTTTAATGTCTTCCTTTTGTCTAGAGTTTCTAGTAATTAGTGGTCGATTATCTAAGTAAATTATTTCACCAGACCCTTTATTTATCTCAGGAGATGCGAGACCATTTGTAAAGTTAACTCCTAAAGAGATAACTTTATTTCCAGTAGGATTTGTACTGATACCAGTGAAGTTTTGATCTACAGTAGCAGTAAATCCACTTGGTGCAATTATACTTTCTGCTGAAGATTCAAAATCTAAGACCTTTGCTTCTGTTGTAACTCCAACATAATCTGTTTGATCTGATGTAGTCTGATTAAAATATAATGATCTATCGTTATAGTATTTAATAACATTAGTATCAGTATCATAAGAAACAATATATCCCTCTGCAGTTCCACCAGTTACTGTTTGTTGAATTTTTTCTCCAATAGTGGGAGTTCCTGTTGGAGAAACTACTTTTATTGCATTTACTGATGAAAATTCATTTGCGGTATAAGTTGCAGTAGAACCAATTGATGTTGGATTTTTAATGATACTTATTTGAGCAAATTTGGTATCTGTAGGAAAATCTTTTGTTGAATCATCAAATCTTGCATAAATTAAGAGTTTATCAGTTCCTAATTCTTTATATAAATCAAATCCATGACCTTTGGATGGTGGAATAATTGGTATTAATTTTGCAAAATTTCCCACAGAAACACCAGAATTACCAAGTGGTCCTAAATCAACCATTCCATATGTATATCCTTGACCTCCAGATGATACATTAGTTTTTGTTATCTTACCATTACTATCTGTGTCAATAACAACTTTAGCACCTGTTCCGTCACCTATGATGTCAACTTCTCTACCAACAATATTCTGAGAATATCCAAAACCTTGTTTATCAATATAAACTTTTTTAATTTGGTTATTATTTATCGTAGAATCACCATTTTCTCTGACTGATTGGATTTGAGTTTCGGTTGAAGTTGGCCAACTACCAGGAACTGAAATATATTCTGTAGAATCAAATTTTATAATATCACTTGGAGGAACGGTGAAAAGATACTTCCAAATATATCCATCACCACTTTCACCTGCTCTTGTTGGTTCTAAATCTGTGAATAAAGGTTCATCTTGTGATGCGTTTCCAGTTGTACTAATTCCAGAGGAACCATTATCAATACAAATATAAACATCAAAGTTTTTATTCATTACATAGTAATTTGCAGCATATAATCTTGTTGAATTAGTTACTGGAGATGGACTTGTAACACTATAATCGTGACGATACATCTCATATCTTGTTCCTTGTGTCCAATTTCTTCTTGTTATCAACCTTCTTACATTTGCACTTGTTACCTTTTTACCGAATATCTGTGTATCACCAGCGTGATTTATATAATTAAAATTATCTGTTGGATTTGGTGTATTTGTATTCCATGTTGTAGTTCTACCAAAACCAACTGCAAGAGCTGGATTAGCGAGACCAACCACCACATAATATGAATTTGCAGAGTTATCCACTGTCTCTACAAAATTATTTGCATTTAGAATTCTAAATTGATCTGTTACAATAGCAGCCATATCATTAGCTTTTTTTTATATTTATACTACCCAAGATCCTTTCTTAATGAACCGTTGTCCCTAAGACCGAAATCTCTTCTCTGAATAGATGGGTAAGTCGTTAATCCAGAGTCTATTGTTAATCCAGTTACTCCTATTGATATAGGATTTGCACCTCGTGTAAACCCAGTAAGTTTACCCCATGAGAATCCACCAAAGGATGTATATGCAGTACCAACTGTTGTTGTATCTATACCAGTAGTATTAACTCCAGTCATAATGTTGCAAGTAACAACTTTAGTACCTGTATTAAATGCATTTACAAAGTAAATATTGTCAACACAAGTAGTTCCAGTAGCAACAACAGTAGAGTTATCACTAACAACTGATGTCACACCATGACCAACTTGAGTATCAAATATGTATATAGGAGTTCCAACTGCTAGATGAGAAACCACTGAATTAGGATTGTTTGTCAAATCAGGATTAAGAGTAAACTTAAGTGCAAGAGGATGTCCTCCTATTCCATCAGTAACACCAATTGCAGTAATAGTACCATCATAACCTTTCACATCAATAATTGTATCAATATCCTCTTTGATAGCATTTGGTAATGGTGCTAATACTTGAGGAACAGCAGTGAATGTGTAACCAAAACCAGGATTTGTAATTGTTGTCCCAGTTACAACACCGTTAGTTATTGATGCGGTTGCAGTCGCAGTTGTGCCTACACCAACACCAATTGCATGAGGAGCAGATATAGAAACAGTAATTGCTGATCCTACATATCCACTTCCTCCATTCGTTATTGAAAGTGAAGATATTGTGCCCGCAGCAGATACAACTGCAGTAAATCCAGCAGCAACTGGATCAGTTGAACCTACTATCAATCCACCAACACTACCTATGACTAAATCTGAGAAATCTTCTTCATAATTAAAGAATCTTGCATTATCAACAAAAAGAGTGTTATCAGTTGTTGATATATCATCAATTATTCTAGCAGTTGGATAAACTTGTGATTCAATTGAATCTCTTGTTTTAAATACAATTTCACCATTAACTTTTTTATCAACTTTTTGTTTTGTCCAACTAAATGGTTTAAATGCAGTTTCACTTATACCCTCTTGAGTATAAAGATTAGTTTCCACTTCATCAGAAGCTGAAATAGCATATATTGTTCGAGTTGATTGAGTTTCATCAACAATAAAGTTATTTTTAAATAATTGTAAAATATCACCAGTTTTAATTGTTGGTGATACTGATGATCCTGCTGATACTTGAACAGTATCAACTCCTGAAGTACCTTTATAGAAGAATATATCTATTATATCATCAGCATCTGGTGGTTGTACAAATTCAAATGATGTACCTCCATCAAATGTGTATGAATCACCAGGATCTTGAACGACACCATTTATGAATATTAATAATAATGAATTAAGATCAATTAATGATGAATCAGGATTTTCATCATCAATCTCAAAACTCAATAAACTTGCATTGTAAATTAGAGGGAATCTTACTCTTGATCCGTCTTGAAGATCTTTTATTGAATCTATGTAATCAAATTGTCCAAAGTTCCAAGATGAATACTGATCTTTGAATACATCAAGAACAGTTAATTCAAAATCACTTATTAATGATGAAGTATTTAAAAATCTATCAGTTACTAATCCAACAGGTTTAAATACATCACCAACTTTAAAGTTGTATCCTGAATTTTCTAAAGTGAATCCAGTAACTTTATATGATGTTGAACCTAAACCAACAGTTGTATTAGCAGCACCTACCTCCATACTTAATGTTACTCCAGTTCCAGTATCAGTTGTTGCTCCAATACCCCTTCTTGAAACTCCTGTGATTGGAAGATTTGCATAAGATGGTGCAGAAACTTGAATTTGTGGTTGAGTATATCCAGTACCTGCGTTATTGATTGTGAATTTAAGAGCACCACCTGTGCCTGTATTAGTAATACCTACATTCACTGTGAAAGTATTTGTTGTTTTTGATATAATTGCTAAAGTTGCATTATGTGCTGGATCTCCACCCGCTGAACTTGGAGTAGGACCAGAACGAGGATATGCATGGTCTGTTGAGAAGTTATCTTGAGCACATCTGAATACAAATGAATTAGTTGCAAGACCAACTGTATCACTTGTGGTCAAACCATGAGATGCTTTTGTAATTACCAGATTTCCTGTTGCTGGATCGTAAGTAGCACCTGTAGGAGTAAGAGGAGAACCTCCAGTTACTGTAACAGCATTAGTTGCTGCACTTACAAATACATGTGTATTAGAAACAACTTCAGCAGAAATATCTGCACTTGCACCATTTCCAGATAAATCAGTAACAGCAACAGAGACTGGATTGCGATATCCAGAACCAAATGTCAAATCAGCAAGATACTCAAATGCAGTTCCATTTCCCACATATGCACGAGATTGAGACTCAACACCAATATCAGTTGTAAAGGTTGTTGCTGATAATATACCAGTTACACTAAAAGATCTATCATTTGGAATACTTAAAGTTGGATTAAATGTCAATCCATCTAATCTTACAAACTCATTAATATTTCTAAATCCATGATTTGTAGATGTTGTTATTTCAAGTTGACCAGTTAGATGATTAAATGACGCAGTGCTAATACCAAATGAACTACCAGTTGTATTAAGACCAACAATACCCACAATTGCTCCACTTCCATTTGTAGTTGCCTTAACTTTCGCAGGTGCAAGATTTGCCACACCTAATCCACCAGTAGATCCCAATGAAACTATTACACCACCTCTTGGTAGTTGGTTTTGATTAACATCAGTGCTACTAACAATTCTAGTTGCGTTATCTGATGAGATTCCTGTGAATACTACATTACTTGCACCACCTGATTCTGCAAATTCATAGTTATTACCTAAGTTATTAAATGTAGATGGTGTTTGGAATATTCCATTGAGAAGAAGTATACTACTACCTGTTTGTATTCCTGTTGTGCTTGCACCTCCAACTTTAATTGGATATGTAACACCAATACCTGTAAAACTATCTGAGATATCATCAAATATTGTATTTGTGCTATAGTCTTGTCTTAAATAAACTCTTCCGCTAAATTTAGATCTAACAGGATCTAAATTAGCAGGTGTTTTTTGTGTTGAATTTGTTCCTCTTGGTGGATCTGTAAAATGAACTGTACTGTCAACAATATTATAACCACCAGAGAATAATCTAGTTGTAGCAGATGCACTATGACTTGTTGCAGCAGATCCGATTGCACCTCTCTCAACAACTAATAAATTTACAGATCCAGTTTCAGTTATTGGACCAACTGAAGTGGTTCCTAAACCAACATTAGTAACCTTCATAAATTCATCATCAATTTTAATAATATCATTTGAAGTTATTGTTGAAATGCTACCAACACTGAATGTTGTTGCGGTATTGGTAATAGCAAACTCTAAATCAGTTGAGATTGGGGTAAATGCAATTGGTGATTGTATTACACCATCAACCGACATTAATGCCTTTTCATTCTTCTTAAACATCTCAAATTCATGAGCATTTCCTGTTCCAGTTCCTGTAAATGTAACTGCAATACCTGCTAATGCATCAGGATGTGATTTTGATATTTTAAATGTATCTTTACTTAATCTAATTGCATAAACTTCAGAACCAAGTGTTCCACCAGCAGTTGCTATTCCAGATATTGATATACCAGTAAATGTTGAACCTGGTACATAGATTAATCTTTCACCTGTTTCAAAGAAATGATCAATAATTGTAAAAATACCAGTCGAGGCATCTAATGTTGATGCATCTGAAGGGTTAAATTGTTTTTGGAAAATTGGTCTAGTGCCACTTTGAAGAACAAAACTAGTTTTATTTGATCTGTTTCCGTTTATGGCATCATATTGTGCTAGTGAAAGTGATTCTGTTACTGTTCCATATTGTAAATCAGATGGTAGATTTAATAAATCAGATTCTTTATAGAAAGATTCTGTAAATGCTTGTACTTGAACACTATTTGTTCCACCACTATACAATGGGTCGGGATGGAAATTAAGATTTAAATCATTACCAACAATTGTTGATGAAAATGTACCTATACCTGATGTACTTCCAATTGATAAGAAAGGATATTGAGTTGTATGTGAATCTGTTGAATCATGTGCAACTAAAACTTGATGCACTGCACTTGTAGAACCACTTGATACTCTAACAAAACTCTTTAATGAAGATGTTTCAACTTCAGTGAAAGATGCGATTGTAGATGATGTTGAAACATTTGAGAAATTAGATTCAAACTTAACTGTTTTTTCAGTACCATCAAGTTGTCCATCTACTTTAAATCTATATGTACCAATACCAGCAGCAGTTGTTCCAATACCAATAATTCTTGATCTTACTAAAACTTCATTTGCTTGATCATTTTCAAATTCTAAAGATAAAATATTAGAACTAATACTTGATATAAATGTTCCTATAAAATTAGATGTAGGACCATCTTCTGTATCTGCATAGAATTCAGATATAAAACTATTCGTCCCATCATGTGTTAAATATAAATCTACAAAATTAGTTTGTTCTGAGGTAACATTATTGACTTCAATTGAGGCAAAAAATGCATCTGTATTATTAATATTTGTTGAAATAATATTTGAAGTAGTTCCTGCTGAAACTGTAGTATTAATACCAGATAAATTAATAAATCCTATAGATTGTGTACCTACTCCAGTTAAATTAGTATTAAAAGATGTTTCAAGTATTTTAAGATCATAATCATTATTCTCAGGATCATCTGGTGTAAATTTAAGACTAATATCACCTGATGCATCAATTTGTCCCACTATCTCACCTAATTCAGAATCAGTAGTATGAATTTTTGCTCTTTCTGCTGTAAATACATCTGTATCATCTTTATATAAAATTAAATCTGATATTTGAACATTTCCAGTATTAGGATCTCTAAGTTGAATTAAAAATGTTGCATAACGAGTATTAATTGATAAATCTAAGAATTGAGTTAAGGTTGATGCTGTATTTGAAAATAAACCACTTATATCATCTATTTCTAAAACACGATTTGTTCTACACTCAAGATATGGTGAAAGTTTTGTATTTTTTAATTTTAAGAATTTTGATTTACCAGTAACTGTATCAATATCTAAGGCAAAATCAAAGTTGTTAATTGTATCAACTCGTTTTTGATCAATAAAATCTAAAGCTAAAGTATCTAAGAAACTTGATGTTGTTACACCAGCACTAGTTGTAGATGTTATTCCTACATCTGCAAAGTTTTTTAATCCACTAGTATGAAGTAATCTATTTACAGGATTTACTAAATCCTCATATGTTACTGAACTTTTAACACTATAAGAAAGATTTTGATAATAATCATTATCTGGTGTTACTTGATAATCTTGATTTAATTTTCCTATATTATCAATCCATCCCTGATCTTGTCTTAATGAATAACTTATTTCAAATTGACCAGTATTTTTTGAAATTGTGTTAATTGTTGCAATATTACCTGTTACAAACCCTTTAATTAATTGACCTGCAACTAAATTAAATGCACCAGGAACTTCTTCTTCAATTTTTATAAATTCATTTGTAACTTCTGATATTTTCAATTCAACGGGAACATATGAAGTTCCAACAAATGCTAATAATTTTTCACCAACACTAAAGTTTGAAACTTTTTGTGTAACTTTAAATTCAGGATAATCATTTTTACTAATAACAACACCAAATGAATTTTGTGTGGTTTTAGCAACACCTGGATTGGTTGTAACTGAATTTAAATTAAATTCAATCGTTGCTGGATTGGTATTATTAACAGCACTTATAGTAAAGAATTTAAATCCATTATCAGCAGAATTAAATCCATCACCACCTGTTAAAGTACTGTCTGTATACTGTTGAAGTCCCTCTACATATATTTCTTCATTTACAGAGAATGGTGCTGTTGAGAACCCTAATACGGGTGTTACAAGAGTACATGTTGCAATACCTGTCGATGGATTATATTCTAATTTACTAACAGTTGATCCATTACTATTATTAATTGCAAATATTTCATGAGTAATTGATTGCAATCCTTTAGGTTCAACTACAATTTCAACATCACTTATAGAACTTCCAGTTATACTTGCACCAATGATCGCACCAGAAGTATCTTCTACACCAGTTAAAGGATTAACAATGATTAAATCTGGAAGTGTTGTATAGTTTCTACCACCATTAATAACTTCAATATCGGAAATAGTATTTGAATTTATGATTGTAATAACAGGAGAAACAAATGCTTCTGGTTTTAATGTTGGATCTGAAGAATATTCAAAACCTGGATTTAATATTCTAACGTCATCTACTCTATTAATTGTTGTAGAATCTGGTAATAATGTTCCGTTAATTCCTTGAGTTGATGCAATACTAACAAATGATGGAAGACTATCATAACCTACTCCACCAAAATCAATACTTACTTTGTCTATCGCACCTTTAGCTCTTCGTGATTTTGTAGAATATTTTAAAACACTAGTTTCAGTTGAAGCATATGATAGTTTTTCTGGTACCTCTGGAAGAGCAATACTAAAACTTGTATATGATGCACCAACAACAGGTGGAACATTAAATATTGGATATTGACCACTATAACTACTATTTAAATAGTGTATTTTATTGTAATTTGATACATCTGTGTCGGATGTGCTTATAAATCCTGATTTTTTAATATTGTAGAATAAATTTGTAGGATTACCATCAGAATAACTAAGTGTTACTGTTGCAGTTGATGTAACACCAACTGTTCCTACACCAGTTACTTGTAAGTTGGTTGTATTACCAACAGATACAAATTCATTTTTATAATCTTTATCATAGTAAATATTAAATTCATATCCAGATAATGAGGTATGTCCAAGTCCAAATACTAAATTATTATCTCTTAGAACTGATATTGGTGGATTAATTAATGAAAACTCATGATTACTTCCTGTTGCACCACCTGTTGAACTTAACTCAATAATGCTTGCAGGATTACTTGTTACATCAGAATATGTTTCACCTAATTTAAAGTTATTATCATCTAACTTGTAGACATAATATGAATCTTGATTTGTCAAACCCTCTGTTACAGAAGTTGAAATATACTGAACTTTATCACCTGTTTTTAAATTATGAGATGTAAAGTTAAAATTGTTAGTAGCAGTTGTCACACCACTAGATGGAACTGTTATTGGATTAACTAAAAGATTATGAGTATTTGAATCAAATTTAAGATCAATTGCTGTAGATGTTCCTATACCTACAGACTGATTTGGATTTACTGTTAAGTCAATTATATCAGTGTCAACTAAATTATGAGCGGTTGATACAGATACAACAGCATTAATTCTTTGTAATTTACCAGTTACTTGAGTTGGATTTGATTCAAGTAAATATTCAAAACTACTTGAACCGACTGTTGTATCACCTACAAATGCAAGACCTATTGAACTTGTAGTTAATCCAACCTGAGTTACTATACCAATATAATCATTAGATTTTTTAATTATAAAAATATCTTCAGTATTTCCACTATTAGGTAATGTAAATGTGCTTACACCATCATCTTTTGATACTGTTAATCCATAACCAGCAGCAGGTTTTGTGAGTGTTACTCTTTGATTAGTTTTAAATGGATGATTTGGTAAAAATATACTATGGGTTGGTGTTGAAACTACATTTACTAAATCACCTAAAGTTGATGTTGCAGTTGATCCTAAACCAACTACTGTTCCAACACCAACTGATTCATGTGGATTAAAATATACCTGATCTTTTATACTTGAATCAAATACATTAGTTCTAAGAGGAATATTAAAGAAATTAGGTATAAGAGAAACTTGTGTAGATACTGTATGAACACCTGCAACTGCACCTCTCTTAACTCTCAAAATATTATTTTGATTAAACGTATTAAGTACTAATAATTTTTCTGTACCTATACCAATACTACTTCCAACAGAAATATGTTCTGGTATTGTTGTAACGTAAATATCAGTTACAACTCCAGTTGTTGCTGAATTTGGAATCTCCTGATAAACAATAGTATGTGCTGTATTAATACCAAGCACATGTGAACCAGTCAATCCTTTTATTGATGTAGTACTAAGACCAGATATAACAACGTTATCACCACCATTTAAATCTGGTGCAGTAGAAATATATGCTGCTACATGAGTTGGATCTCTCCAAACAAAAACAGCATCTTCAAAGGTATCAACTGTTGTTTCAATTGAAGTAATTTCTTTACCAGATACACTATTAATAGAAACACTTAATCCACCACCATTTGTATCTGTGTTATCAAATACTGCAGAATCTCCAACTTCATAATTATCACCAACATTAATAATTTCAATTGAATTTATTGACCCAGAGGTAGTTGATTCAACAATTGAAGATTGAGATGTGATTTCATTAGATTCAATAATAAAATCATTATCTGCGTATTGATCAGACACTTTATATGGATAACTATTACGAATTAAATCTGAATTATTAAAA
>VTLG01007878.1_pt1 | contig 24248 bp, 50 predicted proteins | sample 4694571 | NCBI WGS metagenome assembly VTLG01 (sample SAMN12604809, study PRJNA352737) | marine metagenome | biome: ENVO:00000447; feature: ENVO:00000209|ENVO:00000569|ENVO:01000036; material: ENVO:00002151; isolation source: viral sequences binned using virsorter ...
TACAAAAAGTCTTGACAATCAACCTATAATTTTATATACTCAGTTCCATGAGTATGTATGTTGATATCAAATATCTTAATCTAATATCCCACAGACTTCAAAGGTTCAAAAAGAAGAGCGATTATCTTTGGAACTTTCGATGTCCGTACTGTGGTGATTCCAAGAAAAGTCAATCCAAGGCAAGAGGTTTTGTCTTTCGTAAAAAGAGTGACCTATTCTATAAATGTCATAATTGTGGGATGGGAACTAATTTATCTAATTTAGTAAAACATATAGATTCTAAAATTCATAATGACTATATATTAGAACGGTACAAGGAAGGCACCACTGCAACAGGAAGGGGTGGCCATGTCGAGAATCCAAAATTCGATATACCGAAACCTGTCTTTAACCAGAAGGGTATCTTTAAAAATGTCAAATCTTTTAGAGAAATTGGAAAAAAGCATCCTGCTTATCGGTTCATTGAAGACCGAAGAATTCCTAATGATGATGATATCTATCTGGTCAATCAGTTTTATTCTTGGACTAACAACTTAGTTCCAAATAAGTTTCCCACCTTGGATGGTGACCACCCAAGGATGGTGATTCCGTTTCGTGATTCCAATGGTGATATATTTGCATATCAAGGGAGAGCGTTTGGAAAAGAAAAACCAAAGTACATTACCATCATTCTTGATGAGAGTGTACCAAAAATATTTGGACTTGATAGGGTTGACCCTTCTAGGGATATTTTTGTCGTGGAAGGCCCTATTGATAGTCTTTTTATACAAAACTGTATTGCGGTTGCTCAAAGTGATTTGCGTGTACCTCAATACAAAGATAAAGCAATACTTGTTCCAGATAACGAACCAAGGAACAAACAAATAATACAACAGTTGGAGAGGGCGATTGATGATAATTATAGGGTTGTGATATGGCCTGATTATGTGCGACAGAAGGATATTAATGATATGATTTTATCTGGATTGGACGCTGTAGAGATTATGGATATTATAAGTAACAACACCTTCCAAGGATTATCAGCAAAAGTAGAACTTCAAAAATGGAAAAGAACATAGGAGAAAATAAATGCAAACAGCAGAGATTGTGGAGTTTCCAGTGGTAAGAGACTCTAAGTACCTAGGCATATCTATTGATTTAGATAGAGACAGAAAACTATCAGAACAAGCACAAAAGTTACTAAAAGATTATTATTGTATTGATGGTGAGGATAGTCCACAACAAGCGTTTGCACGAGCATCAGTTGCATATTGTAATGATGATATTGAACTCGCACAAAGAATTTACGACTATGTTTCTAAAGGGTGGTTTATGTTTGCATCACCTGTTTTATCAAATGCACCAATGCCTGGACAAAAAGTTAAGGCATTACCTATTTCTTGTTTTCTAACTTACGTTCCAGATTCATTAGAAGGTCTAATTGACCACACAGCGGAACTAAGATGGCTTTCTGTAAAGGGTGGTGGTGTCGGTGGTCACTGGTCTGATGTTAGAGCAGTATCCGATAAAGCGCCAGGCCCAATGCCATTTCTGCACACAGTAGATGCAGATATGACAGCATACAGACAGGGTAAGACAAGGAAAGGTTCTTATGCTGCGTACATGGATGTAACACATCCAGACATTATTGAATTCTTGAATATGAGAGTTCCTACAGGTGATGTCAATCGTAAGAACCTTAACTTGCACCATGCTGTAAATATAACAGATGACTTTATGCGAGCAGTAGAGAGAAACGAGTGGTGGGATTTAAAAGACCCCAATGATGATACAGTTCGTGATACAATGCGGGCAAGAAAGTTATGGGAACAAATACTAGAGGTAAGATATCGTACAGGTGAACCATATCTAAACTTTATCGACACCGCCAATCGTGCGTTGCCTCAAACCCAGAAAGACAAAGGATTAAGAATTCATGGGTCAAACCTATGTAACGAAATCCATCTACCCACTTCAGACGATAGGACTGCTGTATGTTGTCTATCTTCAGTCAATGTGGAGTTGTTTGAGGATTGGAAAAAAACAACAATGATTCGTGACCTTACACGTTTCTTGGATAACGTGTTACAATTCTTTATTGATAATGCTGGTGATGAAATCAGTCGTGCAAGATATTCTGCACAACAAGAACGGTCACTTGGACTTGGTGCAATGGGATGGCATTCGTTCCTTCACAGAAAGAGAATTCCATTTGAGTCATCTCAAGCAGATGTATGGAATGCAGTTGTGTTTCAACATATTCAAAAGGAAGCGATTGAGGAAAGTAAAACAATGGGTATGTTAAGGGGTGAAGCACCAGACATGGAAGGCACTGGTAGACGCAATGCACATCTACTTGCGATTGCTCCTAATGCAAACAGTTCTATTATTTGTGGTACATCACCATCAATCGAACCAATGAAAGCAAATGCATACACACACAGAACACGTGCTGGTTCACACTTGGTGAAGAATAAATATCTTGAAGAGGAACTTATCAAGGTTGATAAGAATACCAACAAGATATGGAATGATATTATTACTAACGGTGGTTCTGTTCAACATTTGAGTTTCTTGTCACAGCAAGTTAAGGATGTTTTCAAAACAGCAATAGAGATAGACCAAAATCGAATCGTTGAACAAGGTGGAGACAGACAAAGGTTCTTGTGTCAAGGACAATCACTGAATCTATTCTTCCCTGCTGGTGCAACAAAAAAGTATTTGCATCAAGTACATTTTAATGCTTGGAAACTAGGTTGTAAGGGTCTTTATTATTTGAGAACGGAAACTGGTCAAAGAGCAGAGAACGTATCTATGAAAGTAGAAAGAGATGCATTAAAAGATTATGAGACACAGGCAATGTCACAGGAAGAGTGTGTGGCGTGTCAGGGCTAGTTCAATTAACCGACAGTGCAAAAGACTATCTAAGACAAGTAGGTAAACCAAATGTCTATTTGTCTGTCAAGGGTGGTGGTTGTTCTGGATTCCAATATGTTTGGGATGTCACAGACGAAACCCCCACTGTTGAAAACTTGGTGATTGACCCAATAGCAGAAATGTTTGTTATGGGTTGTACCGTAGACTATGTAACAGAGTTAGGTGGTTCATACCTAAAAGTAACCAATCCCAATGCTACTGCCTCTTGTGGATGTGGTGAAAGTTTTGCAGTATAGGAGAAGAGAATGCCCCCTAGAAATCATAAACAATGGAGTAGTAGACCAAAAGTAGAATACATCTCTAGTGAATGTTATAACAACCACGAAATATTCCAGAGAGAAATAAAAGACATTTTTGCGAAGGTATGGGTGCCTGTTTGTCACATGAGTGAAATACCAGATATCTTTTGTTATAGAACATCACAGATTGCATTTCAAAATGTCATAGTATGGAATACAGGTGATGGTGTAAAAGCATTTTTAAACAATGGCCCACAGACACCATCTGGCAAAATGTGGAATCGAGATACCGTTGGTAAGGAACTGCATTGTGAAATAAAACACGGGCAGATGGTTTGGGTTACACTCAATCCAGACCCAGACATGACAGTTGACCAGTGGACTGCTGGTGCATTTGATTGTATCGCAGACGCAATTGATACAGAAGAACTTGAAGTGTTCCACTATCATAAAGCAATCATAGATACAAACTACAAATTATGGCATGATACTAACAGTGAATTCTATCACGACTTTATGCATTACTTTAACAGGGTCAGTGGATTCAACGATGAGTATTTTGCAAGGAAGAATATTCCTTTTGATAATGGTCATGTGAACGTCAGTTCTTTTACAGTGAACTACGAGGAGTATGAAGGATTTGAAGACAGAGGAGAGTTGTCGTTTCCAAACTTACCACCAAACCAGTGGTATATGGTTGACCTCTTCCCAGGCTTCAACTTCAATCTTAGGGGTAGTGCTTATCGTTCAGATTCGGTAACACCACTTGGGCCAAACCAAGTCATGATTGAGTTCAGAGGTTATGGACTGAAGAGTGATACAAAAGAAGAAAGAGAAACTCGTATCAAACATCACAATTCAATATGGGGGCCTTTTGGTAGAAACCTTCATGAAGATTTGATTGGTGTTGCTGGTCAAGGTACAACGATGCGTGAGGGTACTGAAAAAAGAAATATTCTGCATGGTAGACATGAGAACAGTACAATCCATGATGAGGTCGGTATGAGACATTACTACGGTGCATGGGGTGATATGTTGGGAGTGAACCCAGAAAGACCGTTAGCAGCATGATAGAGTCAACCTTTGGTATCCCACTAGATAGACCTGTCACTGTTAATCAAGACCTTACAGGAAAACAAAAGCGTTACATCAAAATACGGATGGAACAACTAAAAGAAGAAAGAGAAAAGTGTCACGATGACCATGATAAGATGTGGTTTAATCGTTGCATTCAAGAATTAGATTGGGTTCTGCAAATGAGAGAGAAACCTAATCACAACTGCTATATGGAGAAATAAGAAATGGAAATAAAAGTAGTAACTAAATCAGACTGTCCTTTTTGCGAGATGACCAAGAAGTGGTTTGACGAAAATGGATTTGAGTACAGTGTTGATTTGATGGACAATGAAGAAGAGCGTCTTGCATTCTATCAGTCAATCAACGGCATTGGTGAAATCGTTGGTAAACCAAACGAGGTGCGTAGAGTAAACTCTGTACCACAAATTTTTATTGATGGTGAAAGAATTGGTGGATATGATGAATTGATGAAATACGCAGAGACACTTTTCAAGAAGAGAGGTGCTGGTAGTCTGTTGAAATTTAGTGAAACTTATAAACCATTTTATTATCCTTGGGCAGTTGAAATCACAACAAGACATGAGAAGGTACACTGGATTGAAGACGAACTTGATTTGTCTGAAGATGTATCTGATTGGAAAGGTGGTAAGGTATCTGATGCAGAAAAAGATTACATCACCAATATCCTAAGATTGTTCACACAGGCAGATGTTGCGGTTGGACAAAACTACTATGACCAGTTGATTCCTAAATTCAAGAATAACGAAGTCAGAAATATGTTGGGTTCATTTGCTTGTCGTGAAGCAATCCACCAACGTGCATATGCATTGTTGAATGAAACACTTGGTCTACCACCAGAAGAATACCACGCATTCCTTGAGTATTCGGAGATGGCAGATAAGATTGACTTCATGATGGATTCAAATACATCGACACACAGAGGTCTTGCACTTGCAATGGCAAAGTCAGTGATGAACGAAGGCATTGCCCTGTTTGCATCATTCGTGATGTTGTTGAACTTCCAGCGTTTCGGTAAGATGAAAGGTATGGGTAAGGTCGTTGAATGGTCTATTCGTGACGAATCTATCCATGTGGAAGGGATTGCAAAACTATTCCGACAGTTCTGTACAGAATATCCTAAGATTGTAGATGATGACTTCAAGTCTGAAATCTATGAGATGGCAAGACAGTCTGTAAAACTGGAAGACAAGTTTGTTCAGTTGACATATAAGATGGGTGCTCCAGAGGGCCTTGAATCCTCTGATGTGAAGACCTATATAAGATATATTACCGACAGAAGATTACTTCAGTTGGGATTAAAACCAAACTTTAAAGTGAAGGAGAATCCTCTACCGTGGTTGGAGTGGGTGCTGAATGGTGCAGACCACACTAACTTCTTTGAAAACAGAGTAACCGAATATGAGGTTGCTGGACTAACTGGTACTTGGGATGACGCATACGAGGACGCCGCATAAATATGAGTAGGAAAATTATCTCTTGTGAGGACTGTGGTGCAGAATTTACAGTGCGACATACAATGTCAGAACGACATTACGAAATAAGACACTGTGTTTTCTGTGGTGCAGAAATCCCAGAAGATAATGAAGATGATTTGTACGATGAAGAAGATTTTGAATAAAATGGGTTTTAATAAAATACCACAAGGCTTACAGATAGTTGGATTAGGTATACTTGCAATATTATTCAACTGGAAAAAGATTGCATTCTATATCTTTGTGACTGCCTGTTTCTTTTTGATGTTGGCAGAACAAGGTATTCTTGCTGCACTGGCAGTTATACCTATTGCATATGTGTTAGATAAACTAGGTAAATTCCTTTGAAAACACAATCTGCAAAAGCAAAAGGTAGAAGGTTACAACAGTGGGTTCGTGACCTTCTTATTGAGAAATTGGATGTCCACCCAGAGGATGTCGAATCTAGGTCGATGGGTGCTGGTGGAGAAGACTTAATTATGGCAAGGGCTGCTAGAGAGAAGTTCCCTTACTCTGTTGAATGTAAGAACCAAGAAAAAGTAAATGTATGGGAGTCATATTCTCAAGCAGTCGAAAATAGTAAAGACTACGAACCAGTGGTGGTTATCAAACGTAATAACCATAAACCACTCGTTGTAGTTGATGCTGAATATTTTGTAGGACTGCATAAAGGTGATATACAAACATAAAAATATAGTATTAGAAAAAGATACCAGTAAAGGTAAACTTTATATAAATGGTAAATTAAGATTCATGGGTGATGGATATGTCGCAATCAAGATGTTTATTGATGCCTCAAACAATCATCCAGAAGTTCTCAAGATGTTTCAAAAACAACTTGAACAAAGAGAGAAACCAAAATTTACACGAAGTGAAAAGAAAGCACAAGAAGAACCCCCAGAACCGCCCAAACCAAAACCAAAAGTAAAATCCGAAAGAAGGTCACGAATCGGTATGAGTAATTTTAGGATGACAAGGTAATGCGTCAATCTGTCATCAGACCTTTTCTAATATCGCAACAATAGGACAGTATGACTGTTATAAATAGTTGTACATCCCCCCAATACAATTTATCAAAGGAGAAACACCTATGTCAATAGGACTAGTACTACGGCATACTTACGAGGAAACTTGTGAAGTGTGTGACAAAATCGCAGTGTGGTTTTCATCGACTGCACGAAAATGGAATACATTTTTTACTAAAATTGGATATGTGAGAGCGGCTTCACAACTCGCAAGACAAGGATATTACAACGAAGCAAAAGCACTTATGACAGAGAAGGAAAACATGAAATGAAAGTGATTGGATTTATTGGAGCAGTATTTACATTTGTATTTTTTGCAAACTTAGCGTATGCTGCTGACATGAGTATTGATATGTTGAATAAAGACGCAGACGGTAACAGGATGGTCTATTCAAACGAATTAGCAAAGGTTGCGGTTGGAGATACCATTACATGGTTGCCCGCATCAAAAGGACACAACGTAGAAATCGTTGCAGCTCCAGAGGGATTTGATATCCCCAAAAAATCAAAGAATGGTAAAGAGGTTTCAATTACCTTTGACGTACCAGGCATCTATTACTACTGGTGTACACCACACAAGGGTATGGGTATGATAGGTCTTGTAGTTGCTGGTGAAGATATCTCAAACAAAGATGCGATTGCAAAAGCAAAAGCAGTTGGTAAGTCAAAAAAGAAACTTGCAAAACTTCTGTCGGAGATTGAGTAGTTCTACTTTAGACCTGTCGTAGTATGTTTTTTATGTGCTTCGATAGTAGTCGGTGAAGAGACTGTTCGTAATCAAGCATACCCCACCGCAAAAAAGTTTATGAGAACAGAACGAGTTTATTAAACTTTTGTGAAGTTTTCTTGACATTTCCATTTTAATGTGGTATTGTGTCTATATAAAATAAGAGGGAAAATTACTTCCCTCTTTTATATTGGAGGCAATCATGTCTGACCAACTTTGGAGAAAGGTTAAGAAGATGGAATTAGGTAATCCAATTATCACAGCACTTGTAGGTCTTGTAGTATTTTATATCGGTCTGAAAATGTTTTCTGGTGGTATGAAGTCTATGGGTAATATGGAGCACCTTGCATTCTTCTTAGGTAATCCAATCTATATGTTCTTTGGTGGTATTGTTATGACGTTACTCTGGCAGTCATCATCACTCTCAACAACAGCAATCATTGCATTAGTCGCTTCTGGTGCGTTACCACTTCCTGCCGCAATTGGGGCAGTTCTTGGTGCAAACATAGGAACAACAGGTACAATCTGGTTGGCAGGACTTCTGGTTTCAGATGGAATGCCGAAAGGCGATACCTTGAGAATTGCACTTGCACACTCTGGTGCAAATCTATTCATGTCTATCATGTTACTACCTTGGGTACATCATATCGCAAGGTTTTTAAGCAAGGTAGGATAACTCTAAGGAAACCCACGATTCGCACACGATTCGCATAATCGTGGGATTTTTCCTTTTTTACCCCCCTAAAAAATCTAGTAAAATCAACCATTTAAAAAACCCCTTGACTTTGTTCTCAGAACATCGTATAGTGTATATGTAATCAGAGAGAAGGAGTTACGAAATGGCAAAAATTGATTATATCAATGCTTACAAAGGCGGCATCAAGATGTACAGTGGTGTCGGTAATGTTGTTGGGTGGGGTAAGACCGCCAAACATATCGCCTATGTCATTGCGACACACGGTCTTGCCGATACAGTTTATGGTGGAAGCAGCATGGACTTTGCAGACGAAGATGGGTTTGACCACTACGATGGTGCGAAAGAACTTTGGAACGAAGCATTAGGAATGGCAACATTTATGAAGGGAGCTGAATAATGGGATATTTTTACGATGATTGGAGAGACAAGAAAATGTTTGTCGAGAATGAGGATGGTCAGTTGGTCATGAATTTTGGTGAGTCAGAAAAGGGAATGATTGAGAATCTTGAAAATGCAATCATCATGCTCACAGAGGGTGCATCTGATGAAAAGAGGATGGCAGTAAATACCATTCAGTATTATGCCGATATGCTGAAAAAAGGTAAACTTGAAGTGAAGTGGAATATCTCATAGGAGTAAAATATGGCAATCACGCATAGAGATGTTGGGAAATGGGTTCTTCTCAAAGGGAAGACTCGACATGGTAAAAATCGAATCAATCAACATGGGGAAATGTGGTTAATTGAAAGGGTTGAAACCTTCCAAGGACAGCCTGCAATGTTTCTGCGTTCAGAGAAAGAGACATTTGTAATTCGTGGTCGAGGTAATCCTAAAGAGGAATGGAAAACAACTTTGATACACGACAATCGTTGGGTGCTATTAAGAGATGACCCAAATTTCTTGTGGTTTCACTAAAAAACTACTTGACATTTGTTGTGAAAACGAGTAGAATGAATATAGAAAGTGAGGAGAATGTTATGGAAACATTAGATTTAAAAGTTCTTGAATATGAGAATGATGATTTGCTAAACACCAATGGGTTTCATTACGTTGGTGTTATCAAAACAACCTATGACCAGTTGGTAGAGATTTTTGGTAAACCAACATTCACAGATGCTGACCCATATGAAAAGGTCAACGCAGAGTGGACTATTCAATCCACGGTTGTCGAAAAGGATGAAGACCCAGATGATTATTTCTACAAAGGGTTTACAATCTACAACTGGAAAACTGGTTACATTCCTACTGAGGAATATGAATGGCACATTGGTGGTCATGATTTTGAGGCAAAAGAGATTGCAGACGCAATCTTTGAGAACCACATAAATACAAACGAAGGATAGGATGTTATGATAACGATAACTACTGCTGTAACCATTACGATGTGCTGTACGATGTTCGCATTTTACTTTGGTCAGAATCTTGGTCGTAGAGAGAAGATTGAAGTAATTATCGACTCTATGCTTACACGTTTGGAGAAGGATGGATTCATCAGAACCAAAAAAGGTAAAGATGGTGAGACAGAATTAATTCCCATAAAAGACTTGACAAATGGGTTTTAATTTTATACAATGAATTTGACAGTCGGAATTAAGGTTGGTTGGCCCACTTTGAAAGTTCCAAATATTATGGTGTGGGGATGCAAGTTTCCGACTGTCATTTTATTATGTTGGAGATTATGAAAAAGTATATTGGATTGACATCGTTGTTATTGTTGAGTAGTTGTCCAAATCTGGCACCTGCTGAGACACCATGCAATTATGAGCATCTCATAAACTCTTCCTACATTTATACAATCCAGAACACAAAAGATTTTAAGAAAGAGGTTTTCCCATATGTGGATGATACACGAAAATGTGTTATCTCTATGTGGGTTACTATTAAGGATAAGACATACCCAGCACAAGGTAGTTATGTATTTGGGCCTGATATGAGTGAAATGCAGGCGTGTGAATTTGCTGAGAAGAAAGCAAAAGAACAGGTGATACGAGAAGTGTCGCCTGTTAAGTTGTCTTCCAATACTGATTTGTCTTGCATCAAAAAAGATGTGGTGACACCAGAAAAGGAAGTCGTTGTGAGTAGTGAAGTGGTTGAGGTTAGACCTGTAAGTGTTGCTGATAGTTTTAAACCTATACGACAAACATACAGTTCTGACCCAACTTACTATTACTACGGTAATTATGATGACAAAGAACCGCTATCATTGAGGTCAATATTGTCATTATTGTTAGGGGGTATGTAATGTTTAAATTCATATTCGGTATTGCTATGGGTATTATTCTCGTCACCTATTACCCAGAGATTACAACAGTCACCACTGATTGGTTTATAGATAGTGGTGTTCGTGACGATGTAGTTGAAACTTTAGAAGGGATGAAGTAATGAAAAATGTGATTATGATTGGTGCAATGGCGTCTTTACTTGCTGCCTGTTCTAGTAACAAGGTTGCAGTCATGGATAGTCCACCACCACACTCTGGTGTTGATAAGGAAGTCTATAATTATAAGACTAAACTTGCAAACGAACAGGTAAAGAAGATGCCTGAATGGTACACCAAGATTCCAGAAGATGAGGAATCAATTTATGCAGTTGGTACTGCTGTATCACCAGACCTACAGTTGTCTAATGATATTGCAATCCTACTTGCAAAGAGAACACTTGCTGACCGTATCAATGGTGAGTTGCGTTCTCAAACAAAGTCGTTTATGTCGAAGATTGGCACAGACGCAAACAGTTCAGTCTTGAATGAGATTGAGACAGTGACTTCAAATCTGATTGCAGACGTAGATGTTGCTGGTTACAGGGTGAAGGAATCTGAAGTTGTGGTCAACGGCACAGAGTATCGTATGTATGTACTACTTGAGTATTCTAGTGCAGAGGCGACTAAGATTTTGATGAACCGTCTTAAACGAGAGAAGCAGTTGCTGTCTAAGATTTCTGCTCTAAATGCTTTCAAAGAACTTGACAACAAGGTCAATGAAAAAGAAAGTGATGACCAGAAAAAACTGGAAACGATTGTGGATACAATTACAACAGAGGGATAAATGGAAGTAAAGGTTAGAAAGGGTAGAGATGGTAAACCAGACGTTAATGGTGCTATTCGTGTCCTTAAAAAGAAACTGATGCGTGAAGGATTCTTTCAAGAGTTAAGACGTAGAGAATCTTTCATGTCCAAAGGTGAAAAGGAACGTAAAGCACGTGCTGCTGGTAAAAGACGTTGGAAACGTAAACAAGAAAAACTCAAGTTAGAGCGAGGATACTAAAATGCCAAGACGTAAGATGACAGAAGAACAAAAGAAGGCTGCATCTGAAAGACTTGCAAAGGCAAGGGAAAAAAGGTTGCGTGAGAACCCACCTAAGTATTCTAATATACACCCATCTGTTTTGGCGTTACCAGATGAACATCCATTCTCAAGAGTGAGTGTTACAAAATATATTAAAACCCAGAAGGAACAACTTCCTTCACTACGGGCAGCGATACGTCAAAAGGTAAAGGGTGCGATTGCACAAGAAGCATCTTGCAAGGCGTATATTCGTCATTGTGAAACGTACTTGAGAAATGGTGATTGGTGCGATGACCGCTACGGCGAACACATGGAGAAAAGAGTGAAGTGGGTAACAATAGTTCCTGCTGGAAAAAAGGTGGAAGATGGCGGATGAAGAGACACAGACGAATGTGGTGCAGTTCCCAAGAAAGTATGTGGGGGTAGCACCAAAGGTGACCAACTTTGACGCAATGAAACTGAACAAGGAGTTGCAGTTTGCAGATGAGTTGACAGATGGTATTATGGTTTCAATGATTCATAATATGGATGAAAACGATATTGAAATCACTGATAGTGGTTTCATACAAGACATTGCATTTTTATCGGAAGCGATAAAAGCAACGATTTATAGAGACAGGGGATTTACTCACCCTTTTCAAAATTTGATAGAATTGATTTCAAACGTATCATATGATGAGGAAACAAAAAAGACCCATGTGGGTATGGACATGGAATTGATAAGAGAATTATCAGAAGACTTTACAGAGGACGATGGGCCTGAAAAGGCGTAGGTGAATACAATGATATTAGTAGATATGAACCAAGTGACATTATCTAATCTGATGATACAGATTGGTAGGAATACAGATGTTGACCCAGATATGGTTCGGCACATGGTTCTCAATTCATTAAGGGGATACAGAACACGGTTCACTGAGGAATACGGAGAACTGGTATTATGTTATGATAACAAAACCAATTGGAGAAGGGATTACTTTCCCAACTACAAACATGGTAGACGTAAGGACAGAAAAGCGTCTAAGTTAGATTGGGGTTCGATATTCGATACCTTGCATCTAATCAAAACAGAACTACAAGACAACTTTCCATATAAAGTACTAGAGGTAGAAGATTCAGAGGCAGATGATATTATCGCCTCAATTGTACATTGGGTAAGTGGGTCACCATCTCGTTACGAAAAGGTATTGATTGTTTCTGGTGATAAGGACTTTATTCAATTACAGAAACACAACTTTGTAACACAGTATAGTCCAACACTTAAAAAGTTTATAAATGGTATTGACCCAGTTACATATATCAGAGAACACATCCTAAAGGGTGACCGAAGTGATGGTGTTCCAAACTTCTTGTCGCCGGATAATTGTTTTGTTGATGAGATGCGTCAGCGTCCTATCTCAAAAAAGAAACTGGCAACTTGGGTTGATTTAGAACCAGAAGATTTCTGTAATGAAGAGATGTTAAGAAACTATCAACGTAACAGAAAATTAATAGATTTGGAGTATGCACCAGCTGGGATTACAGACCGATGTATACAGGCATATCTAAATAGTACTGTTAAAGACAGAAGTGGTTTATTGAACTACTTCATTAAACACAGACTGAAAAACCATATGGAAAATATTGGAGACTTTTAAAATGGCAGTGAATACATATACACCTCTTTTACATGAGGTATTGAAAAAAGTTCATAATGCAAAGACTAAGGATAAGAAGGTTAGTATTCTTAGAGAGAATGATAGTGAAGCATTAAGAATGGTTATCAAGGGTTCATTCGACCCTAATATCGAATGGGTATTACCAGAGGGTGATGTTCCTTACAAAAAGAACGAAGCGCCTGATGGTACGGAACATACCATGTTGTTCCAAGAATCAAAAAAATTATGGCACTTCATCAAAGGCGGTGACGGTAAGACACCACAATGGAAGAAGGAAACTATGTTCGTTCAGATGTTAGAAGGGTTGTCTGCTGGAGAAGCAGAAGTGCTGGTTGCCGCAAAGGATAAAAAACTACATCAAGTCTACAAAGGACTTTCTGCGGCAGTTGTCAAAGAAGCGTTTGGTTGGAACGACCAATTTACTAAAACTTCTTGACAATTCAGTACTTTTGAAGTACTATGAATAAAGACTTGGTAATGAGGTTGTTATGAAAATGGAACACGCTCCTCTCTCTCTCACTTTAAAAGTGTTCCGATTCGCAAGTGATTCGCTATAGTCTTTGGGGGGAACTTAGATTCCCCCCATTTTTTTCTTTAAAATCAATCATTTAAAAACCCCTTGACAATGTTATTAAAACATGGTAGCTTATAAACATAATGAGAGATAAAGGATTAAATATGAATTTAGTTGCTGTCGAAGGTGGAAACAAGACCCAGAGAGAAATCTGTGAAAAGGTTGTCCACTACATGATTGGTAAACTAATGCCCAGAATGCGTACTCTTGATATTGAGGTGCAACTTAAAAACCTCACAGGTGACGCAGTTGGTTTCTGCATGATGGAAGAGAACAATCGTCAGTTCACCATTGAGGCAGACAGGAAGATGGGTATTAAAGATTTGGTTACTACAATTTGTCATGAGATGATTCATGTCAAACAGTATGCCAGAAAAGAGATGGACGATTGGAGTGGCGTTGGTCTTGCTCGTTGGAAAGGTAGAACTTTCAATGCCGCAAATACTAACTACTACAACCTTCCTTGGGAGAAGGAAGCCTATCGTCTTCAAGACAAATTTGCAAACATGGTATGGAATGAGGAGATTATATAATGATGCCAAATAACACAAGTCAGACTGTCGCAGTCATTCACACAGCGTTTGAGGACAAACCATCCACAGTCGCTTTAGTACACACCAAAGAAGGTATGACACTTAATCAGAAACTTGAGTATGCCTATCGGTGGACACAGAACATCATGGACAGTTGGTCACTGAAGATGCCAATGGATGGTAATGATGATGTGACTGTCATGGGTGAGATTGTCGATGGTATGGGGTTGCGGTCTACCTCAATGGGTGACCAGATTTTGGTCGGCACTGAAAAGTATGTGGTCGCACCAATGGGTTTCACAACACTTGATGGAGAACCAGTATGATGAAATTAAAAGAGAACAAGGTCATGACAATTGACCTTGACGGCCCAAACGGTAATGCATTTTACCTTTTGGGTACGGCACAACTACTCGCAAAAGAATGTGGGTTGGATGATGTTATGATAACAGAAGAAATGCAGTCTGGTGACTACATGAATCTGGTCAAGACAATGGATAAGTATTTTCCATTTGTTGTTTTTGAAACAAACAATCCAGAATACATGGAGGCGTTTCATGCTTAAGGAACTTATCGTAAGTTCTATGTTGTCGTTTACACCATCTGCAAGTGCAGACACCGTACCGACAAAACAACAGTTCATGATTGATGAGGCATTCTGTCTTGCAAAGAATGTCTATTTTGAAGCACGAAACCAACCACTTGCTGGTCAATTAGCGGTGATATCTGTCACGGTGAATCGTGTTAATGATAGTCGTTTTCCGAATACTATTTGTGGGGTAGTTTATCAGGGCCCACATCGTCCTAGTTGGAAAGATGAGACAGTCATGATTCCAGTTCGACATCGTTGTCAGTTTAGTTGGTACTGTGATGGACTGTCAGACCGTATTCATAACTTGGAAACATTTGATGAGATTTTGTCCTTGACTTCTGGTGTTGTAGATGGTAGCTTTACAATTGCAGATATTACAGAAGGTGCAACACATTATCATGCTGACTATGTAGAACCAGCATGGGCAAAGACAAAAACTAAAACGATAGAGATTGAAGACCATATCTTTTATCGTTGGGAGATACAGGAATGAATATATTTTATCTTAGTGCATATCCAGACCAGTGTGCAGAGATGCATTGCGACAAACACGTTTGTAAGATGATTATCGAATATGCACAAATTATGTCTACTGCTCATCGTGTATTGGATGGTGAAGAGTATTATGGTCGCACTAAGAATGGTAGACGTATCAAACGATGGAAGATGAATTCTAATCTAGAGGATATACTCTATAAAGCATCTCATGTGAATCATCCTAGTAATCAGTGGGTTCGTGCATCGTGGCGAAATTACACTTGGTTATATGAAATGTGGGAATGTCTGTGTAATGAATACACACACAGGTATGGTCGCAAACATGAAACTGATAGAAAACTGCGTGATGTTCTTCTTGAACCACCAAGAAATATTCCCCACGAGCGTTGGTCAGAACCAACACAAGCAATGCCTGATGATGTAAAAATTAAAGGAAACTCACTAATCGCATATCGAAACTACTATATAAAATATAAGAAGGATTTTGCAGTATGGACAAAACGAACAACACCGCATTGGATGACCCAGAACCACAACGATACTATGATTGGATGTTATGGAAAATGAGACAGGAAAAGGCGAAAGAACCAGTTGTTATGACAACAGAAGAAATGATGAAAAAGGAAATTGCAGAAATGCAATCATCTATTCACCATTTGCAGATTCGTGTTAAGGAACTGATAGAAGAAAACGAGAAACTAAAATCTCAAATTGGTGATTGGAAAAATAGTTTATGGGGCTCTGACTACAGACAGAGGTTTCATACATAATGCCTAATTACAATTTTAGAAACAATGAAACAGGTGAAGAGTTTGAAGAGTTCTTCACCATTTCTGGTAGGGAAGAATTTTTAAAATCCAATCCACACATAACACAAATGCCGTCCTTGTTTTCGATGGCAGGCGGTACTGGTGACCGTATCAAAAATGATGAGGGTTGGAAAGAAAACCTATCAAGAATTGCAGAGGCACATCCACGTTCTAATCTTGCAGACCGATATAGTAAGAAGTCTGTAAAACAAAGTAAGACAGAACAAGTTCTGAAAAAACACAAGGTCATATAGATGAAATCTATTATGATAACGGTATAAATAGAATTGTGCTGGTGAGATACCACAGCACCCTCGTAATGAGAAAGGAAGCTGTGTGGTCAATCCACCATTGCACAGGGGCGATGGTGAAACCATTGCTCCACCTTTAATAGTGAGAAAGAATATGGCGAAGAAAAAAGATGTGACAATTGATAGTATGGTAAAAGTGAAACCGATTACCGACAATCAAAAACTCGTATTCAACGAGTACAAAAACGGACAGAATTTATTTTTGCATGGTGCTGCTGGTACAGGTAAAACCTTTGTATCACTGTATCTTGCATTACAAGAAGTACTAGATTCATCGTCACCCTACGAATGTGTTTACCTTGTCAGAAGTGCAGTTCCCACTAGGGAAATTGGATTCTTGCCAGGCGATGAAGAAGATAAGACTGCACTGTTCCAAGTACCGTACCAGAACATGGTACAGTTCATGTTTGAACAGGCGTCCGATAGTGCGTTCAGTATGTTGTACGATAGACTGAAAGTGCAGGGCAGTGTTATGTTCCTCACCACCTCTTTTCTAAGGGGTATCACATTAGACAATGCAATCATCATAGTTGATGAGTGTCAGAATCTAAACTTCCACGAATTAGATACTATCATGACTCGTGTAGGACAGGATAGTAAGATTATATTCTCTGGTGATTATTTCCAGACCGATTTACAGAAGAATGGTGAGAAAGAAGGTCTTGGTGCTTTTATGAGTATTGTTGATGCAATGGAAGAGTTCTCTGTTATAGAATTTACTATTGGTGATATCGTGCGTTCTGGTTTAGTACGCAGTTATCTAATCAATAAAATTAAACAGGGAGTTGAATTGTAATGGCAAAGATGTTTAGTAGTGCGGTGCATGAAAAAACTTTTAAGGGTACATCACAGGGCAGAAAACCAATTACGTCTACGATGAATAAGAACAAACGTAGGTCGTTTAAAAGATATAGAGGACAAGGTAAATGAACCCCCAAGCAATACATAAACTTAGTCAATATCTAAGAAGAAGTCGTAATTATAATTCTTGGATTGCATATTTTAATTCGTATAAAGTCTAAGGAGAAATGAATGAGTAACTTTGACGAATGTTTGAAACTCGTACTTCACCATGAAGGTGGGTATGTGAATCATCCTAAAGACCCAGGCGGCGAAACCAATATGGGAGTAACCAAAAGAGTCTATGAAAAATGGTGTATGGAAAATGACCTTGAACAGAAGGACATGAAGGATTTAGAATTCGATGATGTTGCACCAATTTATAAAAAGAATTATTGGGATAGGGTTAAAGCAGACCAACTTCCAGAAGGTTTAGACCTTTGCGTTTTCGATTGGGCAGTTAACTCTGGTACAGGTCGAGCAGCAAAGAAACTTCAAGCAATGATTGGTACTACAGTTGATGGTGGTATCGGCCCAAACACACTAAGAGCATTAAAGATGTATTGCAACACTGAAGGTATTGAAGCAGCAATTTCAGACTACACTAAAATGAGACAAGAGTTTTATGAAGGTCTAAGTACGTTTGATACATTCGGTAGAGGTTGGACACGAAGAAACGAAGAGACTGAAATTGAAGCATATAAGATGGCAGGGATATACCTTCCTTCTTGACAATCGACTATTGATTTGATATAATGATGTAAATTTATGTGAAGGATAAAGTATGTTTACGCACAAGCCTATTGAAATTCCAGAACTGGAAACAAAAACAGTAGACCGTAAAAGGTTTTACTTAACACCAGAGGGAAAGATGTATCCCTCTATCACTACCGTCTTGCAAAAGAATAAGATGAAAGGTCTTATGGAATGGCGCCAGAGGGTTGGTGATGATGTTGCGAATTATATCGCAAGGACTGCTGCACAGCGTGGTACGAAAGTTCACCATATGTGTGAAGACCTTATCAATAATAAAGAGGTGAAACGAGAACCATTTCTTGCCGCCGCTCTCTTTAGTCAGATTGAAAAGGTCATTAAGGACAAAGTGGATAATGTCTATGCACAAGAGTGTGGACTGTATTCAGACAGGTACATGGTCGCTGGTAGAGTGGACTGCATTGCAGAATATGATGGGGTTCTATCCATCATCGACTTCAAGACCTCTCGTTCAGAACGTAACGATGATTGGAACGAGAGTTATTACATACAGGCATCAGCATATGCAGAGATGTTTGAAGAACGTACAGGAACACCTATCCAACAGATAGTGATTCTTGTAGTAACAGAGGATGGAGTTGTCCAAGAATTTATCAAGGAAAAGACTGAATATTTACCTATGTTGATAAATGCCGTGGATGATTTCACTACAGATTGGGAAAAAGAAAATGAAAAATTGGATGAAAGTCCTGCCGTTGTTGGTGCTCCTGTGTAGTGGAAATGCATACGCAGAGATATCAGAACAACAAGAAAAGGCAGAAGAAGAAGGATTATTTTATTGGGCAAATAAACCAGTATCATGTTCCAGTGGAGAAAAAGTCGTTGAGATGATGGCACAGGTTGGTGAAAGTCCAACCATTTGGATGGAAGGTGTTGTAGGATTTCCAAGTGGCGCTCTTACAGAATCAAGGTTTGTTGTTGCAATAAATTCAGAAAGCACTCCACCAACATGGACAATAATTGAATTCACAGACGGTGGTTCACAAGGTTGTATACTTGGTCATGGTACAGGTAAAGTTAACTTGGGGAAAGTTCTCCTAAATAAACCAAGGTTGCAAACCTAATGCAAACGATATGGCACATATTATTGACAGTGTGCCTTGGAAGCACCTGTGTAGAACAGGATGTCCAGTGGTTTGATGAAGAAGAAAAATGCAGAGAAATGTTACCTGTTTATGTCGGCATCCCTGCTGACGGTGATTGGGATACAGTAGAATATGTCTGCAAACCAGTAGGAAGTAGGAGTACATAATATGTTGGAAATGATAGCGGCAGGCGTTCTTGCACATACAATATATCATAAGGCCGCATCTGTGGTGCATGATGAAAATGAAATACACCATGTAGAGGTATCGCAAACACATAAAACAAGTTCAAATAATGTAAAATGGCAGTTTGAAGTTTGTAATCCCAGATGTGGGGGATAATATCATGTATGAATATAATTGTAAAATGGTAAGGGTAGTTGATGGTGATACAGTTGATGTAGATATCGACTTAGGTTTTGGAGTCTGGATGAGAAACCAACGCATCAGAATGTATGGTATTGATACACCAGAGTCACGAACATCTGACCCAATAGAAAAAATATATGGGAAAGCAGCAACTGCATTTTTAGTTAAATGGACTAATGGTGGTGGACTAAAACTTAAAACTCACAAGGATGGGAGAGGCAAGTTTGGTAGAATACTTGGTGAGATATGGTGTTTCGATACAAACATCAATATAAAGATGATTGAAGAACATCATGCTGTTCGTTATCATGGACAATCAAAACAAGAGATTGCAGAGGAGCATCTTGCGAATCGTGAAATACTAAAGTTACACCTTGTGGAGAGTTTTGAGTGATGTTACTTAAAGCGTTTCTTTTGATTGCATTATGTTTTGTTCCAGCGATTGCAATGTTTGTTTTATGGAATATAGAAAAACCTCTTGACAATGAGGATACCCCTGTGGTATAAATATATTACAATTTGTTGATACAAATCGAATGACGGGCAGGACGAGGGTGCGATTCCCTCCACCTCCACCATAATTAAACCTCGACTGAGGGGGTGAATTAGGTTCGACTGACGTAGATAGAGGCGAGTAGAATTGTCGGTTGACTGCGTAATAGGTCAAACTTGTAAATGCAAACGATAACTTTGCATCTGTAGATTACGCTCTCGCAGCATAATCGTACTGAGTTTCGGTGGTGTACTTGGAAACAGAAACACCACCACTTAATTTTATGGAGTATGGAATGAGAAAATTTGTGTATGATAGTTGGAATAGTGTGATGGATGCTGACAAGAATCCTTTGCGTCATATTCCAGACACCAACACCAGACATATGATATTACAGGTTCTTGCATGGATGTGGTGTATTGTGTTTTCGCTTTATGTTGGTAGTTTTTGGGTTATGGGTGTAAGTATGGTTGGTCATGCATTACTACTCGCTGCAATTGTGGTTACGGTTGCAACCTTTGAGACTGCAAAACACAGACCAAACTTTTTCGTAAGATTCCCCACTTCAACACCAAGTCGTGCAAGGACTATGTGGATGGACGGTAAAAGGATTAAGTTAGACCCACAAGATAAAGGTGGTGAACACGAATAGGGTGGCGCCTTAATACGCCCGTATAGACCAACGGTTAGTCTTGTACAACAAAGGAGAAAGGTGGATTAGTCACCACCTCGCAACAGTTAACGTATATGACTGCTCTGCTAAATTTAGATAGAGGGTGACTCCCTCTATCGTTTATAGGATTGGATATGGAAAAATTGATGACCCCCAAAAAGTTTTCTATGCAAGTAGAAACAATCGTACAAGAGTGTGGATGTTCACATATGGAGGCAGTATTAGACTACTGTGCAAAGAACCAGATTGAACCAGACACTATCAAACCCCTCATAACAAAATCACTGAAAGAGAAGATTGAGTGCAACGCAAGAGACTTGAACTTCTTACCTAAAGTCGCACAGTTACCTATCTAATGGAAGCCTATGACGCATATAAAATCTATCATGCGTTGAAGTTACATTTTACCAGTAACTACGATTACACAAAGTACAATGGTAAGGCAAACGCAAGTGTGGACTCGTTCTTAAAACGTAATGATAGACCGTTCTTTGGTAAGGTTGCTAGAAAGTACAAAGATGATACCAAAGACTTTTTCATATCGAACTTCATTGTCAATCCTAAAGGTTGGGTTGGCAACTTCAATGAAGAAAATTATCTCAACTGGAAGAAAAGGAATCAATCACTTAAATATAACTACAAGTCAGAACTGGTTGAATTATTTCACAAGGTAGAATCTTTTGATGAAATATTTCAAGGCAATGGTCAACATCCCTTGTTATTAAAACAACTCATGTCTAAAAGAATATCGTTAGAAACAGTATCAATACTGGAAAGAATTTTAGGATTTTGTCGTGGGTTTGACAAAGAGATAGAGGAAACCATAGTTTGGCCTGACAGAAAAAAACTGATAAAAAATTATAGTAATCTCTTGACAATTGATGTCAATGAGTATAGGATAGTAACAATGAACTTAACAAAGGAGCATTTTGATGTCTGAAGTTACGTTGCACCTTGATGGTGACCCTGTGGCAAAAGAAAGGGATTTCTATCGTGCAAAACTAGAAGAGGCCACTGCACGAATTCGTACTCTTGAGTATGACCTTTCGGAACTCCAAAAGAGAGATAAGGTTCTCTCTGAACGAGTGAAGTTTATGGCTTCTAATCCACCTCGTAGACCAAGGAGTCGTTATGCACGACACTAGGTCTTACAAAATATTCCAAGGCGGTTATGTCATCCCAGCAAAGGATGACAAACCTGCTGACTACGTTAAGGCGAAACCACCTGTCTTTCATTGTCAAGTTTTCAGTGGTAAAAAGATAGTTGCGTTTTACACCAGAAAAACTTATGCAGAAGCAAAGATGGAAGGGGAGAACTCTATTGGACGTTGAACTAGTAGACCACATGGGTGATGACCTTACAGTAGTAAATGCTGCAAGGGTATCATTTGGTAAGAAGAAAGAGGTCTTTGATTTTGGTGATACACGACTAATTAAGTTTCTTGCAAAGCATGACCATTGGAGTCCTTTTGGTCATTGCAGTATGCAGTTTCATATCAAGGCGCCTATTTTTGTTGCAAGACAACTGGTCAAACACCAAGTGGGATTAGTATGGAATGAGATATCAAGACGTTATGTCGATGATGAACCAGAGTTCTATATTCCCAAAGAGTGGAGACTAAGAGCAGACGATAAAAAACAAGGTAGTAGTGAAGAAACTATTGAATACAATATTGATGGTTCAATACAATTTGTAACGCAGACATATAATAATCTGTTGAAAGCAAATGTTGCACCAGAGATGGCAAGAATGGTTCTTCCTCAAAATTTATATACAGAGTGGTACTGGTCTGGTACATTGATGGCATTTGCAAGAGTATGTAATTTACGTTGTGCAAAGGACACTCAATACGAGACACAGATTATCGCAAACAAGATTGATAATTATGGACACAAGTTATTCCCAGCATCCTGGCCTGAACTCAGAAATACTGATTAAAGGTCAGATGCGTTTTGACAACGCATTTTGTTTTGGTAACGGAAAGTCAAGACTAGATTTTGACATGGATGTTATCAAGGACAAAGGCACCACGTTTGGTTGCAATGCAATCTATCGTGATATGGTAGTTGACCATCTGGTTACAGTAGATAACGAAATCACTCATGAGATATACAGAAGTGGTTATTGCATGGACAACCAGACCCACATTCGTGATTGGAATGTACTGCCTATGTATTTTCTTGACACCATGAAAGAGGATTATCAAGATGCTGATATCTGCATAGGACATGATGATATTGGATTCGTGATACATGGTTCTAACACTGCTGACGTTGAAACACACTTCCAAAAGATTTTGCAAGAGAACCCAGACATTGATATCGAAAAATTACAATGGGAACGTAAACAGGTCAAAACCTTTATCACTGGTATAAAGGCAGATGATTGTGCAACTGCTATCAAGAATGACAGGATGCAAAGTTGTGGTGTTTTGTCAGTTCAGATTGCTTGTGAGATGGGTGCAAAGAATGTGTTCATAATCGGACATGACTTGTATTCAAACGACATGAAGTTAAACAATGTATATGGTGGCACAACTGGTTATTTACCAGAAACTTCAAATTATGTGAAACCAGATAACTGGATTGTCGGTCACAAAACGAATTTTGACAAGTATCCAGATGTCAACTTTTACAAGGTTAATGAAGATGTTCTAGGAACATCACCTACTTGTTGCTTAGTTGAAGGATGGAATGATTGTCAGAATCTACAATATATCACCCAAAAAGAAGTTAGAAAATACCTTGACTTTGGGTGGATGATGTAGTATAAATAAGGTTATATATTATGAATAATGTGATGATAAATCAACATACGATAACATACGGAGAAATAATATGTCGTTAGATACACTTAGACGAGCGAACACGCTCGATAAACTACTCTCTCAAGTTCAAGCAGAGAGTGCCCCTCAAGAAAAGAAGTCTTATGTAGACGAAAGACTATGGAAACCAGAACTGGATAAGTCTGGTAACGGTTATGCAGTCATTCGTTTCTTGCCTGCACCAGAAGGTGAAGAACTTCCTTGGGTCAAAATGTTCAAACACGCATTTCAAGGCCCAACTGGTAAGTGGTACATTGAAAACTCTTTGACTACTCTTGGTGGTCAGAAAGACCCTGTATCAGATTACAACTCTCAACTCTGGAATACTGGTCTGGAATCAGACAAAGAGATTGCAAGGAAACAGAAGCGTAAACTTGAGTACTACTCAAACATCTACGTTGTCTCTGATTCCAAACACCCAGAGAATGAGGGCAAGGTATTCTTGTTTAGGTATGGTAAGAAAATCTTTGACAAACTGATGGCTGCGATGCAACCAGAATTTGAAGATGAGACACCTATTAATCCTTTTGACTTTTGGGAAGGTGCGAACTTCAAACTGAAGATTCGTAAAGTAGATGGTTACTGGAACTATGATGCATCCTCATTTGAGAATGTATCTGCACTGAAAGATAACGATGATGACCTCAACGCTATCTGGAAGACCCAGTATTCTTTGCAAGAGTTTCTTGCACCCACCAACTTCAAGTCTTATGATGAACTCAAGAAAAGACTTGATGACGTTCTCTCTGGAACGGT
>VTLG01010547.1_pt1 | contig 24242 bp, 25 predicted proteins | sample 4694571 | NCBI WGS metagenome assembly VTLG01 (sample SAMN12604809, study PRJNA352737) | marine metagenome | biome: ENVO:00000447; feature: ENVO:00000209|ENVO:00000569|ENVO:01000036; material: ENVO:00002151; isolation source: viral sequences binned using virsorter ...
AGAGTGGTTAGATTCACCTCAGACTTCCCTTTACTACAGCCTGCAAGTAATGGAAGATACACAAGATAAGACCGATGCGTATGCAGCATTAGATCAAGCTGATGTGGAAGATTACTTACAGGATATATTAAACGAACCTGTAACTTGTGATTGTCAAGAATAATGAGAAAACATCCTTATGATAAACTACTCGAACGTAAACGAAAGTGGTCCCCTGTTAAACCAACAGCAGGTATATTTAAAGATGGTAGTGAAGAAACCATCAGACGTGCCCTCGCAATACGTCATATGGAGTTACCAGTTGGTGCCTTCATTACGGAAGGTCTTGAAAAGACTGTTCCCCCAAACGCTAGAAAATTATTAGAAGATAATGTAAAAGATGAGGAACGTCACGATATAGCATTACAATATATAGTAGATGCTAATGGTGAAGATACTCAATCTGAACTAGAAGCAAAGAGAATACGCGATGCCTGGATTTCACATCCTGATCACACTATTACCAAAGCTCTCGTTGCAGAACGAGCTATATTTTTTGTTCTACTTCCTTTCTTTAGGTTTAATGGTGATCCTGCTCTCAGAACAGTATCAGCTGATATTTCCAGAGATGAACAAATCCACGTGGCGGCTAATAGTCTTGTTTGTACTGAGTTGGGTTTATCCCCTAGCCCTTCTTTGGACAAACTTAGAAAAGCTACAATTAACTGGGTACTCCAACCCCTAGGTATAAATACTACCGATAAATATTTAGACAAAAAATTTTGGCTGGATGCTAGTGATCGCTTAATGTATGAGGGTAAAGCCCCAGAGTTTTCTGAGACACAGCGAGCACGTATGCCAGCATTCTTTGAACATGCAAACACAAATCTCCCTCAGTACGCTTAAGCTTCACAACCAAAGGTTAGATGATTTAGTTACTAGATTAGAGGAAAATTTTGGATGGAAACCAATCCACCCTAAAGAAGATATAAATACAATTATGTATAGAGCTGGTCAAGCCAGTGTCATTGAATATATTAATTCCATTATGGAGGATGAAATCTAATGTGCTTTAACCAGCCTCAGCAGGCACCACCGCCACCACCAGTTACACCACCATCTGCACCGCTAGCACCAATAACCCCATCTTTACCACCACCACCTAAGCCACTACAAGATGTGGATGAGATTAACCCTAAAGTTAGGGCAACTCAATCGAAGAAAGCAAAGAATCCACAATCTCAAGGTACAGGAGCATTAAGAATACCTCTTGGTACTAATTTAAATATAGGTGGAGCATCAACCGGACAAGGAGGAGGTCTTAACAAATGAAGGCACGTGAAAGATATACCGCTTTAGCATCAGCTCGTTCTCAATTCTTGGACACTGCTGTTGAATGTTCTGAACTCACGTTACCTTATTTAATATCCAGAGATTTAATACAATCAAAAAACCATAAAACTTTAAAAACGCCTTGGCAGAGTGTGGGAGCTAAAGCAGTGGTCACATTAGCAGCAAAGCTAATGCTAGCACTACTCCCTCCTCAAACAAGTTTCTTCAAACTACAAGTAAGAGATGATAAGTTAGGTGAAGACATACCTAAAGAAGTTAGAAGTGATTTAGATTTATCTTTCTCCAAGATGGAGAGGATGGTAATGGATTACATTGCAGCTTCTAGTGATCGTGTCGTAGTTCACCAAGCTTTAAAACATCTTATTGTAGGTGGAAATTCTTTAATTTTTATGGGTAAGGATGGTTTGAAAAACTTTCCTTTAAATAGATATGTTGTTAACAGAGATGGAAATGGTAACGTCCTAGAAATAGTTACAAAAGAATTAATTAGTAGAAAGGTTCTCGGTAAAGAGCTGCCAGAACGTAAACCTAATGACGTCCAAGACGTTTCAAATAATACTACAAGCTCTGATGGAGATGACGTAGAGGTGTATACCTACGTTAAATTGGATAATAAGAGTGGTCGCTGGATCTGGCATCAAGAATGTGAAGATATGATTCTTGCTAATAGCCGTAGCACAGCACCTAAATCTGGAAGTCCATGGTTAGTACTCCGATTTAATACGGTAGATGGTGAGGATTATGGTAGAGGACGTGTTGAAGAGTTTATTGGTGATCTGAAGTCCCTTGAAGGACTCTCTCAGGCACTCGTAGAAGGCTCTGCAGCGGCTGCTAAGGTAGTGTTCCTTGTATCTCCATCTTCAACCACGAAACCACAGACTATAGCGGCTGCTGGGAACGGTGCAATCGTTCAAGGTAGACCGGAAGATGTTGCTGTTATACAAGTAGGTAAAACAGCTGATTTTGCTACTGCTTCTAGCATGGCTCAACAACTTGAGCGAAGAATTGCAGAAGCATTTATGCAATTAAATATTAGACAGTCCGAACGTACTACTGCAGAAGAGGTACGCCTCACGCAGATGGAACTAGAACAACAGCTAGGTGGGATCTTCTCATTGTTAACTGTTGAGTTCTTAGTACCTTATTTAAACCGAACGTTGTTAGTACTTCAGCGAAACAAACAAATACCTAATATACCTAAAGATTTAGTAAGACCTCAGATCGTAGCAGGTGTTAATGCACTTGGTCGTGGTCAAGATAGAGAAGCTCTTACTACATTCATAGGTACAATTGCTCAGACTCTAGGTCCAGAAGCTTTAATGAAATACTTAGATCCATCAGAAGCTATCAAGAGATTAGCCGCAGCACAAGGTATCGATGTATTAAACTTAGTTAAGACTGAAGATCAATTACAACAAGAGATGCAAGCACAACAGCAAGCAGCTCAACAACAAGCTCTATTAGAACAAACAGGTCAACTAGCTAATTCTCCTTTAGTTGATCCTTCTAAGAATCAGGCTTTAGCAGAAGGTATTCAGCAAGAAGAAGAACTACCACCTGAAGAAGGAGAAGAACCACCTATCGAATAACAATGGCAGAAACACTTACAATAAATACCACACCTCAAACTGAAACATTATCGGAGGATCTTACTCCTGATGAGCAAGATTCTCTAAAGGTTGGTGAGGAGTTAGTATCAGAACATGAGAACTTACTAGCTGGTAAATATAAAAATGCTGAAGAGTTAGAAAAAGCTTATACAGAATTACAGAAAAAATTAGGAGAAGGTGATACAGAGTCTAAAGAAGAAGTAACTGAGAAAGAAACAGAAACTTCTCCTGTAACATCTTTGTTAAACGAAGCAAGTGCTGAGTATTATGACAATGATAATAGTTTATCTAAAGAAACTTTATCTAAATTAAGTGAACTAAATAGTTCAGAATTAGTTGAAGCTTATTTAGAATTACAAAAGAATTCTCCACCAACTACTACTGAAAGTTCTGATTTATCTGACGCTGATGTAACTGCTATCAAGCAAGTTGCAGGTGGAGACGATCAGTATGCTCGACTTGTAGAATGGGCTAGTAATAATTTACCCAAATCTGATGTTGATTCTTTTGATGAACTATTAGAATCAGGTAATAAAGGTGCTATTCAATTAGCTGTAAAAGGTTTGAAAGCACAATATGAAGACTCAAACGGTTATGAAGGAAGAATGTTACAAGGTAAACCACCACTAACATCTAAAGATGGATTTAGAAGTCAAGCTGAATTAGTTGAAGCTATGTCAGATCCTCGTTATGATAGAGACGAAGCTTATCGAATGGATGTTAGAGATAAATTAGAAAGATCAGATATTAATTTCTAAATAAAACATGGCGACCCGTAAGAGCGTCCTCGCCATAGGTTTATTTTTTTATCTAATGATTATTACAGAATATGGAAAGCAAAATGTTTTCCCTTTAGAACCTTCTATCCAAATTATGAATAACGAAGAAAAAGATTTTCTCTTAGGAGACGCAGAAAAACTAAACGGACGCCTCGCAATGTTAGGTGTTATTTCAGCTCTTGGAGCTTACGTAACTACCGGACAAATTATCCCTGGAATTTTTTAAATGACAACAGCAGCTTTAACCAAATCAAATTGGAATAGTTTCTGTGAGTGGGTTACTAGCACAAACAATCGACTTTATGTTGGATGGTTTGGTGTTATTATGATACCCTGTTTACTTGCAGCAGCAACATGTTTTATTTTAGCATTCATTGCTGCCCCACCAGTGGACATTGATGGTATCCGTGAACCCGTCGCAGGATCACTATTCTATGGAAACAACATCATCTCAGGAGCCGTTGTCCCCAGCTCCAACGCCATCGGTATGCATTTCTACCCAATTTGGGAAGCTGCTACAATTGACGAATGGCTCTACAATGGGGGACCATATCAACTCACAATCTTCCACTTCCTCATTGGCATCTCAGCTTACTTGGGACGTCAATGGGAACTTAGTTATAGACTAGGTATGCGACCATGGATTTGTGTAGCTTATTCAGCACCATTAGCAGCAGCCTTCGCTGTCTTCCTGGTATATCCATTCGGACAAGGAAGTTTCTCTGACGGTATGCCGTTAGGGATATCAGGGACATTCAATTTTATGTTTGTCTTCCAAGCAGAACATAATATACTTATGCATCCCTTCCATATGTTGGGAGTAGCAGGTGTATTTGGCGGAGCATTATTCGCTGCAATGCATGGTTCCTTAGTTACCAGTTCACTTATTAAAGAAACAACTGAACAAGAGTCTTTGAATTATGGCTACAAGTTCGGTCAAGAGGAAGAGACGTATAACATTGTTGCGGCTCATGGCTACTTTGGGAGACTCATCTTCCAATATGCTAGCTTTAATAATAGCCGTAGTTTACATTTCTTCCTGGCTGCTTGGCCCGTCGCTTGCATATGGCTTACCTCTATGGGAGTTTCAACCATGGCGTTCAATCTTAACGGATTCAACTTTAACCAATCCGTAGCAGATTCAGAAGGTAGGACTATCCCTACGTGGGCAGATGTATTAAATAGAGCTGACCTAGGTATGGAAGTAATGCATGAGCGTAATGCTCATAACTTCCCACTTGACCTAGCAGCTGTACCTGAAACAGTTGGTTAGTGTGATAGTGGCGACCCGTAAGAGCGTCCTCGCCGCTGTTCAATTACTTACTTATACATGATTACAACAGAATATGGCAAACAAAATATGTTTGCAACTGAACCACCTATCGAAGTATTAACAATGAACAACGACAACGCTGAATTACAAAATGGCCGTTGGGCTATGATTGGAATCGTCGCAGCTCTTGGTGCTTATGCTACCACAGGGCAAATCATTCCAGGTATATTCTAAATCACAACACACCGCGTCCGTTCATCCATTAATTTTCATGGACGCATGACGACCAAGGCATGGAACGGGGTCTTGGTACATTAGGAATTACTCATGACAGTAAAACTAAAGTATCGCGGTGTAACTTACACTAAAACTATTAAAGATTAATCAATGAAAAAACTTGCACTAGCCCTAGCGGCCACTCTAGCTTCTGCTCCTGCAATTGCTGGACCTTATGTTAACGTAGAAACTAACGGTAACTACACTGGATCTGATTATGAATCAAGAGCTACTGACCTTCATGTTGGTTATGAGAACACACTAGGTTCTTTTGACTGGTATGCACAGGGCGGTAAGACAATCAATGCCGCTGATGGTGTTGACTCTGAATCTAATTGGTCTGGTAAAGTAGGCGGTTCTGTAGCTGCTACTGATAAGCTAGGTATCTATGGTGAAGTAGCTTTCTCAAATATATTTGATGAAGATACTGATAACACATGGGGTACCAAGCTCGGGGCTAAGTACGCTTTCTAAATGCTAAAATGTTTTCAAGCACCGTGGAGTGTCTTAACGATGCTCCTGGTGTTTTTCATTTTAATAGAGGGTCTACATATGATAGAACATGAACACTGTAGATCTTGTCCACCGTGTCAATTAGAGGATGACTACTAATGACAGAAAAACTTCCACCCAAAGATTATCCTTATGATATTCCATGTGATGTGGAACCTGATGAGGAGAAAGAAGAAGAAGACCTATCCCTTGAGGATGCCCTTACTTCTTTATAGCCTTGTGTAGCGGAACTACATGAGAGCAATTAACCAATAACATTTTAAACAAATGCCTTTAACTACCAATACTACTTACGGGACTGTAAACTATAGTCCAGAAGGGTTTTTCAATCAAGGTGGAGTACTGCAAAATGATACTTCAGATCTTGTACATACAGGCTTAACTGCTATTTCAGATTTCGACATTTCTGTTGGTAAATATGAAAGAGTTTTTGGAGAGCTAGTAATCTTCTATGATTCTAACAATACTTCTGAACTTAAGTTTAAGTTTAAGTTAGAAGATAGTGCTGCTGCTGCTATTGCAAGCACAATGTATTATGATGCTACAGCTACTGTAGTACAAGATACAGATGCTGACATTACCGCTGCTACTGCACCTGAAGCTGTAACAGTTACAAGTACTGACGGCGATGGACCTGTTATTACAATCGATGCAGCTAGTGCTGAAGCTGATGGGCGTTTTGTACGAGTATCGTTCAACGTTCTAGGTGGTGCTGCTACAAATGGAACACTTAAGTTCTATGCTGGTGAGATTGCTGATGGTTCAGATTGTCATCTACTTGCTGGTTCTTATATTACCTACAAGAAGTACTAAATACTTTAGAGAGAGAGGCACCTCAGAGTCGGACCTCTCTTTCATTGGCTTTTGGCCCACTAAGGTGGATACCCTTAAGCTGTCTAGACGGTGGGATAGACCACAACAATATAACGCGAAAAAATTTCTCAACGTTGAGAGTCTGTAAATTATACTACTCTCTTTATAACAATGGCTAATGCCACACAATCGGTACTCGGTACCCTGAATAAGGCGGTGACCAGCACAGCTGGATCAAACGCATATAATGATAAGTACGCAACTTATTTAAAGTTATTTAGCGGAGAGTTGTTTAAAGCTTATGAGTCAGCAACGATTGCACGTGATACTGTGCAACGTCGTACACTCAAGAACGGAAAATCATTACAGTTCATCTTCACGGGACGTATGCAAGCTGCATACCATACCCCAGGTGAACCAATCCTTGGATCGGGTGATCCTCCAGTAGCAGAGAAGACCATCGTCTGTGACGACCTTCTCATCTCTAGTGCATTTGTATATGACCTAGATGAAACACTGGCTCACTACTCCCTACGTGGAGAGATCTCCAAGAAGATTGGTCACGCTCTAGCTGAAGCATATGACAAAAAGATCTTCCGTACTATTGCTCTAGCAGCTCGCGCTGAACATCCAATCACTGCTTCTCCTGGTCCTGAGCCAGGTGGTACCCAGATCAAACTAGGTGCTAATAAAGAGTATGATGCTCAAGCATTGGTGGATGGATTCTTCGAAGCAGCTTCTGTTCTCGATGAAAAGAATGTACCTAAGCAGGGACGTACAGCTGTACTATCTCCAAGACAGTACTACTCTCTAGTCTCTCAGGTATCTACTAATATCCTTAACCGTGACTACGGTAACAATAAGGGTAATCTACAATCTGGTGAAGGTCTCTATGAGATAGCTGGAATTCAAATCAGACGTTCTAACAACCTACCATTCTTGGCAGGTACTGTTAACTCTCAGTCTGGTGAGAACAACGATTACTCTGGTGACTTCGCTAACAGCTGCGGTCTTATCTATCAGAAAGATGTAGCTGGTGTTGTAGAAGCAATCGGACCTCAAGTTCAAGTAACTTCTGGCGATGTGTCAGTCCTTTATCAGGGTGACGTAATCCTAGGCCGTTTGGCTATGGGAGCCGGAACTTTGAACCCTGCTGCTGCGATTGAATTCTTGAATAACTAAGGGGGTATAAACTATGCCTTTAGTGCCAGGAACATCACATACAGTTACTAAAAACGCTGCCGTTGGTGGCGTTGTATCTTCTACAATCGACCCTTTTCAAGGTGTTGAACACGGTAGATCAGTCCTTGCAGATGATTACACTACACTGACAATTGCTCAATCTGCTATAACAGAAGCAAGTCCAGGTGTACTTACATCTACTGCACATGGTTTGGAAACCGGCGATGTAGTTACTTATCACTCAGAAGGTGGTACTGCATTGGTTACTGGATCTTCGGATACAGTTGCCGATGGAACCTCATTCTATGTTGAAAAGATGTCAGCTGATACTTTTGAATTAGCCACAACCGCAGCTCTTGCAGCCGCAGGAACTACACTGCAAATATCAACTGACGGAAATGATAGTCAAACATTCCGAAGAGTTATAGGTAAAGTCGCTTAACAATACGAGGTAAAATTACATGGCAGCATCAGTTGCAAAAGGAAACAACGGTGTCTGCACAACAGATGCAGAACGTATTTCCGTATCAAAAACATGGACTGCTACGGCAGCTGGTAGTACAGCAAACCAAGCAGATTCCGCTGTTAAATCAGTGACAAAAAATCTTAGGATGGCTTATGCTGGTCCCGAGTGTAACATCACTGGTGTTTAACATTACTCATGGGAGGGTTTCACGACCCTCCTTTTTTTTATTCACATAAATTCATATGGCCTATCCTACTTATGCTGTGTCCACAGAACTGGATGCTGTTAATCAAATATTAAGCTCAGTGGGACAGGCTCCTGTCACCACCTTAGACCTTCAGAACCCTGAAGTTTCTATAGTACTTAACACACTTAGAGAAGTTAATAAAACTGTACAAGCTGAAGGTTGGTCGTTCAATACAGAACGTCATTACAAACTGACAGCAGATGCTAACACATTTAAAATAGCATACCCTACTAACGCTCTATCTATAGATACACACAGATATCAACATTTTGATGATTTCAATCCTGTAAGACGTGAAGGTTTCTTGTATGACAGGAATGAACATACATATGAATGGAAAGATGGTGACGATCCACGTGAATTAACGTGTGATATTATATGGTATTGGGAATTCAGTGAGATACCACCTGCCGTACAATCATATATAACTGCAAGAGCAGCGAGATTATGTGCTGTTAGAATGGTAGGGGATCAAGCATTATACGCATTATTACAAGAGAATGAAGTAGCTACTAGAGCTACTGCTTTAGAACATGAAACCGCACAGGGTGACTACTCAATCTTTGGTTGGAAAGATGCTGAAGATTATCACAATAGTTACCAACCTTTTGCTGCATTACAACGATGAGTACAATTTCACAACATATTCCAAATTTTTTAAATGGAATATCACAACAACCGGATAAGAAAAAAGTACCCACTCAACTTAAAGATTCTATAAACACATACCCTGACTATGCTTTGGGTCTATTAAAAAGACCAGGTGGTAAGTTTGTAAGTAATTTACATAATGCTGAAAATATAACTACTACTGTAGGTGCAGCTACACATAATGGTGTAGGTGATTCAAGTCGTACTGCAGGAAGATACTCGTCAGTCGCTGCTACTGGTGGTTCAGGTTCTGACTCTAAATGGCACGTACATGTTTTAGCTAATGGTGAAGTCACAGCTTTTACACACAATGGTGTTGCAGCTAGTAATAGAACAGCTGGTACATATTATATCGCTAATGCAGCTGGTAGTGCTTCTGGTACAGGAGCTGACTTCAAAGTTGTAGTAGATTCAGAGGGAAAACCTACTGTTGATTTAGATACTAGAAATGGTAAGACAGGTGGTTCAGGTTATGCTGTAGGTGAAACTATTACTATAGCTGACGGTTCACTCGGAGGTGGCGGTGCTGCTAACGTTGTCTTAACTGTATCTACTAAACATACCTTCGCTACTACTGCTGATAGTTTAAGTATCATAGCAGCCAATCTTGGTAAAGGTTATGTTGTAGGTGATACATTAACCATCGCTGATTCTGCTTTAGGAAGTGGAGGTGGTGCAGCAATAACACTTACTGTTACTAAAGCAGAAACTTATGGTAAATGGTTCTCTATATTAAGAGATGAAGAAGAAAAATATGTAGGAGAGTTTGCAAGTAATACTTTTAAAGTCTGGAGTTTAACAGACGGAAGTCCACGTGTCGTTGATATGGGAGATGACAGTGGTGGTCCAGGTGCAGACAACGTTGCTTATACTAATTTAAAAACAGATTTAGATACTTATAATAATGCAGTAACTGATGTTGCTACAAAAACTGAAGATTTAAATGCGAAACAAGCTATATTTGCTGAAACAAATGATGGTCAAACTTCAACCAGAGCAATTCATTGGGACACACAATTTGATTATGATACTGGATTAGGTACTGTTAAAGAAGAACTGAAATCTGGTATATATAAATATCAATCAGGTGCTAATGATACTTGGACTGTTGTTAAATGGAACGCTGGTACCTCAGTAGCAGATGTTAAGAGTATGTCCGACGGTACTATCTCAGGACCAGTTCTTACATTAGAACGTATTAGTGGTGGTACAGGGTATAGTGCAACTACTGCTGCTACAACTTCAAATGGTTCAGGTACTGGGTTGACTGTAACTTATACTGTAACAGGTGGAGTTATAGATCAACTAGTTACAATTGCAACAGCAGGTGGTACGACATCTACAACTGGTTATAAGGTAGATGAAATTATAACAGTATCAGGTGGTGGGGGAAATGCTACGTTTAAAGTCACAGCATTGACCTATGAAGTAGGTGGAGATATGACAGATGAACACCCAAGAGTTGCATCTGAAGGTTATAGAGTATATGAATTAATAGAAACTACAGTAGCAGCCAACACAGCTTCTGAGTTGACTACAGCTACTAATAACATGAACACAGCACAGACAGCATATAACAATGCTGTAACTGCTGAGACAAATGCTTTAGGTGATGGTAGTTCAGGTTATGTTCAAGATTTAAATACATGTGCTATTGCTAGTATCCCACATCAAGGATACTTAAGAGGTGCATCTGCGGATGATATAGAATTACTAACACTAAATGATTTCACTTATGTTTTAAATAAAGCAAGAACAGTTCAGACTACATCTGATAAAGTGGATTCTTTAAGTACTGATGCTTTCATTGTTATATATGTAGGTGCTTATAATTCTAAATACGAAGTAATATTAAACGGTGTGACTATCAGTTACACAACAGCACAAGACGCTACAGCAGGTGATGCTGACATCCCTACAATAGTTTCAAATTTAGTAACTAATATAAACGGTGCCGGTGGTGCTGCTGCTAGTTGTGTTGCTACTGCCGTTGGTGGTGGTATACATGTAACACTAGTAACATCTATTAAGGTCGCAGGTGGTCCATCAGATAATGCTATATATTCATTTACTGATAAAGCATCAGATATAAGCAGCTTACCTACACAATGTCAGAATGGATTTAAACTAAAAATAGTTAATAGTGAAAATATTCAAGCTGATGATTTGTGGGTTAAGTTCGTAACATCAAACGATGCTGCTTCTGGACCTGGTGCATGGGAAGAAACTAACGCACCTGATCTTAGTTATAAGTTAGATCCATTAACTATGCCACACGTTCTTTCACGTGAAGCAGATGGAACATTTCATTTTAGACCAATATCTTGGGAGAATAGAGATGTAGGAGATGACCTTACTAATCCTATGCCTTCGTTTGTAGGTAATACTATTAGAAATATGTTCTTCTTTAGAAACCGTTTTGGTTTCTTAAGTGGTGGTAACGTTATACTTAGTAAAGCAGGATCCTTCTATGATTTCTTTGCAGGTTCTGCACAGATTGCAGTAGCAGATGATCCTATTGATATATCAGCATCCTCAACTAAACCTGTATTCCTTAACTATGTTAGGACAACAAGTGCTGGTTTAGTTATGTTCAGTGAGAATGAACAGTTTCTATTATCAACTGATTCAGACTTACTAAGTCCTGAGACAGCAAAAGTAAATACACTATCTTCTTTCGAATGTGATACACATGTACCTGCTGTAGATTTAGGGTCTTCATTAGCGTTTATATCTAAGTCTCCTTTATGGACTAGATTATTTGAAATTGCTAATATTAGTACAACTGATCCTCCAAGTACATTTAATACAACAGGTATTGTACCTGAATTCGTACCTTCTACTATTGATAATGTAGCTGCATCACCTGGTATGAGTATGATTTCACTTGGTGATACAGGTACTAGTACTCTATATCAATATCGTTTCCTTCAAAATGTGGAGGGAAGGAAAGCTTCTACGTGGTATAAATGGGATTTAACAGGTACATTAGTTGATCAATTCTTTGATACTAGTACATTTTATGCAGTAGTATCTGATGGTACTAATGTATCAATCAACTCTATCGACCTTAGACAGGCTAGTGATACAGGATTCCTTACTCTACCTACAGGTGAAAAGACTGATGTATGTATGGATATGTATGCAGCTAACCCATATAGGAAGTATCCTTCTACAGGTACTTTAGATGTAACTAGAGTATACTTACCATTCACACACCATGCAGGTAAAACACTGGCTGTTGTTGCATTAGGTGGTTATATTGGTGGTACTCTTGGTGCTACTGAAGCATCAGTTGGTAGTATATTATACCCTACAGTAGCAGGTTCTTCACCTGATCAGTATGTAGATATTGCAGGAGATTATAGAGGTAAGAATATTATTATTGGGTACATCTATACAATGACAGTTGACCTTCCTAAACTATATGTAAACAGTAGTGGACAAGGACAATCTAAAAATGATTATACATCAGATTTAATTATACACCGTATTAAAGTTTCAACTGGTCTTAGTGGACCTGTTAAGTATAACGTTAATTTAACTGGTATACCAAATAGATCGAATACAGTTAGTGCAATCATGCCGTATACATATACAGCAAATGACGTTGCAATGGCTGCCGAAGGTGTTCATGATGTAGCAGTATTTCAACGTAATGAAAATATTTCACTCAGTATAATAGGGGATACACCTCTACCAGTCAGTCTGTTAGGAATGACATGGGAAGGAAAATACAACAAAAAATTCTATCAACGTGCATAACTAACAGGGAGGTATAAATTATGTTACTAGCCCCAATGGCCTTATCCATGGCTGGGAGCTTTTTTAGCGGACAAAGTAAAAGACGAGCTGCTAAGATTCAAGCAGCACATGCGGCAGCTGAACAGCAACGAGCATTTGCTAATCAAGCTGCCCAAGCTGCTTATTCTGCAGAAATGGCGAAACAGTCAGCTGACTACTATAATAAGGCGACAGTTTCTGATTATGATAAAAAGTTAAATCAGTATAAAGAACAGCTAATTTTAAATAACAAAGCTGGGAATGTTGCCTTCGCTGCTGAGTCAGCTAGAGCTGAAGAGATGTACAATAAATTTGCATTTAAACGAAATGAAATGCAAAAAGAATTGATGCGTTCTGCAGGTGTAGCTCGTGCGTCAAGAGGAAGTGGATCAGGTTATAGTAGATCTAGAAGAAGAGCAGATATGATGAATACAATAGGTGAATTCGGACGTTCAAATCAAATGTTAGCAAGAAACTTGATGAGTGCTGAAAGAGCTTCTAAAGCTAGAATGGGTGCTCTTGCAATGAAACATGAGCAAGCAGATATGAATGCTTGGAGTAAGGTTGCTATCGCACCAACTTTAAGATTCGCTAGTGGTGGAACACCGAATTTACAAGCTCCAGGTGGAGCAATGCCAGTACCTGGTTATGGTGTCGGTGACTTCCTCGGTGACTTTGCTAGTGCCGCTGTAGGTGTTGGTGGGTTTACAGGTTTCGGTAATAGCAGTCCAGGGTTTGATCTTAGTGGAAGTAATATCTTTGGTGGAGGCGGTGGTGGTTAACTATGACAGAATCTAAAAAGTATCAAGCTAAGGTTGAATTTGAAACTTTCGACCAAGGTGGTCAATTTGAACCACTTAAATTACCTGATCTAAGTGCTGCAAGAAAGGCTAACCGTGACGTTTTAATGCAAAATTTTGAAACTCAAGAAGCGTTAGGCCTACAAAATTTAAAATTAGAACAGGATAAATATAAGGCAGTTGACGCTCACAACAAACAAGTATGGGAATACATTGCTCAATCAGGAATAGATAAAGCAACTAAGTTATCTAAAACTCTTGAGAGTTTGGCAGAAGGTTATGTAAAACAAAAAGATGAAAGAGATGCAGAAAATGCTTTAATAGAATTCCAAGAAGCATTCCAGAATGGTGAGATACCAGCATTAGAAGAAGTATTAAAATACGATAAAGCAGAACAAGAAGCACAGAGAATTGACGGTTCAATACAAGCTGATCTTGGAGAGCAATATCAAAAAGGAGCAATTACTGTAGATCTTGCAGACAGAATTGAATCCAGATTAAGTCCTTGGAGAAGTGGACCACATAAACAGAGACTACTATTACAATATTACGCTAGTCAGATACCAGCTTATCTTGCAAGTACTTCTAATACTCCAGTTTATATAGCAGCTCTAGGTGAATCATATTCAGTAGCTGAAAGAGATAAATGGCCAAAGGGTCATGCAGTTGCAATTCAAGCAGCAATAGATAAACAAAACATTGCTAATCTTGTAGGGATGTTTAAAGGGTTTAACAGAGCTGCTGTTGCTAAATATATAACTCCACAAATCATTGAATATCAAACACAGAATGTTGTAAATTTTGCGGATGAGCAGACATCATCTAAAGAACGAGCTATTGTTACTGATATTCGGAACACTTTAACTGTACATTATAAAGGTGATCCTAGGGATTTATATAATGCAGTACAAGAATCGTTTGCATACGCTTCTAAATGGATGCCATCTCGTGAGGCAAAAGAAGTAGTTTTCGCTCAATTAAAGGCAGATGCTGACGCAGGTTTATTAAGTCATGATGCTGCTCAAGAATTATTAGATACAGTAATGGATCCTGATTCTAAGAAGAAACAGACTTATGGTGAATTCTTAGGTGAGAGATTTTTATCAGAATACGACATTGTAGGTGCAGCTCGGGATCAGTTCTATAAAAAAGAACTATCTAAAGAAAGCGTTCTTAAAGCTCAAAAGAAACAACTAGAAACTGATCTTATAACAGCTTCTAAAGAATACTCCGACGCTAATAATGGTGCTATAATTCCTAAAGAACAGCTTTGGGAAATTGGTAGAAAGTGGCAATCAGAGACTCATCAAAACCCTTGGCCAATACTTACTGGAATGTTACATGCTGAGAACTTTGACGATGAGTATGTTAAGGAAACTTTAGAACATCTTAGACAAGTCTCAGGTGGAAAACTAACTGAGGAAATGATGCGAAATGCATCACCTGCAGTCCGACAACATTTTAGAGATAAAGGATATGTAGCTTCAAGTTCGCAAGTTCCTAATGCAGATCTTGTAAAATCTGGTAATAGTGTTATTAAAGGTTTTGTTAATGACTATCTAGCTTCCACAGCTCCTGGAGAACCTGGTGGTATGAAGATCTGGACTGAGGAAAAAGCTAAACGAGATTTTGCGAAAATTTATCAGAATAATTTAACTAATGGAGTACCCCAAGAGCAAGCTCAGGAAGATGCATTAGCTAAGGTATATGAGAAAATTAACAGGGGTGATTATAAGTTCCCGACAATTGCAAACCCAGAAAGCAATTCTACACATACTGAAATGAGGACGGAGTTTGCGGCTAATAATAGGGATCCTAGTGTACCTATAAAGGCACTGGAATCAGATGTAGAGGCCATGGTTAAAGTATGGGAAAGAAATGGTAAGTCATTCCCGGAAGGCTATGAAATCCCTGATTCTATTCAATTATTTGCTAAACATGCTCAAATCTCACCTCAAAAGGCTGCCGTCCTTCAAAGTGGTGGTAGGGTAGACTTACCTCTTATGGAAGTCAAAGTCACCCAAAAGTTAGGTGAGAATAATAATCTTGTTAGACTTCCTAGTGATACAAGATCAGTTAGAGTTAGTATTGATAATGAAGGTATTAACTTAGATCTTCAGAAACCTGCATACCAAAAAGGTGAGTATGATTCGAAAGATAGTAATGGCGTATTGACTAATATAGATATAGAAAAACTAACAGTAGGTGAAGTAATAAATTTATTAGAAAGTGGTGAAATTTCAACTGCCACTGGATATGAATTCACACGTTTACAACTATTAAACGCTTATGGTGACTCCAATTTAAACCCTGATACTCTAATGACTCCTGCAATACAAAATATATTATTCAATCATTTAAAGGTACCAGGCCCCTATCCACACGTTGAACCCACCGAAGAAGTATCTTTTTACAATTCTAACTTTCTTTGGGGAGGTGTTGCATAATGTCTAATTCATATTTCGATGAAGATCTATATAACGAAATGAATCAATCTGCGGATGAATTCAACGAGAATCAACTCGCAGAAGAAAAGAGACTTAAAGAAGAAGAACAATTTGAATTACAACAACAAGAACAACGTGCTGCTGAAGTAAAAGACTCTCACTCTGCTAAAGATGCTTCCGAGTTCGGTCTTAAAGAAAATTTAAAAGAAGTACAAAATGCCTTAGCAGGTGGTGTTAGAGACACTGCTAGTTCTATCTTAACCGCACCAGAACGTATCCTTGATATGGCTACTGGTGAGATGGCTGAACAAGCTAAACAAGAAGGAGGATATGTACCAGACTGGAATCCATTAGGTAATAGTCTGAACCCCATAACTAAAACTTGGTGGGGTGGTATGTTACGTGGTGGTGTACACTTCGGTACAATGGCTATACCTGTCCTAGGATGGGCTGGTAAAGCCGGTAAAGCTACCGGTATGGTAGGAGCTGCAACACGTGCTACACTACTCAGTAGTAACACTCTAGTTAAGGGTGCTTCAGTCGGTGTAGTATCAGACATGTTCTCTGAATACTCTCAAGATGCTAACGGATTACAAGTAATAAGAGATAGATTTGGTTTTATTGATACACCTTTAACTACTAATGACGCTGATCATCCAGCATTAAAGACCGTTAAAAACGTCGCTGAAGGTGCTGGTATTGGTCTAGTTGCTGATTTTACATGGCAAGCTATTGCTCGTAGAAGAGGTAAATTAAAAGTAGTCGGAAAAACAGACCGACATACTATGCAGAAGGTTGATAAAATTGATACTAATAGAAGAATTAAAGCAGAAGAAACTGCAAGGTCAATTGTAGATGCTAATTTAAGAGCTGTAACTACACAGAAACTATTTAACAAAGGTATAGATTTTAATCAATTATCACCTGAAGAACAAATAGTTCAAATGGCTCTAGTTCAAAAGAGAGACCGTAGCGGTAAGTTTAGATCTTGGACACCTCCAGGTGAATCTAATATAGCAAGAGCTAGTCGTAAATCAGCTGAACGTGTAGAAAGTATAAGTAATCAAATAACTGAAAAGGCAAAAGTAGAACTAGGTGAAAATGGTTTTGGAGCACATAAGAATGGTCCTCTTACTGATCCTTGGCAGGGAGCACCTAACTCAACTGCTAGTGCTTGGAATATAATGGATTCTTTGAGACGTATAGATAAGGAACCTGGTGCTGAACTAGGATCTACTGATAGTCTCATCACTCCAGCTGCAGCAGAAGCAGTAGCTAATAATGGATCAGGCCTTAAAGGTTTGACACCTGCAGTAGTAAAAGAAATGTCCAATGACCCTAGATTCCAAGCCTTAATAGGTGAGTTAGAAGCCAAAGGTAAAGGACTAGAACAAGGATTTACTGATGCTTTCGCAAGAATGCAAGAAGTACTTGGTGGACGTAATGCTGGTGAATTGACTCCAGAAGAATTCTGGGGACCAATACAAGCTGATGTTATGAACCGTCAAGGTGAATTCCAATCATGGAGTGTAGAAGATGTTATAGCTGGTGATTTAATACAAGAATCATTATTCAAACAACTACGTGATAGAGCTATTGCCTCTAGAGAGTTAATAGGTATAGCTGATTTAGACGATATAGGTGGCCCACTGAAATATATAAGAGATAATCTTATTGTAGGACTTGAACAAACAAAGAGAGCAAGGTTCTTATTAAGTGAAGCTGCAGGACAAATGGCAGCACAACGTGGTGGTAGGAAACTACTTAATCAAGCACTAACAGAATTACACACTAATACTAAAGGACAAGTTGATATGATGCTGGATCTAGCAAGACTGGATCCTACAGATGACTTCTTACATGCTGTATTAGAAGCGTTCTCGATGTCCAATAAGATTAGTAATTGGCAGGACTTTGATATCTATATGCGCCAGAAGTTAATGGGAGGTGAAATTGCCGGTGTGAAACAAACCGGACAGATGATCAAAGAACTTCAAGGTGTCATGATACACAGTATCCTAAGTGGTCCTAAGACTCCTGTAAGAGCAATTATGGGTACAGGTAGTGCTGTGTTCACACGTCCTATGGCACAGTCTTTAGGAGGTGCTATACAATTCGCTAGTTCTGGATTTAAAGATACTTCCATGTTAAAACAATCCTTGGCAACTGCTAATGCTATGGTACAAGCAGTCCCAGAGGCATTTGAATACTTCTTTAGTAGATTAAATAGTTACTGGGCAGGTGATTTATCCACAGTTAAATCAAGATATGCTGAGTATACAGTAGGTGATAAACATTGGGATCTTGTTAGATTCTGGGCTGAAGATCCTGCTAGAACTGCAGGAGAACAAGCAGCATTCCGTGTAACCAATTTAGCACGTTCTGCTAATCAGAACGGATTCCTTACTTATTCAACTAAGTTAATGGCTGCTACTGATGATGCCTTCACTATGATTTTAGCTAGAATGAGAGCTAAAGAGAAGGCAATGATGGCAGCATTTGATGCACAAAAGTCAGGTGTAATACCTGATATTACTCCTAATCTAATTAAAGAGTATGAAGGTAGGTTATATAATGAAATCTTTGATCCTGAAACTGGTGGTATCAATGATAGTATGCTTAAATATGCCAGAGGAGAAGCAACTCTAACTAAAGATCTAGGTCCATTAGGACAGTCTTTGGATGATGTATTCAACAAACAACCTTTACTGAAACCATTCTATCTATTTGCTAGAACTGGTATTAATGGGTTGGAATTATCATTTAAACATATACCTGGATTCAACTTCTTAGTTAAAGAATTTAACGATATAGCTTGGGCTAACCCTGAGGATCTAACTAATGTAGCTAAGTATGGTATTGAAACTCCTCAAGATTTAATGAATGCTAAAGCCCTACAGACTGGTCGTTTAGCTATGGGATCTAGTGTTATCTTCATGGCAGGACAACAGTATCTATCTGGTGGTTTAACAGGTAATGGGCCGGCTGACCCTGCTACACGTCGTGTATGGGAAGCAGCAGGTTGGGTACCACGTTCTATTAAGTTAGGTGATGTATGGGTCGGGTATGAAGCCTTTGAACCATTCTCTAACGTATTAGCTGCAGTAGCAGATATAGGTGATAACCAGAGACTAATGGGAGATGAGTGGGCTGAACAAGGCTTACTTGCTCATGCGATGATTATCAGTAAAGGTATGGTAACTAAAACTTACCTACAAGGTATACAACAACTCTTTGGTTTATTCAGTAAAGATCCTAAGAAGTTAGAGAAGGTTGCTGCAGGTTTAATGAACAATACAATGCCTTTAGCTGGACTTAGAAATGAAATAGGTAAAGTTATTAATCCTGGTATGAAGGAGTTGAACTCTGGATTTGCAGATCAGATTAGAAATAGAAACCTATATATGGAGGCATTCGCAGGTTCTAGTTCATTACCGACTAAGTATGATATATTAACTGGACGACCAATACGTGATTGGGATCCACTAACTAGAATGTATAATGCTATAAGTCCTATATCTTTGAACTTTGATGGTTCTAAAGGTAGACAGTTGTTAATGAATAGTAACTACGATCTTCGTGTATCTACATTAACAGCACCTGATGGTACTTCTTTAGCAGATAATAATAATATTAGATCTGAATTCCAAAGACTAATAGGACTACAAAATGTAGAAGCTAAGTTAAGTAAATTAGCAGATGATCCAAGAGTTATACAATCTCTAATTGAGATGGAATATGACTTAATGAGTGGATTCAAACAAAAGAATCCTATGGATTATAGACATAATAAATTAATACATAATATATTTAAACAGGCAAGAAGAAGAGCATGGGCTGAGATGAGGAGTAGTCCTGAAGTAATGGCATTAATTAGGGCTCGTCAGAAGACAAAAGCAGCCAAACATAATACAATAGCAAATCCTGAATTAGGTCGCACCCAACTTAATGAAGCAAAACAATTACTTGAAATGACTAATAGGTAACTATGGCAGTAACTGAAAATACTTATACAGGAAATGGTACTCTGAGACTTTATTCCTTCACATTCCCATATTTAGAAGACACTGATATTAAGGTAACTCTTAATCAGGTCGCAACAACAAATTTCGAATTAGCCAACGCTACCCAAATTAATTTCACTGCTGACTCAAGTGGTGCAACTTCTACACAAGAAGCTAGTGGAGCACCTAAAACTTCAGTAGCTATTAGAATTTATCGTGATACAAACATTGATAATCTTCAATCAGAATTCTTTTCTGGATCTGCTATTAGAGCACAAGATTTAAACAATGACTTTAACCAAACTCTCTATACTGCACAAGAACTAGTAAGAGACGTTGGTAACATCTGGGATGATACTACTGAAACAATTAATAGTTCTGAAACTTGGTTAGATAGTGATGCACATATAGCAACTTGTGCAGCTATCGAAGATAAGATCAATGCCTTAATGTCAGGAGGTGTCTTCTCAGCAGCTGACCCAACTAAAGTTGCTTTGGACGGTTCTAATAAAATGACCGGTACAAATGCTTTAGGATTACCAGCTGGTACTAATGCACAACGTCCAACAGGTGGTTCTACTCCTGCTGTATCTAACGGTATGTTTAGGTACAATACTGATAGTAATTCCTTCGAAGGATATGCAGGAGGAGCCTGGGGTGCTGTTGGTGGAGGAGCCACAGGACCAGGAACTGATTCAGTATTCTGGGAGAATGATCAAACAGTGAGTGATGATTATACAATAACAAATAACAAAAATGCAGGTAGCTTCGGACCTATAACCGTAGCAGCAGGTAAAACCGTCACCGTTGGTGCCGGAGAAGTATGGACGGTGGTTTAACTTATGGCAATTACAATTGATGGTGATGGAACAATCACCGGACTGAGTGCAGGTGGTTTACCTAATAATAGTATCCAAACTGCAGATATTGCAGATGATCAAATAACACTTGCTAAATTAGCTGGTGGAACAGATGGTCAGATTATTACATGGGATGCATCAGGTAATCCCATAGCAGTTGGACCAGGAACAGATGGTCAACTGTTAACTTCTACAGGACCAGGATCACCACCAGCTTTTGAAGCAGCACCAGCAGGTGGAGCAGCTGGACCTTGCCTTTATGTTTATCATGATGATGGTGAACTATCTATAGCTAATAGTACTTGGACTAAAGTTCATATGGATAAACGAGGTTTTACTGATGAAGGGTTGTGGGATGAAACTACTGACAGATTTAAACCTACAACAGCAGGGATATATTTCTGTCAATTTGAGGCGATGATGAATTCAGGTAACTCTGACTTAGAGATAAAGTATGAGTTCCGTAAAAATGGTAATGGAGGTCACTCTTACAAAGATACCGGTGCTATTGATATATACCAAAGCCCTTGGGGTGGTACTAGTCACCCAAGTTTCTACATGGGTAACGGTACATTGATATCATTTAACGGATCAACTGATTATATTGAGTGCTGGTGTCGTCACACTGGAGGTGGAAGTAGAAGCCTCTATAGGCCTCGTTTAGTAGCATTTAAAGTGGACACGAATTAATTATGGCAATATCATACTCACAAAAAGTAGCTACTTTATGTCCAGATCTTATGAATAAAAACGACTGGCAAGGAGTAGTAATAGAAGATGATGGGACAGGTGCAAAGATTGTAGCTTGGTCCCATTCAAAATACAGTCAACCTTCTGAGTCAGCTATAGCAGCTGTAACAGAATCTGATTTTAAAGCAGCTATTGATACTCATAAATGGGATCGAGCTGATGAATACCCTGATATAGGTGAACAGTTAGATGCACTATACCGGGATATTATGGCAGGTAAAGTTAACTCAACTGGTGATTTTGCTGTTGCTATTAAAGCAGTAAAAGATAAATATCCTAAGAGGAGTGGTTAATTATGACAGGAAAAGTAAAATTAGTATCCGCTGGTGGCGGATCAGTGTCATTGGCGACACCCTCAACAGGTAGTAATAGAACAGTAACTTTGCCTGATGCAGATCTTACAATACCTGTAACTAACTCTAGTACTACATTAACAACACAAGGTGATATTCTTTATAGGGATGGATCTGGTATACAAAGACTACCTAAAGGTGCTGCAGGTAAGGTTCTGAAAATGAACTCTGGAGCTACAGCTCCTGAATGGGGTACAGATGTTGGAGGATCATTAGTATTTGTAGGAGAACAAACTTTATCTGGTTCAACAGATACTACTATCAATGTAGAAGATACAGTGCTATTCGATGGCACCTATGATCAGGTTTTAATAAGAATAACTGATCACCATCCTAATACAGATGAGTCGATTATGGCTTTCAGGGTAAAACATAGTGGATCTTATCAAACTGGTTCTCATTATCTTGTATCTACTAATATTTTCTACGAAGATAGTTATGACCAATTAACTGCTGCAAGTACTAGAGATGGTAGTGCGCAAATGTTCCAGATGGGAAAGCAGATAGGTAATGCTGCTGGAGAAAATTATAGTTGTGATCTTTGGATTGATAGTCCTGCATCTACTGCTAATTATAAAATGTATAGATGGTATCCTACTTATATCCGTACTGCTGTTCAAGCAATGGGAGGTTTCGGGCATGGATTCTATACAAACTCATCTACAGGAACAAGTGCATTACAAGGTATTCAAATAATGTCTTTAGATAGCTCAGCTAGTGCTGCCCAGATAAAAGATATAAAGATCCGTAAGTATGGGTTTAAAAAATCATGAGTTATAAAGATCACAGAGCTGGTGGTAAAGTTACTACTAGTAGAGACTCTAATAATTTTAGAGTCATTGATAAAGTTGAAGCTGGTTATCTTCCAATAAGGGATCAATTAGACCAGCTGTGGCATGATATAAATGATGGGAAACTTGACAAGACTGGATCATGGTATCTAGGTATCAAAGCTGTAAAAGAGAGGTTTCCTAAATCATGACTAAAATTAAAAATAATGAACTAAGCCATTCCAGTAATACAGGAACTTCTAATATAGTATTAGGTTCTAGTGGTGAAGTAACACCAAGTAAATTAAAAATTGGTTCTGATGCTCAAGGCGATGTAATGTACTATAACGGTACACAGTATATTAGATTAGCTAAAGGTTCAGCAGGTCAAGCTTTAATAATGAACTCAGGTGCTACGGCTCCTGAATGGGGTACAGGCGGATCAAAATGGACTCAAGGAGATAGCACAAGTGTTGGAACAGGAACTACATGTTTAATTACTGGTATACCTGCTACAGCAGTAATGATTGTTCTAACTTATAATCACGTATCATGTGCTTCTTCAAATGAAGATAATTTCATTCTGAGAGCCGGTCCTAGTAGTGGTATTGTTACTTCCTCTGGTGCTTGTAGAGGTTTATCTGCTTATATGCAGGATAATGATAATGGAGAAGTTAACACAGGCGATGATAATATACCTTTAGGTCCGTATGCTTTTACAGCTCATGATGGTTATTACCATGGTCATCTCATTTTAACTAAATGGGATACAGGTAAATACCATGCACAAGGAGCATGTTTTCAAAGTTTAAGTTCAATTACTGGTGCTCCAACTGCATATGGAATTACTTTAACTGGTGAGATTTATTTGTCTGGAGCTTTAGAAAGGCTTCAAATGCAATTCCATAATGGAACTGGTACCTTTGATGATGGTGATTATGCAATCGGTTATTTGGAGGCTTAATTATGGGTAAAAAACAAATACACAATCTACAAACAGGTGAGATTACAGTTGTTGAAGATACTGATACTCATCCACCAGTAAGTACCGAAATAGCATGGAAAAATCTAAGAAGCCACAGAGGAAAGCTTCTAAGAGATACAGATTATCTTGCTTTATCTGATAATACTCTTTCAGATGAAATGAAAAAATATAGAAAGGATCTAAGAGATTTACCAGCTAATACATCCGACCCTAGAAAGCCTACATGGCCTACTAAACCCTAATGTCTATCAACCTCCCAAGACCTGACTTACCTAAATCTCTATACATCCCTCAGATGTACCTGAGACAGCCTACAGCGGACGTTCCAGCTTTCATGCCCATCGTGAT
>VTLG01013905.1_pt1 | contig 24241 bp, 31 predicted proteins | sample 4694571 | NCBI WGS metagenome assembly VTLG01 (sample SAMN12604809, study PRJNA352737) | marine metagenome | biome: ENVO:00000447; feature: ENVO:00000209|ENVO:00000569|ENVO:01000036; material: ENVO:00002151; isolation source: viral sequences binned using virsorter ...
ACTCGAACCGCCTATCGTATGGAACTGAAGCGCGGTATTCGCCAGTCAGTTAACAACTAAATCTAGCATAGGAAACGTATGAAACGAACTAAAGGTTGGTACTGGGTAAAATTTAAGGGTGACGAAGAACCTAAATGGGAGGTCGCCTTATGGAATGGTGATTTCTGGGAGCAATCAGGTTATGAATGGGACTATAGAGACGATGACTTGGTTGAGATCAATCCAAACCGCATTGTAGAACCTAGCAACGCATAATGGAATGGGAAACATGAGTTATGTTTGGTGTTAGCAAAGAAAAGGAATTGGTGATTAGCGATTCTGATATTAAAGCAGCGTTACAACATCTAAATTCGTTGCCTCATACCGTCACCGCAACAATGCCTCAACCTTGGGCTAAACAAACTTTTTTGGAATGGTTGAAAGGGTCACTTCCCAAAAAGATTGAGTACGGAGTTCATTTTCATGTTGCTACGGGTGTATTTGGTCACATCGTTCCTCTTGGGCACGGTTATCAGAACTACCCAAATGACGAACGTTACTTAGTCATACTTTCAATACGCTCTAGCAACACCGATTTAGATAGCCTGAACACACTTAACTAACATTGGAAATATGAAATGAGTTTTGGAACAGAGCAACCAGATGCCATTGCTTCATTGGTAAGCACTAAAACGGAAAACGGTAGAGCTATTACTGGCGTTGAATTTTCCATTAGTGGCGAGATTTCATTGCAACGAGCAGAGCAGTCTCTTGATCTCAGACACTCATTTGAACTGAGTTTTGAAACAGCAGAGGCGTTACTCGAGAGCCTTTCAAGTGCGATATCTCAAGCTAAACAACTTAGCGCCCAAAATGGTGTTCCAATCGTCAGCAATGTAATAACACCGTAGTAGGAAATAAGGAGGCTTTAAATGATTGGTGTTCACGCTCTTGGCAAAAATGCAGAGCTGGTTATCGGTGAAAACGAAAGAGCAATTTTAAATGCTGCAACCGATACGATAGAGATGCCTTCAAACACGAATGTGGGAGCAATATTGATTGCTATAGAGAAGGTGACAGATCTCAAGTTCGGCTATGAACGGCTCGGCTTAACACAAATCGAGTTTGCAAAGCACAAGTACAATCTTTTGCAAGAAATGGATGCGGCAATTAAGGCTGCTTTGGATTAATAGGAAACATATATGAATGCACAGAAGAAGTGGAATATCAGGTTTAACTAACTAAAGTTACTTGTAAATTTTAGAGAGGGGAACGTGTATGGTTTCTCTAAAAACCAACATAATTGAATTACAGCGGGTGAATCCTGCTCCTTTTTCAAGTGACTTGATTCTTTGTAAATCAGACTGGTTAAAGACCAAGAGATTGTACTTACTGCCAGGAAGTACAACCAAGGTTGGGAATGTACCCCTTGGAAACGTTATCGGCCATGTACAACCAATGTACCCAAGCATGGAATGGGGAGAGTGTTTAAGTGGAAAGCACTTAAAGAGAATCAGAGGATGCTTAGACGATCTTGATAAAAATCCTGATTACTACCTAGATTCAGCAAACACTAAAGACATGTCGTTTATAAAAATTGGTGATGACTATTTGCTTGAAACAGGAAAGCACCGGCTTATCACTGCGCGTTTCTTTTTCCACTTCAACGCACAACATTTGCAGAACCAAGCAGTCCTGAAAAACGTCGAAATCACAGAAATGCAACCTGACCATGAGTTTATGGCGTTCAAAGCTGCGCTGGAATCCGAGAGTGTTCACTACCCTGATTTGAAGTACGACTGGCACTACGAGCGGTTGCACATCAATGAAGGGTGCTTGTATGTTTATAATCGCAAAAAGAAAACCGGAATATGGTATCGTCGAAGTGATCTTCCATCACTTATTAATCATCTAAAACGCCCGAGTTTATTAAAAAAATGGCGAAACGAACGAACTCACAGACTAATTACAGTTAAAGAGTGTTTTCACTCAATGGGCCGTGCATACAGTCCACTATTGAAATTATTTGATAAAAGTATGTAATGGGAAATTCACTTATGGAATTTATCTATTTCATTGCTAATCAAGGTGGCGACAAGTCGAAAATTACCGTCATTGACTTAGCAAATGTCACTGTTTATGAACGCGACCAGTTCACTCATGTCAATGAAGAAAATTAGCATGGACTAGCAGAGGCTCTAATGGACGCAAAGGCGATCGCTGGTAAGTACGATCTTGAGTATGTCCCGTTCGAGTCTCGCTACATCATACCAACTGCATTACTAATAGCACTTATAATAAGATACTTTTTCCTTAGCGCCTGATTTCCATTCCTTATCTTGCAACATGCCTGGCATAATAAGGAATCACCCATCTTCTGGTAGCCAATATGTACAACGATGAACTCAACACTGATGTTCAAACCAAAACGGTAACGAAAAAGCAACTTAAGCAAGCTAGCTGCATCGATGATGTATGTTCATATGCACGCTTTTGGCTTGAGTACAAAAACTACTTTCTGACAATCCCAGAAATGAAAGAACGTTTAGCACGTAAGACGAACAACACAACATGGATTGACCAAGTAGTTAATAGGCTCGTGGAAGTAGGTTCACTTAAATTAGACTCTGCCTTTGTTGAAAGCTACGCGCAACAATGTTTCTTTGGTGATTACGGCTCAGGGTATATTGTAAAAAAATTAACAAAAAAAGGGCTTTCGAAAGAATTTGTATTGTCTCATATCTCAAAATACAAATTAGCCCACAACATAGATGAGCAAAAAATCCTTAACGGATATATAAACAGCACCTATATCAGCTTTACAATTACTATTGAGAGCCTTCGTCGAAATCTAGAAAAGCGAGGGTTTCATTGGAAAGCTGTAGATCAAGCAATCAAGCAACATCCTAAGTCCAATACGTTAAAAACTAAGATTCAAGTAAAAGCAGAAAAAACCGATGTTAAAGCTGAGATAATTAAAATGTCGCGTCGAGGCAAAGGACTGCGTTTTATAACACAAGTACTTAAGTCAAAACTTGTTGATGTCAGTAATATTGAAAAATTGGCTAATGAGCTTGCTTTGGGTGGAGACGTAGATTTCTACCAGATAGCTACTTCAGAGTTAAGTAAGTATGCATCCAAACGAAGGTTAAACTTAAAAGAATATTCCGATAAATCAAAAGCCTTCAAGTATTTGCTTGACAGGGGGTTCACCACAGATCAGATAAATTATGGCTTAGATGAATTACTAAAAACTGAATAAATTACGTCTTATTCATAATCGAGAATGTAAGCTAAGAGGTTAAGCATTAAACACTGCCCCGAATTATCGTTTCGGGGCGATCTTTTAATGATGTGCAAATTGAACTCTGTCCCGATAAGCGCGGTGTGACTTACATGTCATGCATGTTGTCGTCGTAGGCTCAAGATTTAATCGAAGAATATCGATCGGCTCAGCACATTCATTGCAATGACCGAAATGCTTGTTTTTAATCGCAATTTCAACGGCATCATAGCGTTTTAATTGTTCTGCAATCTTCTTAGAGCGACTTTGAAGTAAAGCTATGTCTGTATCTATGGCTGATTTATCTGATTCGTCTCTACACTCACTTCTCTCACGCGTTCTATCGATGATTTGTTGATTGATAGTATTCAGCTTTTCAATGTCTTCCTTTTTGAACTGTGGAATCATTCCTTGTAGTTCAGTGATGTTAAGAGGCTTAGCTTTGAATTTGGTATCTTGTGTTTTTGTAGTTCCAATCATGATCTCACCATATGTCCTGTTTCTTTGAGTTGAGCAACGAAAGATTAATTTCTTGTTGATCTAGCTCTGTAACTGCTGCCAAAAGTTCAAATTCAGTAACTTTTCGCTTTGTAAGCTCAATATTGAAAATCTTCTCAAGAATTGGGAGCGACAAGTAAGATTCAATATATAGGTATTTAAAAGTCTGAGTCTGACAAAGATCCATGTCTGAAAGAGCAGTAACAAACACAGAGTTGGCGGTTTTAAACATTGCTTGATAGTGGAAAGCCAGAGGGTATTCTGTATTGCCGAGGTAGGTGTCAATACAGGTGTCCGAACTGAGGTGTATCAGAACGTGTACGTGACGTTGTAACATGGTTAGTATGTCTGACTTTAAAATTCCATTTTTTAATAACTGTTTATCAATTGAGTAGTTGTTAGCAGCAATATCATTTAACTTAGTGAGATCCTGGGGAGTTGCTTTAGGCATAAGAAACTCCAAGGGATTCATCTGGCGTGATGCATTGCCCAAATGATTCAACTAACCCTTCAATTTGAGAAATCGTTTTACCTTCTAAATGTATAACTAGGTCAATCCCCAGTTTTTTGGCATTAGCAATCGCAGCCGAGCTAGATTTATAAATTCTTGCTTCATTGCTACGCCATGCAGAAATTGTTTTGATTTGACCACCGACTACCACAAGTAGCAGGAACTGTTTCACGAATGGTTGTTTAAAGACGAAGCAAAATTGTTTATTAAAGCTCTCTAACTGCACCAATTCAGTCTTATCAACGCAAGAATAGTCTTGAACTTTATCAAATTTCATTGATGAACCCCGCTGTTTCGTGATTTTCTAAAAATGTCAAAGTCTGCTCCTTCTCGGCATTTCTAAGCTAAATCCATATAACCAGAAATTGCTGGCGATTTTCTTGGCTTTTCACCACGATGTCTAAGATAAACGATGTTCATATGATGAATGTGTGACGAAAAGTGCATTTTTATTAAATTGTGCAATTCTGCTAATCCACTAAAAAGTGTACACAATAAAATAATATTAAGTAGTCGATTGAAACATTGGGTGTAACAAATGCTGCTTGAGAGTGTTCGATTAGATCTTGATACGTCTAAAGAGAGAGAGGGCAAAATTGTGTCTGAGTTATCAGGTGATCATGTAGGTAGTGTTGCCTTGGTTCATGATAATAAAAAGATAGCCGCTTTTGAAAATTATGAAAAATCATTGCAAGCCGCTTGTTTTGCCGTAAACTCAGAAGTAGGTGGATACGGCATGATTTAATTAGTAGCGTAAAACGAAGAACCTACTAATAAAGAACCCATTGAATGTTGCTTGGATAATTTTTTACTTTTAAAATTGGCATGATACGCTAGCTAATACTATTTGGATTTTTAATATAAGGAGTTGAATAATGTGCAAAAGTAGCGAAGCAAACTCAAAAGCTCGTATGGTTCAATCAGGAGATGTTTCTGATTTAAATCAGCGAGCAAGAGAAATTGGATTTACACTCACAAGCAAAGAACAAGAGGCTTTTGGTAAAATTTTCAATACTTCTCCGCATGATGTTTCATTGGCTGATATTATATCGGATCATTCTTCTGCCAAGTTGTCTCAATAATCTATTTTAGTGGTGTTACGTAAATAACTCCCAACGAACAAATACAAAAGCAGCCAATGGTCCACTTATCATATAATGTGATTTTGCAGAAAAATCTCATGTAAAGTAATGAACTTCATATCGACAAGCTTTACATCACAATCAAAAAATCACTGTACAATTATTCATTTATATCAACATAAGTTGAAATCTCTGTGTTAATCTAAACCTGTTCGAGATTTAATTCTTATTAATTATTAGGTTTACGATTATGTCAAAGTTTCTTTGTGTATACACTTTGCCTACGTCTATCCAAATCCGTATTGGTAAAGTTTCTAAGAGTTTTTCATCTACTTTATATGATAACCCCCTTAAGGCTGCGTTAAAGTATCGTCAAAAGCAGTTTGAAGTTGGAAATGTCCCTGCCTTTTACCAACTGAACATGCTAACTGAATCAGACCTTTCAATAACACGACAAAAAAAATTTCAACGCTCCCGTTGTAGTATCAAGGTACTCGAGACAAACAAGCCTACTACCCTAGAAGTGTATTGGGCTTCCTACAAATCATGTGGTGAAGCTGAAAGGGAGCTTAAAAAGCGCTATTTTAAATGGATTTCTCATTACAATGCGGTTGCGATTGCCTATAACAAACTAATGCTCAATAAGTTATTAAGCCAAGGGAAAGAGGAAATAGATACTCTTGAGCCATTCTTAGTCAAAGGAAAGTTTGATAAGAATATCTGGGATATTGCATACCAAACATATCTTGATTCATTTAGTGTCAATACGACGGTTAAGAACCACTCCAAACCTAAACAAAAAGCTACCAAAACTTCGGCAGACTCAACCAAACGTAACCAAAAGGTGGAATTAGCTGATACGCTTTACCTTGACGTTCCAAATTGCCTACCCAGTGAAGATGTAGCTCAATTAAAAGCTCAATCTGACGAGGTTTTGGAGGCATATTATAGCGCCGGGACGACAGCACAAACTTATTCTAAAAGATTTTCAATAAGTGAGATAAATCTAAAATGTAAAGTTATGGAGTTAGATCAAAACCTTGATGATCACTTATTCTTTGACTTGGTTATCAAACGAAACCTAATTTATGTTTCAGTTAAATCTCAAACGGATAATGGGCTTCCCCTTATCCCAAGTAACGGTAAATTTAAACTTGATAGTTTTGACGCGATTATCAATTGTGTATACATGCTTTGCCGAGCAAAGAAAACCTACTATCGCTATCTATCACTCCAAGAAAAGCTTTTTGACGATCCTGATTTCAAGCTGGTGGACTTCACTTGGGGCAAGACAGAAATTAAAGCAAATAAGATAGCAGGGACAGTAAGGTCACTAAAGCAAGCTTTGATAGGAAAGCTACCGAAACGCGACCTTAAAACTAGAAATCTGTGTGTTTCAAGATTAAACATGTGGTCTGTTTTAGGACAATGCTCTTTTACCACTTCAAAAATTGGTGATCTGTTGACGATGGAAGGTGGCTGTGAACTTTACATGCCAAATTTAGTGATTGTAGATACACCTGTCATTAACAAAATTAAGACACTAGCTTCGTTTAATCACTTCATGTCTCTGATTCAACTACTCTTTGTAGAAGGACAATTTGAGAATCAGTATATTAGCGAACAAGTAGAGCAATATCATAAGTTAATGGAGTTGAAGCCGGAACCATTGTCCAAAGATGAAGTGCGATTTAGAGAGCTGTCAAATCGTCTATTTCGAGAGTTAAATAAGTATCATCCTAATGTAAACCTAAAGTCATTGAATATCCCCAAACCATCGAAAACGTGGCTTGTCTCATGCGACTGTTGTGGAAGTGTTCCAGAAAAAGACTTTTATCATGACGATCGAGGCTATCACTGCATCATACAATGTCCAGAACAATGTAACCCTGTAATAAAGGGCACCGCAGAAACAGAAGTTGAGCTTTCTAAGTACATATTGGAATGGTTTGTACTTAACGTATATTCCCTCGATTTCAAGCAACTATACATGTGGAATATTAGCTACGCTGCAAATGAACATCGACTAGGGGTCGTACTGTATGCTATTCGTGACTATCTGAAGGAAGTTCATGAGTATGATGCACTTGCTTTGTCCTTACCTAATAACCAGGCTAATTACAAGCCAACAGATTCAAAGCTCTGCCGGACTGACATTTTAAGAAAGTGGAGTGATTTTTTTATCGGCGCCTTTGAAGATGAAAGATCGTATGACGACTTGCAGTTCCAGCGCAGAAAGTACGCTTAACCATTACTTAAACATTGAACTAGGGAGCGCTAGCTCCCTTTGTTATATTGGTTGGAGATGGGGCAGAAATATCAGAAGATGTGACGACAACATTATCTAAGTATATCTGGTTAGTCTCTTCAATCATCTCCTGAGTTCGCGCCGCATCAACCCTGTTAAACACCATCAGTTTTCATGGCCTTCAATTTCAAACTCAATGAGTTGGCACGAAATTTCGCCATAGTCAAAATCATCAAGCTTCCAATCTGACAAAGCCTACTCCTTGCTTGTAGATGCTGAGTTAGCTTTTGCGATCAGTTCTGTCACGATAGTTTGGCTAGTGGCCGAGCGCATCATTAAGCCAACAGAACATTGATTGCGACTTTGGTTTAGTTTGTAAGAATAAGATTGGTGAGATCTGAGTGACGCTATCTGCGAATCAGAGAAAGTTACAAGGCAATGAAAGGCTAGGGGAGGCGGCAAAGGGCTGGTATGTTGTTTAAACGGCTAGAATACGCTGGTGGCTTTGTTAAACACCAGCGTGTTATGAGATCGGCTTAGTTAGACATCGATTTGAGTAGATCTTCGAATCGTTTGATAACATTGATATCAGTGACAAGCATATAATTAGTTCCGAACAAACCTTGGACCGCTTTGTTGTAACCGTGTGGTTTATAAAACTTCTTTGCCCAGTTGATGTACGAGGGTAATACCTCAATCAGTTGATGTTCACTTTTGGTTTTGTAATGATCGATTAGGTAGTTTGAAAAGCCTTTGCCACGAAAATTCTCATAGATTGCCAGTCCTCGTAGAATAGTGAAGTCACGAATTGTAGAAAAAATGTAAAAGCCGACTTCATGACCTTCACTATCGTTCATCGTAACAACTTCAATTGTTGAACCAATTGCCATCTTATCTAACTTTCTTGCTTGTTTAGATTGGGTGTTCAAAAACTTCCGAACCTTTTGAGTTTCACGGTTGATGTTGATTTGAGATAGTGATTTACCCGACTCAATCAAATGAAAAATTGATTGGTATTTGAGAGGCAAATAGTTATCCGAATGTTGTATAAATTCCATCGTTCATTCCAAAGTTAGTTTCAAGTTACGTGTAATCTACATTACAAACATACCTACTTCTTTAACTGAATGTATAAAATATGAAGTAAGTGAGAAATGCAGAAAATTTACCATGCACATGTTTACAACTCAAAACGCAAGAGTAGAATGTTAATAATTAACAATGAGTTTGGGGTGTGAGAATGTCTAATACAATAAACAAACTTGATGATGAGTCAGTATTGAACAACTCTGATTTTACGATTAGCAACAACAACAGCATTCGGATTTTGGTCAATGACAAGAGTATTGGGTTGGCAACAACAACCTATTCATATTCATTAACACCAGAATTAAAATTTCATGCTGCAGAACGGATCTTTCTTTCACTTCAGCTCGCTAAGGGGCTTTCAAATGAACACCTTTTGCTAAGGCTACAAAATAAGTTAGCTGAAATTGAAGTGGGGAAGTTGGCGCATTTCAGATTTAATGATCAAGTGCCTTCTGAGCTGTATTTTAATCTTAACGCGATAATGCGTCGGATAGACGATTTTAAATCAGAAATGTTAAACGTTCCCCCAGATGAGGAACAATTGAAGAATCGCCTTATCGAAATGCGCGAACTCATAGATGAAATGTTGGGTAAAGAGGCTTGAGATGGACCGTAAAATAAAAAAAACTCTAGCTAAAAACCTCGGATTTGCAGCAATAATGTATGGTTTTCCAACTTTTTTTTACTTGGCAATTGGCTTGATTGAAAGTGGCGATGTCGGAGTTTTAGATTATCTGAATGAAAAAATCCAAGTTGGCTAATTTGGTTGATTTGTTTCATACCCACAATGATAGCGTTCCTGGTATTGAAATTTGATGAGAGGAAGGGATGATATGGGCATCAAGAAAATTTCAATTTATGTTCGCTGGGTAGCTGCAATCTCAATCATAACGTCGTTTGCGTTTTTAGGATTAAGCGAGCATAAATACGCCACATTATTCTTTATTGGCTATTTAATGCTAACAGCACCAGAGGTTATCACATGTTTGCAGAATGCTATGGGCAAGGAAGAGTGAAGGGAAACATGTGCTTTAAGTTAAACCTACTAACCATCTCATATGAAGTGTTTAATAATAGGGGTTATTAAACATAAGGTCTTGATTAAAAACGTTTAAATTGCCTTTTCTACATTTACCTTCTCATCTTACATACAATCCAAGTGATACTCTCTACATTAATAAGTGGCTTTATTAAGCCGTAGTACGATGTTGTGTAAGTCCCTGTTATTAATTTCAAGATGTTCTGTCCAAATGTGGATGAGTCGCTAGTATCTAAAGCTTGCCCATTTGTATTGGGCAAACTCTGATAGCATCTTCAGTCGCTCGGTACTAATTTCTACAAAACGACCGACGTAACAATCAAAACAAGCCCGTAGACCACGTCGTTACTGTTATAAGAGATACAAAAACGAATCTAAGCCTATAATTGTTATGACCTATGAATCAAATTATGCAATGAATATTCAGTTTGAAAAGTATTTCCCCGGATATTTTAATAATAAAGTGAATCAACATTCACAATTGTGCGTAAATTACTTCGTAGTGCCCTACTTTAAACTATGTTTGTTAATGGGATGAAAAAGCGCTCAAATCTAGATGAGCGCTGGGATATGAAATCATAAGAAAACGTTAGCGATCAATACTAAAATCTTCGAGCTTTTTCCCGTTATCCAGTGCTTCTTGGATCACAGAAGGTGTACGCCCTTGCCCAGTCCACGTTTTCTCTTTCCCGTTAGAATCGACGTACTTATACTTTGGTGGGCGCGGTGTTCGCGTTTTACCAGCTTTCTTAGCGCCGGTGGCACCAAGAGCTTCTATCAGCTCATTTACTTCAATACCTTCACTATTCACCTTTTGAATGATAGCTTCTAGTTTTTTCTTTTGATTTTCTAGCTCTATTTTCTTCTCTTCTTCTTCTTGAATGCGTTCTTCGACCACAACGTTAATTTTTTCTCTTAACTCAAGAAGGACATCCATTGGAGTATCACGAGCAATTGCGCGTAGAGTACGGATATTATTAATGTCTTGTAGGGCGAATGCCATTTTCTTTCTCCATTTAGAATTTTAAACAAGTTTAACCTAAAATATCTTGAACATTAAACTTGTTGATTGCGTCACTTCAGGTTGTTGTGAATCTGTTTCTATTTATACGAAATTGGTACTAATTTCCATTGACGAAATATTGAATCGTGACCAAGAGCAAAGATGCCATGTGGTTCAAGACTAGAATCGATACCCTACTTTTAAAGTAAAGTAAGAAGTATCAAACTCAAAGTTGTTTTCGTCTGCGAATAGATATGAATATTCGGCTCCTATATAGACAGTATCCTGAAAATGATACCGCGTACCGACACCTACAATTGGATCATACCCATCTAATTTTGTTTTAGTAGATGGCTCATGGACCCAATTAGCAACCCCGGCTTTAATGAATAGGTCGAAATCATCGGTAAAAAATTTGTGTACCTTGGGCATAAAAGCAAATGTGTCGAAATTCACTGAACCGATTGATTTGTTAGGCTCGTATTTTCCCGTTTCGAAATAAGCATCGAATCCAAATTGGATGCTTGTATCTTCAAAAGTATCAAACTCCATCCCTACTTCGATGCCGTAAGTACCAAGTTTGTCTTTAATTCCTTCAACTTGGGTTTGTACATAAGAAGCTCGTACACCGATGGTGCTATGGTAGCCTTGGTATTGATTACTTGCGGCGATAGTTTGTGATGATACAAGAATGAATGGGACCAGGACAAGATTAGATTTTAGCTGCATGTGATATTTCCTTATATTCCTTGCTGAGTATTTCTATACATTCTATAAGTGAATATCGAAAAGATAAAGATCATATTAATTTACGAGTATTAAAACTATTGTATATAAAAACAGTACGTTATGTCACTTTAAAAGGTAGTTGAAATTTCAACTAACAAAATAAAGCCGTTTAAAATAAGGTATGAGTCAAAAAAAATGAAAAAATTTATTCTTTTCGTTATTCTTATGCATCAAAATTGCATAAAGTAACCGAGGATGTTTGTTACTTTTAGTTGTAAATTTTTATGGCAAGTAATTGAAAAGCTGTTATTTGTCAGTTCTTTAGTACAGTTGTATTATAGAGTTCTCTCCGTATTCATTACCTTGGGCAAGAGTAATGAGACAGTAAGGAGATGATAAATGTAAAGAAAATTAGGAAACGTCAATTGGAGCTTGGGTCTTCTTTTGAAAGCATTATTTAAATAATGTTGCCATTCGTTCATGGCACAACAAAAAGATCCAACCGAAAAAACAACTATTTGTTAGGTATAAAGAAGATAATGGACTTAGAGAAGACTCTGAGAGAGCTACGAAAGGAGCTTAAAACAGCTAGTATTAAAGATGTTGAAACATACATCACACGGCTTAATAAAGTTCTTGAAGAGAAAAAACTGGAAAAGAGACAAGCGGAAGAAGCTAGACAAGCTGAAGACATGGCTATACAGCGAATAATTCAATCCGCTCAAGATCAAGGCTTAGATTTGGACAATCTTGTTCGGGCTATTCAAGAACCCAAATCCAAACCAAAGTATACCTTTGATGATGAAGACGGCATTACACATCACTGGTCGGGGCAAGGCAGGACACCTTCAGCTTTAAAAAGTGCAATGAAACGTTTAAACAAACCCCAAGACTATTTCTTAACTGAGAAGAGTTAGAGTTTTAAAGGGGCTTAGCCCCTTTTCATTAGCTTAAATCGCACTTAGATACATCAGGTAGTTCACGTTCGGTCAATTGCCGTGATTTGATATTTAAGGGTAAACCTATCATTTGCTCTATGACTTGGCTGCTGACAAGATACCTGTTTGCAGAAGACTTACGAACTGAATTTGAATTCGGAAAAACCCACGCAACATATGAATCACCAGTCTGGATGATTTTCCACCATTTGTCAGCGGTTTTTATACCATGTGACTTTATCTGATAATCATTAGAACTATCTTCAAAAGTTAACCCGACAAGTACTTTAACTTGTTCGTAATCATCTCTAAAGCATTCAGTTAGATCTTCAGTATACTTCCAGCCAGAACGATTAAACGTTGAAGCCTGTGGATGTATGTTAGTAAAGTAAAAGCTTGCTGATGCGGAACTATCACTATAATCAAGCTGATTATGAGAAATCAAATGCCCTCTTTCGTATGCTACGTTGCGGTATTTCCTATATGATTTAGTAGATTTCTGTTGGCACTCTAAAGGTACATTTGGATCGAGCTTGAAATCATCACTACGTTTGACGTTACCAATATCATTACCAATAATCGCCTCAACAATGACAGGAGACTTTTCGTAACAATCATAAAATATAGAAAATCCGTCATACTGGATGCTGAAATAGCGCTCTGGATTAGCAAATTTGGTAAGATCAAAGTTTGAACTTGCTATGGCTGGCTGCACAACTGTAATTTTAAGCACTAATAGTGCACATAAATTTCTGATCATGCTTTCCCTTGACTCCTTTCTTTAAAACCTTTTTGGTATACAAAATGCTTTGTCTAGAAAATATGCTAACACTAAATTGAGCAAAAATGTAAAGGACTCAGATGAATAGTTGTTGGTTCAAACGTATTGCTCAGTGTAACTCCGGCGAATATAAACTGAGTTCGAGCTGCCCTTTCTTCCTGGTTAAAGTGTCAACTTGTAAAATGTGCACATAATCAGGTCTTACTTCGCCTTGTCCGTGCGTAGCCGTAAGATACTGCAAAAGGTGAATAAGCTGAATGAAATACGCTTTTAACGCAACTTGATCGATATCTTCGATAGACAGTCGTAACCCGAGTAATGGATTGGGTAAGTGAGAATTAGCTTCAAAGTATTGTTCAACTCGCTTGAATGAAATCCCGCTAGGACCAACGCACGGTTCATATACCGAATGAGCCTGATCGCTAGGTAGTAATTGATCGACCAGTTTGCATACTGCGTCGCTTGTTGGATAGTAAGATTTTGAACGCACTGTGCTAACGCAAAATTCAGCAATTAGGTCCGTTAATGGTGTTTTGTGTTTACCTGAGAGCATCAACCTTTGGCATTCATGTGTGAGTTCAATTGCTAGACATTCTAATTTCGGATTTCGGCTAATGACCTCACTAGGTTGTTGCATGCCTGTATGTAAGATGAACCAATGATGGATAAATTCATTTAAGAAAATATCTCTACCACAAATATATGTAGCTTGCTGTATTATTGCCTTTGACTGTTTGAGCATAAAGATCTAATCCAATCATATAAAATATGATTATTTATATGATTTTGACCGGAAACTTACGATAAATTAGGTCTTATCTGGACATTTATTTTCTGAAAATAGGATTACGACGATAGGAAAAAACCGCACTTTTAAACTAAGTGCGGCTTCTGTTCGTGCATAGCTTTCCAAGTTATGGGCAATAAGGAATGCTATCGTTCGGTGCACTTTGAGGGTAAGCTTGGCTAGAGCTATCGTCTTTAACACTGGAATAATTAAAACCCTCATGACGATGGAAATAATCATACATCCTTATCATGCGAGGTCAATATTCATATGAGAATTATTTGTAATAAATGAATCAATGTGATTTTTTACACTAAGCATCAATTTATTATACAGTTTAAAACAAACGCCCTGCCCTAGTATTTCAGAAGCTAAAGTTTTTGATGTGGCATTTAAACTGAATGAGTCCGGAACAGTCATGAGTTTCTTTTCAAGAAGCTCGTTTGGAAAGTAATACTCGCCGTCATCTTCGAATACTACAGAATCTTTGCACATCCTACTTTGGGATTTGAGTAATGAATTTGCGTATAAAGATTCTCGGTTAAAAGCACGTAACCGACCACTCTCTGCACCTTTCTGAATGCTACTCGACTTACTTACATTCCGCAGCTCTCCAACCTCGGACTCAATTTCATCCCAAAATGGTGTGGTTCTTCTTGGTTCCTGAGTAGGAAACTCAAATGGTAAGGGTAACGTACTTGCAACTGAAAAATACCGCTTACGCGACGTTAGACCACCGTAGTCACGCGAATCTAATATTGCTTCATGAACCTTATATCCCATTTTGGAAAGTCTTAGATTCCATACATTGCCAATATCGGAAGATTTGAAACCCGGAACTTGTTCCAGCACCACTATTGGGAATTGTAAGGCTGAAACCAGCCTTAAGCCATCGATTAGCATATCGATATTACTACTGCACTCATCGATTGCTCTTTGTTTATCTGCAGGGCTGCAAGCTCCTGAAAACCCATCGCACTGTAATGAGATAGTCAATACCGTTGAGTGGTCTTTACCTATCAGGCGTTTTAGCATCCCAGTAGATATATCGGTGATATCCTGATTAAATACATGCTTTACTTTCAAGTTATTAAGCGCTGTTAAAACGCCACTTTCTGAAAAGTCCTGCCCCTTCTTTTCGTCACGAGCTTCAATAGGCCGCCAATCAAGTAGGCTGTTTATTTGGAATCCAGCTTTAAATGCTGCGTAACCATCAATACCAGAGCTACAACATGAAAAAACAGTGAATGGGTTTTCAGCGGTCATTACCTTGTTAATTCTATCAGCAACAAGGTTATTGATTGGTAAGACGTAAATGCAATCCGGCTGCATGATAACCTGAACATGTGTACAAGCATCTGGAATTGAAGCTAAAATATCCTTAGCAGTACTCTCGTAAGAAACCTCACACGGATTAGATAACCTTCTTTTATAAGTTCGTGAATATACGTGCTTTACGCGTCTAATTAAGGGGTTACTGTTAAGTTTTCTTATTACATAACCAAGCCCCTCACCGCGACTTTCTTCATATACTTTATCGCCCTTATTGAAATTGAACAAAGGGAGTAAATTACTGCTTAACTGAAACTTACGCTTTCCATTTGAATATTGGGTGATCTTAAGCTTCTTTGTTCCGATGTTCGGTATATTAAGGTTTACTTTTACTTGATTTTCTAATGCACTCATTTAATTCACCGTTAGTACCTTCTTGATGTATCTATAATGAAGTCAGATGCCAGCATTGTGGTGATTAAATGCCTATTTAAGACACAAATTTGATTACAGTGTCATTAATAAAAGCTGAAATTAGTAATTTTGTAAAAAATCTTGAACTAATGTCTATTTTTTATATATTCCGATGCCTTACTATTCACCTCAGAAATGAGTTTAATCCGGTCATCTGCGTCTTCCATATACGTCAAAAGAGTCTTAATATCTTTCCATCCCCCTGCATCTGCGATGTGATGTATTTTAACACCTTCCTTGTTAAGATCTTTTGCACGACCAACACGCCCAGAGTGTCCAGAAAAGGAAGTGTCAAATCCCAGTATATTTAAAACATCTGAACATTTAACAAAGACTTTATAGATTGCTTGTGGTCTTAAATATTCGTCACCTCGCGGCGTAAATGTACTTGAATCTTTCCTACGACGCGCCTTTGAAGTTCGGATGCTATTCAAAACGATATCAGCCGATCTTTTGTTAATTCGACCACTTTTAGTATGTCCAAGGAATAATGGTGAATTCATGTCTCTGCTTCTATTTGTAAGAGACAAATATGTATCCAATACTGAAACTGTCAAGGCTGAAAGTGGGCGGTATTCAACTCTCACACCACGGTTCGTTTTTGTGTAAGTGACTTGTATTAAAGTGACGCTGTCACGCTCTATGATTTCGTTTAATCGTATCCGAGCTAACTCAGCCTCACGAAGCAATGTATCATATGCAATAAGCATTATTAATAAATTACGACACTCTAAACCATTAACAGAAAAGGACTTTTCATAATGCTGATACAATGCAGCGACATGCTCAAGCCTCATAGGATCAGCCTGTATTGGTGAATCCCTCCAATGTTCCGTTCTGTGAGCATAGTATTTCTTTAATGACGAATTAGAAGAACGCATAGTTGTGGGGTCAGGTAGTCCACCACTTATGTGCACCTTTCGAATTGACCAAACATAAGATTGCATCGTCTTAGTTTTAACCGCGTCCATTTTACTCTCAACAAATCTAGCAAATGTCGCCCCGCTTGCCGGGAATGGAAGTTCACCGGCTTCTTGGCACCAGTTTACCCACACATTCAAATTGGCTTTAACCTGATCACGAGTATTCTTTACCTCAATGGCGCTAATTTCAGATTGAATGAGAAGCGATGAAACAACTGGTAAAATTTTGCTTTGTGTAAGTCGAACACGGTGCAATATGCATTCATTGACCAAAACTCCAATTTCGTTCGGTTGAATCTCCTGATCAGTATTGAGCATATTGAATAGAATTTGGTCTAATGCCCGGGGACTGACTTCTCCCATTTGAGAAAACGTGAACTGATTAGTGACATTGTAACTGTTTAAATCTAACAACGATAAGGCGTACTTGTTCTCATGATTTAAATTGGGGGCATCAGATCTTTCGATCAAATCAGTTACCATTCATTCCACCTGATTTTAGTCAAAATTGCTCAACCACCTTAAATATGAATCTTCATAAGTGGTTGATTTAAAAGGGTTAGTAATAATTAGCGTATATAATCACGGCTATATACGCTAATTATAGCAAGAAAAATCAATGAGATCCCAAATGCATACTGAGTCACAAAAGATGTTTTTAGAATGTATGACTAGGTTTGTCAGAAGGGTAAACTTCACATGAAGTTCAGCGAAATGTAGTAGCGTTCATGAACTTGATCAATGAGGCACCATTGTCGGTGCCTCATAAGTATGGACTAAAATAGACCGTTATTAGTTAAATGCATTACAATTGCTAACGCACCACAATAGACCAATGTCGGTGAACTTGCAATTCCGTCAAATATACGAACGACTCTAGTGTTCTTCTCTCTTCTGACTTTACCAAACGGTAAGTTCGCTAAGACGAAACAAATTATCGAAGTAAACGCTATCCACTTAGCAAGACCGAAAGATATACTGCTAATTGATACAAGTGTATCAAGTTGATTTATTACAATATTTGATGATTTTTCAAGCTCGTTACTAACATTCTGAATCTCTTGTTGTTCTAATCTTGAGTTTTCGTTAAGAAACTCAAAAAATTTCTTATCGTTCCAATTTTTTAGTTCTTTTATTGATTCAATTGAAAAGTATATGCTGTTATCGAGTGCAATCTTTGGCAGAGCATTTTTATCATTATCGACAAGTTCCAAAGCCAAATTATATTGACTTCGACCGAACGTATACAGCGTCATGCATTGAATTACAAAACTAACTAAAAGTATTGTGATAATAAATTTACCAAATTGCTGTACAGTAAATGGCTTTCTTATATTCATGAGTCTTCTCCTTAACTATTTATGGATTATACCATTTAAAGTTGTTCAATAAAAAACCATCAATAGCTTAGAGAAGATAAATATGAACGAATAGCATCTGTGATATTAATTTTGAGTAAGTCTGTAAGTGGAAGTGCGGGACTAAACAAAAAGCCTTGCATGTAATCACAACCTAACTTACTGATTAAATTGGCAATAAATTCTGTGTTCTACCCCTTCAGCGACAACGGTATAACCCAATGCATGTGCCAACTGAATCATGGTTTTAACGATGTTGTGATCTACCTTTGAATCAATGATGTTAGATACAAAGATTCTGATGACCTACCTGCATGTGCTTCCCTCACTTAAATTCATTAGAAAGTGGTAACTCAAGTCACCTTATCTTGTCCTGTCAGTCTCTAGTCGCTGACATTATCAAGAGTCGTAATGCTATAGCAGAAACTCAGATAAAAACTGCCAACGATTGCATTAAAAAAGGAGAGTTTGATAAAGCCGAGCGCTCTAATAGACAAATTGAACATACGATACAACTGAAGAATTGCACACCAACACTTGGTAAAGGAGTCATCGCTCCAAAGTGAACTAAAAACCATGTCTAATTGAAAAATAGTTTAGTCTTCGACTTGCAAGCCTCTAAAGTGTGTAGGCTTGTAAGTCTTGACTGTAGCGGTGCAAATCTTCTCTTAGAGACATACAAACGACGACTATTGATATTTGGCACCAGGTTTAATGCGCACCAAAAAGCTAATCATCTAACGCTTGCTTTACTTCATTTTCTGGCAAAACGAAACTCCAAACGCTGAGACATTTTCCAGTAGGTACGCTTTATCTTCGTAAATAGAGATCCGAAAACAAAGTAGTCAAGTTACCTGAAAAACACCTAAAGAACTAAATCGCTAAATCATATACTGGTTGAGTCGTTTCAAGCTTTGCAATCTCAATGATTTTACTGTCTAACTTATCTACGTCTTCTAAGCGGTAATCAAGTCTGTCGTTGTTATATATCATCAAAGAATCAATAGATGAGTGCCCGGTATCTTTCATAAGTAATTCAGGTTTTCTACCTGCCGACAGCGCGGCAGTAATCCCTGTATGACGAGTACTATGAGCTGACAGTTCTACAATCTTTTTTGCTTCATCATGATAGCCATCTTCAATGAGCTGATATGACGTAAGCAGGTAAATTTCCTTAATCAGACCCGCAATTGTATTGGATGATAGATTTGCATCCACTAGACCAGCTTCTCGACCATGTGATGCTGCGCGATGTCGAATAAATAATGGTGCATCCTTCTCTGCGTCACTAGGTAATGGCGTAAGACCAAGAAATTTTCTATACCGCATTAGTGCGTTAATCAATTGCTTGCCACAAAGTACCTTTCTTTGTTTACCACCTTTAGCTTGACGGATATTAAAGGTAAATCGAACCTTACCTCCGCTAACTGAATGACGCTCAAAATCGGACATTTTGGGCGAGTATGTAAGGCTGGCTGACACTTCGCTTCTGCGCGGAAATGCCATAACCATAAGATAGAATAGGAACCGAGAGCGTTCAAATCTAGCAGGGTTTATCTCACATAGGGCATCGAGAACACGTAAAACGTAGCTCAACTGAACTTGAGATAAGCTTTTATTATCTTTTTCTTCAATACTCACATTATCCATTTTTTTCAGGTTTAGTCTTCGTAGTGCAAGTTCTGCAGGATTGCGATGACAAATATCTTCATCCGCTAGATAGACATAAAATGACGATAAAATGGATAACTGACGCTTTACCGTCGAGTCCCTTCGAACATATGGTTCATTCTGTTTTGTTTTGAACGGTCGCCATTCTGGATTCAATTCTAACTCACCGTATTCTTCAACTAACACAGATGCGGCTTTGCAGTTAATCAATTCGGTTGGAGGCTGGTTGCAAAAATTAATAAATGAAACCATATCAGGGCGCTTAACCTCTCGAACATCCAGCGCATTTGCCCAGACCCAATTTAAGTATCGCGATAGCTCCATTTGGATCGCATCATAATTATTTTTATTGGTTAGGTGCTCTGTTAGAAAGTCCGTTGCACACTCATAAATCATTTGACGATTAGGGTCTGAACGAAACAGATCTAACAGACGTGTTCTAAACGATGGAACAACAATGTTGTGGTACTTAAAAGGCAAAAATAGGGGCAACATATTTTCTAATTTCATTTCGAATTCCATTTTATTCAGTACACTTTGTGACGCTACAGCCTAAACTAAGAGGGATCATTTGACTCTAAAATTAAACAATGTAATCTAAATGGTGACGACAGGATATGCTTTTCACTCTTCTTGTCGCCTATTGACCCTTAAGAGGGTACTTAGATTCGGTCAAACTTATTTTTCAAGTGATTAAGTTGGCCCTTTTTCTCTTAAGTCAGACCACCATTCGTCATTGAACAAGTTGGTAATGACAGAATTTTGCTCCCTAGACTTTACTCAAAGTTTAGTAGTGTCATGGGACTTTAATTTGAGGCATTGATTGTTTGCGTTTTCCATGTCTCGAATTAGGGAGAAAGCCCGAAGTTAGAAACTTCGGGCTTTTTACCCTATGTGCACTGATCAACTGTAGTGTTCCCTTTCGCAGATTTCTTATCAGAACCATTTTCTTTCTGCTTTCTCTCTAAAAGCACAAGCGCAGTGTTAACGTCATCGATGTCCTCATTAAGTAACATCTTTATCAATTTATCAGTGAATGCTGGTGGTTTGCATAACGACTTGATCGATTCGGGGGGTAATTTTTCATAATTGACAAAATTTAGAATAAAAGAGGTGGGCGCAGGTCTTTCACCAGTCGCTATATGAGTGACGGTTACTGCAGGAATGTCCAAAAGAAGTGCAATTGCTTTGTTGGTCATACCGCGTTTACTCAACAACGACTTGACGTTAAGCCCAAAGATTAGGCGTTCTTCAACACTCAACCCCTTAATAAGTTTCTCAAAATCAGTATAGTTACTGCCGATACTTTCTTTCCTCATGAAATTCCTTTCGTAATCAATAATTACTTAGCAAAAGCCCAATTATATTGAAGTATAACATCAACAATTATAATCGTTAATAATTAACATTGCATGTTCAATATTTAGTTACAGAACATCAATTATGAATTCAGACAATCGACATAAAAGGTATATTTTATGAGATACTAAGCTCTGTCATCAATTTCAATAATCAGTTCAGGAAATGCCCGAATGAAGCTTAAACAACTAATCCTCCTTTCAATTCTAGTCGCTGCTGGTTGTACAACAACAACTGACCTACAAAGAGAAAGCATGTTGGAAAACCTAAATCAGACGCAGCAAATGGTTATTGGCTCGGAATCGACATCAATTGGTGAAATTTCAATTGAATATCAACAAATGAATGACGCTAATGTAGTACAAAAGCGAAACATCACAATCTTCATTAATGAACTGCCATTAAGGGTAAAAATTGACACCTGCGAAGAGGCAAATCCATTGCAGGTTAGCTGCCCGTCGAATTTTCAACTTATCAAGCATGGCGATTATTATTTGTACACATCAGAAGTCAATTTCCTGAAAGAACTAGAGAGACGCGGAGATACAATCCTCCCAACGCACGTTGTCCACTCTATTCATGGCCTGTTCAGTGACGAGGAAAGCGGTTTCGCCGACCAGTCAGTCAATTCTGATAATAAAATTGGCAATGATTTCCCGAAAGTAATCACTACAGTAACTCTTAAGTAACAAGGAACTCCAATGAAAAGGACTTTAATTGTAGTATTGACGGCAAGCTCGTTGTTAGCGTGTAGCTCAAGCGAAACCACAGTGCCGATGGTTACTCAAGAGTTCGGTGAGCGCGATAATGCCATTGCGAATGTGACTGTGTTTGTTAAAGACATGGTAGAAAACAAGGTGGCAACTGGCAAAGTAACCTTCAATATTCATTCGTTCCCTTATGAACAGCAATATAACAATTGTCTCATCAAGATGAATGACTTAACTCGAGATTGTCCAAGTGCATTGCGCATTGAAAACAGTGATGATGTCTACCGTATAGAACTTAATCATAGCTATCTAAGCTCAATAACTTTAATGGATAATGTTGTGATGCCACATGTCAAAGTGGTTGATTTCTCGAACCGGTATAAATTGTTACCAGGAGAGGATGGAAGCAAGTATGTAACGATTCATGACGAAGGCTCAGAGTCGGGAAATCAGAATTACAAACGAGTACAAATCGCGGTAAGGATCAACAATCGGTATTCCCCGAACCTTTACTAACTAATAAACGCTACGTTGCCACTACCGAGGTAAGAACGGCAGTGGCACTATTACAGCGACGAGAATAAGAGTTACCACACCAAAGATATACAACCGCTTTTTTGTGATTTCTGATTTGCTATCGAGAGTTTTAAAAGCAGCCAACACAATCAGTGACACACTAAAGGAAGTGATATTTTTAAAGGATAGGTCATTAAAGCAAGCCATCCCGGACCAAGCAGCCAAAAATGCAATGGAATAATGGAGACAGAGGCTAAGTGTCGCCTCTCTATTTGGAAGCTTAATTTTCATCATGATGATTGCCAGCATTCCTATTTTCTAAACGCACCCGAACACGGTTTGGTTGTACGTACCGAATTCTAACAACATGTTGGGTGTTTGCCCAATATCTCTCACCGTACACTTGAACTTTTAATCGACCATCCGGCATAGATTTCAGAATATGGCATTTCATGTCATAGTTTTTTCCATGCTTACCAAACGCATGTCGACAAGTTAATAAGTGAGTCGCAGTCTCAGCCGATAACTTTTCCATTGTCATTCCTTTTAATGTTCGTCGATTTTATCGTACCAGACCTAATCTAAGATATACCAATTTTATTCAAAAATTCCCAGTTTATATGTTGAGCTAACTCTAAATCGAATTGGTTACTTTGCATACATTCTATTGAAGACTTGGTATAGATTATCAGCCCCGCGACCAGCAAATAGATCGAGTAACTGGCTCGTATTGGGCGTTACTTTAAACCCAATTTCTTCTTCCTTTCTATTTATTTCTTGAAAGTCACTGCCCGACTTAACTTTCGAGTAATTGTTTAATTTATGATTTCAACTCTGTTGATAATTAACACTCCAAACCAACTGATGTGCACAGCCCTCCTGCTCGACCGAAATTAATGAGAATGAAATGGAAAAGAATTGGAATAGAAATGGAAAAATGATTCTCGCAGCCGAACGCGTGGGTTGAGATGGGCGTGATGGGTCTGACTCTTAAATAGAATGTATGCAACCATACTTGTGTTTAGACGCTAAGTTTGCCCATAGTGCATAAATTATTGTTTTTAAATGGCTAATTTTAAACCGAGAAAATCATTACTGTGCGTAGCTCCCTTAGAAAGCCCCTTCTTAATGGCTAACTATATTGACATAAAGCCGTTCTACGCGAATGAAGTAACGCCAGTTTTGAACTTGTCACTCTACTTACCGGTGTCAATGTGTATTGATAATTGTCATTTGCTTGACTTTCAATAGTTGAGCATATGCTAATGTGTCTTAATATCCCCCCCCCTCCTTACTCCTTAATGTGCCGTTTAGGATTGCATCAATTGGCTGGGTGATTCAATTTGTAACATGTCCAAGAGAATGAATGATATTAAGTTCAACTTTAATGAATTGATTAATTTTAATGAGCTAGCATTCAATGAAGTACTTCATTTTGTATTAAATATTGCATACATCACATTAATTAACCCTAAATGGTTATTTCATATCTCACTAATTAATGATGTTGATCTCATCTTTTCGTAAATCTGGATTTAAGACAAAAATCCCAATCATGAGCTTATTAGGAAAGCAGATTTAGTAAACTTGATAGTTGCTTTGCATAATTAAAACACACGACTGTATTTTCAAAATACAAGCTATCTCAATTGTGTCCACCGAGGAATCATCATGTCTAACGCATTGAATAACAAAGTAACTAACGTTTTTAATTCAGAAACGTCAGATGGGACGAATTTGTTAAAAGAGCAAGATGTAATAACGAATAGTAAGCGTGAGAGAATTAAAGCCGCAGTTCAAACTTTAAGGTCACTGTTCACCAAGTTACCCTTAGAGGTCGGTACTGGTAAGGAAGTTCGTGAGATATTAAGGTCACATGGACATAGTCACCGCGACTCAAGCAATGCTATTTATCGCTTTACATCATCAAAGGCATATTTACTTGCTATTATCAACGGTACGGTGCGGTACAATCCTGACGGTACACCGGG
>VTLG01014847.1_pt1 | contig 24240 bp, 38 predicted proteins | sample 4694571 | NCBI WGS metagenome assembly VTLG01 (sample SAMN12604809, study PRJNA352737) | marine metagenome | biome: ENVO:00000447; feature: ENVO:00000209|ENVO:00000569|ENVO:01000036; material: ENVO:00002151; isolation source: viral sequences binned using virsorter ...
ATTAAAACCGAGATCAAGCTCAGCGTCAATAGTGTCTCCGTCAACAACCCTGCTAACTTTACACCCATACTCATACATTATTTCTTAAGAGGTTGGCCTTTTCTTTTTTTAATTTGAGTGTAAGCTTCGTTTATATCTGGTGTTGTAGGATCGTCTGCAACATACCTACCACTTTTATTTCGAGCCCTTGTTGTTGAAGATACAATAGTATAAATAGGAGGGGGTGTAATAAACTTAATAAATTTTTTAAACCAGCTCATTTTTAACTTTTAAACTTTGCTACTATTTACTCCTTGTCTTCATCTTGAAGTTTGTCAGTTTGCTTATCAACGTTTTCTACTACAGTATTTACTACGCCATCATAGGTTTCTGCTACAGTAGTAACAACATCACTAACATCTGTAAATATTGCGCCTGAAACATTACCAACAGTTTTTACAGTTGTATCTACAGTAGTTAAAGCTATATCTTTTCCGCCTTCTATAACAGACCCAACTGTTGCACATGAGGTAACAAAAATTCCAACACCCAATAAATATATAAAATGTTTCATATTTTTTTCCTTTATTTAATCCATTAGAAATGCAATAACACTAGCTAATGAAAATATTGCTATAAAATATATTGCTAAGTATATCACGAACTCGATTCATCTTTTTCCTTTAAAGCTTCATTTGCTGCTTCTTTTGTGCTATCTATTAAAGCTTGTTTAAACACATTTAAAGAAGCATTAATTTGATCTAATTCAAATTGTAGTCTTGTTTGTTTATTGGTTAGATCTTGAACTTGTTGAGTAAAGTATTTTTGTTTATCAGTCATATCTGACTCCTTAAGTTCAACATCATTAATAAAGATTACCTTTTCTTCTGATTTAGCCATTATCCTTCTAATGCAGTAACTTTAGCTGATAGTTCTTTAATTGCATTTAACATATGCCAAAATAATTCATCAGTGTCTACTGCTTTTGCTCCTGTAGATAATGTATTAATACAAGCAGGACAAATAGCTTCTAATTCTTGAGCAATTACACCAAGTTGAGTTCCTGACCTATCAACCATAACTGCTTTAGGATTATCAAAATCTGTTATTTCTGCTTCTGTTCTATACTCAAAATTTCTAACTTGTACTTGGTCAATAATGTTTAATCCAACATTATTATTGGTTATATTCTTCTTGATCCTTTGGTCAGAAGTGGTTGACCAAGAAGCACTATTATTTTGTTGATAACTACCACTCGATGCTCCTGCAGCAAACATTGTTGAATCCCCTTTACCAACTCCATTAAAACCTATAATAGTTTGTGAATCTCCATTAGTAGCACTAGCCTCTAAGGTAGCACCTAATAAAGTACATTTTTCTAAAGAAGCATTATCTCCACCTGCTCCCTTCCCAATTAAGGTATTATTAATACCACCTGCAATATCTGTTCCTGCATTATAACCAATACAGGTATTCAAATTTCCTGATGTAACAGCATCTAAAGCTCCATAACCAACTGCTGTATTGTAGTCAGCACTACTTAAAGTGCCTGTTGTTTGGTGTCCAAGAATTAATGAGTTTGAAAAATTAGTTCCACCACTTTTAGCATCTGATAACCCATTTATATCTGTTGCACCACCACCGCTTGCATCTTCCCAAGCTACTGCTGCGCCTGCACCACCTGATGTTAATACTTGTCCATCTGTTCCATAATTTGCACCTGCAATACCTATCTCATTATCAGCAGTAAATCTAAATTTTTCAGATGCTGCTGCTGATTTGCCTAATGCAAACACTAAATCAGTATTATTAACAGAAGCACTAAAAGTATCATCAGCTTCTGCATATATTGAAGCTGCAACTAAGATAGCATCTGTACCATCACTTTCTAATGGAGCTTGGAAATCTATTTTTCCTAATTTATCTCCATCAACAACTGTTAGTTCACCTGTAGTAAGTTTTAATAGACCAGGGCCTGCTGCTGTTGCTCCTCTTATATCAAGTAAATCTGCTGATTCATCCCAGTGCATAAACGCACCTGCTGAAGCTCCGAAGAATTTTACATCATACCCAGTGTCATCAACGCCAACTGTGACTGTACCATCAATATCAACTGTGCAAGTCTGGTAGAGAGTATCTGCTGACTCATCCCAAAAAACTTTTTGACCTGAAGTAGCTCCGAAAAAATTTACATCATGCCCTGTATCATCAACGCCAACAGTAAGTGGACAAGAGAATGTAGAAGTAGTGGTAAGAGCAATTAAATCAGAACCGCCAACCTCTATCGTTATGGTATCGTCTGCTGAAGCTCTTATGCTAGTATCATTGTCAGTATCAAGATCAATACGATTGCCATTAGTGACCATATCAATATCGCCATTAACCAAAAGTGAATCAGCACTTTCATCCCAAAGCATATACTTACCAGCGGTAGCACCAAAGAATTTTACATCTAATCCTGTATCGTCAACTCCAACTGTAATAGTGCCACTAAATTGTGAATTTCCTGAAACATCTAATGTTCCATTAAGATCAACTGCTGTAGCCGTTAAATCAATTTCATCAGTTGCACCTAAACTAAGTACAGTTGCACTTGAACCTTGTATGAACTGACTAGCATCATTAAAACAAATTTTATTGGTTGAATTAAGAGTAAGTCCTGTTCCATCTGTATGTGTAAGAGTTGTATCATTATCCTCACCAAATCCTAAAACTGCTGAGTCAGATTGAAGTTTTAAATCATCATCAACAAAAAGATCAGGAACAGCTAAATCTTGTAACATATCGTAAACAACTGCACCAGATCCAGCTCCATCTGTAGCAAGCATTTTAGTTTGACTTGCTAGTATTGCTACATTTGCTCCACTCCCTTGTGTAAAAGTAAGCGTATAACTGGTAGCGTTTTCTATAATCCAAATTTTAGATGCTGTATTAGGTGCTAATGTAACTGTACAAGCTTGACCGCCTCCTGTAAGTTTAAGGTATATTCTTCTTGGCTCACTATTAGTTTCAGTTCCATCAGGGATAGTTAGTGTCGCTGTCGAAGCATCTGCTACTGCTTTAGTTGCATATCCAAAAGCTTCTCCAATAAGCGTCAAATTAGTATTGGTTGTTGTCCCCCAAGTTCCACTACCATCACCAGTAGCCATCTCGTTGAGTCTTAAATTATTTACGTATGTACTTGCCATAATATGTTCCTATAATTTAACTATAATAAATCAAAAAAGAAAAATTTTATAGTTTTTATGCAGCGATTTCATTCCAACTCGGACTTTGACTTTCACTTATTTCACTCCAACCTGGCGTTTGACTTTCACTTATTTCACTCCAATCTGGAGTTTGACTTTCATCAATACGTGACCATATCATAACTGTTCCTACTGATCCTGTAGCACTTTGTCCAGTTGGATATGCGTTTGCTTCTGCGTCTGGAGTTATAGATCCATTTGATCCAGTTGCAGCATTAAGTGTAACAGATAAATTGTTATTTGATATTGTTGTAGCTGTGCCTAAAGCAGAAGTTCCAGCTTGTCCAGCGAGCGTTACATTCGCCTCACCATCAACTTCAACCGATACTGCCCCAACGCTACCAACTAAAGTTGGTAAAACGGCTATAGCTTGAGCATTTACACCAGCTGTTGGTGCTCCCGCTGTTCCTACTTGGCCTGATGGACTTACATTTGCAGCAGCAACTACGCTAGGAGTGCCTAAAGCAGAAGTACCTGCACTTGGTGCTGTGATTGTGACTGGAAGTGGTTCACCCCACGTGAGTTGGCCCCACGTGCCTCGACCCCAACCAGTTATATTAGCCATTTAAGGCTAGGCGATTCTTATAATCGCTGTGCTGGCTGCTGCCGCTGGGAATACAATAGTAAAGTCACCCGATGTAGATGTTTTATCTCCACCAAAGTCAATAGCTGCCACAGACTTGTTAGAGTCGCTACTATTGTAAATTAAACACCCTCTTGCTGTTACTGAGGCTGTGCCAAAAGTTAAGTCTGCAAAATCAGTAAACCCTGTGGTTCCTGATGAAGTTGGATCTACTCTTGTTAGATTTGCACCACCAGCAGTATAGTTTGTGCCTGATGCCTGTCCAGTAGTAACGTATACTGTGGTTGCAGCTCCAAGAGTAGCAGATGATGTATATAAAGCTAACTTAAAAGTGTCTCCACCTGAATTTTTAAAGTTGTGAATAGCTTCTAATAGTTCTTTTTTAAAACTGGTTGTTAATGTTGATGTGATTGCCATTTCAAATACCTTTGATTATTTTTGCTAAGTCTTCAGCATCTTTTTGAATTAATTCTTGAATCAAAGACGCTTTATAAGATTTTATAGCATTTTTAATATATATCAAACAAACTTTGTAAATTAAATCTTCATAAGCTCTAGCTTGGTCTTTAATGTGTTGAGGGCTATCATTTGAATAAGCTACTATTTTATCAGTTAATTGTTTCGCCCAAAACTCAGGTGGGTGTCCGCCAAAATTAGTTGTTGCAACTTCTACTATTCCTAATTCGGGCATTCCACCAGGAGTTAGTTGATCTACCATTTATTTGGTTCTCCTATCTTATTTTTTTTTAAGTGTCCATCATTTCTATCGATTAATGTTGGCTCTGGTGAAGCTTTGTATTGCATTACTTGACTTCTTTTTTTTGCAATCAAAATTCCTTTTTCGTCTTTAATTACAACCAAAGGATCATCTAGCCTGTGATATCCATAAAGTTTTTCATCATCTGGAATTGATGTATCTAATAATGTGCTTGTAGCAGCAACTTCAACTTGTATACCTGCATGCATGCATTTACTCAACCAAAATTCTACAGATGCACGACCAGCTTCTGCAAAATAAAGATTACCCTTATAACCAAAATCTATTCCATAAAGTTTTAAATATCTAACTTTATTCCATAAAGCAAAAGCAATTGCATAAGAGACTGTATTATTTAAGTAATGACAACCACACGCACCCAAAACTTCTTCAATAGGATATTCAACTAAGCCCGGACATCGTTTATCTTTTTGACAAGTATATATTGGTCCCTTATGTTCTTTTAACATTTTAACCATGCTATCTGTTTGCATTCCAGCGTCTTCTGAATCTAAAAATCTTGATGGGGGGTCCATCATAAAAATTCTATCGTGAAAAATAACAGAACCAACTGAATTAATTGCCCACACTTCATCGAAGTGTCCTCCATGAGATTTAGCTAAGTTATAATCAAACCAACTTCTTCCCAAACCAACAATAGCAACAGTCTTGCCTTCTAGCTTTGAAATGCGTTTCATTGCTCTCTCCTTTTAAACAACTTGTGTTCTTAACGAATCATATCTGTACTCGTCTCTTCTTCCTCTGGCTTCTGCCATATTTTTTAATCTAGCAATTTCTTGTTGAAATCTGCTTTCATATAAATTTATTAAATCTTGCTCTCCCTTCATAAACATATAAGACTCTACTAAACATCCATATAACAAAGCATTTCTAGCTACTTCAGATATCCAAGTTCCTGTCGTATCAGTAACCAATGAATTTGGTTTATATAAATAATGTAATTCTGTGCTGTAATCAGAATCTGGTACTGGAGCTAAAATAAAAGTAGATCCAGTGCTTGAAGATGTTGATAACTCTTTATCAAAATCTGCATAATAAAGAGGTCTGCCTCTTTTTGATGAATCTGTAGGATCTGGAGCATATTCTTGCATAAAACTTGGATGTTTTTTATCTAAATAATAATAGTCTCCATTACCATCAATAACAGCTAATGAGAAACTTAATTCAAAATCAGCTGGCGCTGTTAGAAATCTATTTCCAGTTGATACATTTCCGTTGACATTTTTTCTAAAATAATCAAATTGAACAATTTCAAATATTCTTTCTTCAGTATTTTTTATAATGTCATCTAATGTACTAACAAAAGTAGTTTCACTATTATCAACATAGTTTTGTATAAGTGTTTTTAATTCTGATAGTGTTAATGGACTGCTCATTATGTAGTAATTGTAACGCTTCCAACTGAACCTGTCATTTCTGATATTAAAAACTTAGTTCCTATGATATCTGAGTTTATATAATGAGGTTGATAAAGATTTGAATAAACTACAACAATATATCCTTGGCCAACTTCTTTATCGTTATTGGGCCTAGGCTCATATAATGCTTCTGGATCTGAAACATGTGGCAAAGGTTCTAGTTGTGGATGTTTTGGTTCCCAACATTCAGAACAAGTTTTTAAACCAGTCCATTCTTTTTTTAATTGATTTAATGGGTATTCAAATGCACACCTATCACATAGCGCTATTGCATATTTATCAGAAGCATATGCCATTATTATAATCCTGGTTTATATGGAGATACTCTAAATGATGCTCTGTCTTGGTCTTGAGAAAGAGCTCTTTCAAACTCTTCTTCATATGTTTGTTTAAGTAGGACAACCCTATCTGGAGCTTTTTTAACTGCAATGTAATATGCAAGTCCAGCTGCAAAACATGGATAGAATCTAAAAGGCATATCCATAGTATCTGTTCCTGCATCTGCATCATCCATTCTAACTATTTTATTAAAAACTAATATGTCAGTAGAATTTTCTGGCGATGGCCATATTTTTAATACAGGCGTTGTTAGTTTATCTAAAAAAAATTCTGATGGTCTTGATTTTGTTGCTTTGGTTGGAATATTTAAGTATTCACTCCTACTTATCATTGACATTTGCATGTCAGTTGTTGTTCCACCTGTAGTTCTTCTTAAAGAACAATCAAGAATGTCTATTACATTTGAATTTAAAGTGTAACTAGCAGTCCCCTCGGTAACAGTTTGAGTTGCTTGCTCAATAGTCCATTGATTTAAACCTCTATTAGCCCATTCAGCAAGCATAAGATTAATAGATCTTCTTGCTGTTTTTAAATCATAACCGGTTCTAAGTTCAAGGCCACATCTTTCAAATGCTTCCTCTACAAACTCAGCTACATTTGGTTCAAAATCTGTACTACCTGATAGCGCCATTATTACGCATGAAAAGCTGTCATTGTAGTAAACGTGCTAACTGTATATTGAATATATATTCCGCTTGTAAATAACACTCCATCTTCAGGCATACTTACATCACGAGTTACAGTAGCACTAGCCACAGTTCCAAGTTTCATTGTGCTTGTACCAGTTGGTGATGTAGTTAAGAAATCAATAGTTCCAGCTGTTGCTGAATTAACCATATAAGTTCCTTTTAATCTGCTCCTTCCTGCAAAAATTACATCTGCACAACTTGCGTTATGCCCAACTGAAAGATTTCCTGCTGCTGCTGCATCAATTGCAATTTGGGTGATTGTTTTAAAATACTTAGTACCAGTTTTAGTACCAGCATTAGCTGGAACTATTTCTTCTGTTTGTGAATCACCATTTACATCTGTGCCTGTAACAGTCAAAGTTTTTCCAGTATCATCGCCTGCGGAAAGGACTGTTAAGATCCTTCCCGCTGAATATGTTACTACGCCGCCAGATGCATCAGTTCCATTTAATGTAAGATTTCCTGCACCACTTGGTGTTTGAGCTTGGGCGGCACTATCAGCATCAAGTGCATTTGTGTCAGCAGTCAAAAAAACTGCTTGTACATCTGAATCTCCTGCCATAATTTACTCCTACTTATATGTTGAGCTTAATTAATGAGTAGTCAGTGGTTACATCAACCAACATGACAGTTCCTACAATATCAAGTATGTCACTTGTTGCGGGAGCTACGCCACCTGCAACTGTTGCTGATCTAACTGCGTTATGTCCAAGCACTAATGTTCCTACAGTTAATACTGCTGCTGGTCCATAAGTTTGGAACCAACCATAAGCACTTAATGCCATGTCAACAACGGGAACACCCATTACTGCACCTGTTTCTGCTGCTGGTGCAACTACAAGTCCAGACCAAGGATCTGACATTAAAGAAACTTTAGATGAAGTTGTTATTGCTGTAGCCAATGCATCGTGACATGTTATTACAACTGAAGGGTCAGATGAATGATCGTGTGCTGGGTTAGAAGCAATTTTTAAACATTGCCCTTCACCTGCTGCATCATTTACATAAAGATAACCGCCTGCATATTGATTTAAAGTAAGGTCAGTTCCTGCTGTTTCTACTGAAATAGCATATTCACCTGCTGCGACATTTGCTGTTGGTGCTAAATCTTGGTGATCAGCTTTTGTTCCAACAATAGTTTGAACAAGTTTTCCTGCTGTTAATGCAACACCACCTACTTTACCATATCTAAATACTCTATCGCCGTAGTATAAAACTGATCCTAAAGGAATATCGTTGCCTAAAGCATCTGTTATAGAAGTTGTCCCACTTGTAAAAGGGTTAATTACAGAATCAGGACTTGAGCCTTTACCTGTAAAAAAGTCTGTGGGGGCTGAACCTAATATTGAGCTACTACCAGTAACACCACCAATTTGATAAGTGCCACCTTCTCTAGTTCCATAGGTAGTCTCTGCTCCTGTTGTGGAGTCGACTCTGTAGGTTATAAAGCCGTTTTGTGAACGGACGGGACCGCTAAAGCTCGATTTTGCCATAATTTCCTCCTGGGAAATAAGTTCTATTGTCTCGGCTTGTCTGCTAGGTCAGTCGATAGAACAAATTAATTTATCCTAGATATTGAATTAAGTATATCAGATTAGTCTAAATGTGGAAGTGTTTGTTTTGCCTCTAAAACACTTTCTCTAGATTGATATAGAGATTTATATGTATTTTCTATGATAGGATTTGTGCCAAAAAAGTCTACTAAATCTTTTCCAACCATCTCTATTAAAGCTTGAATAGTAATTAATCGACCTTGAATATCTTTTAATTTTTCTCTTGAAATATTATTTTTCACAATAATTATTTTATCCTTTTTTTGTCTTATATTATATCCTTTTAACCAATTGGTAGTATTAATTATTTTTTTTTCAAAATCTGAAAAAGATTCCCAGTCTCTTATTTGATCGACAGTTCTACCACATCCAATACATGTTTCATCGAATGGGGCCACAGATGTTGAACATACTCCAACACATGGAGAATTAGCTAAACTTATACATTCATGTAAGGCTGTATTCATAAAACCTAAAATGTTTTTCTTGCATTATACATTTATTAATCAAAAATAAACAAATATTTTTTTTATGTAAAAAAAAAGGGAGCCGAAGCTCCCTTTTAAATGAGGGTTTCCCCTCACCCCGGAAAAGGTTTATGCACCTTGTGATGCAAAGACAGCTCTTGGGTTTGACCATCCGAATGAGTATCTTTCTCTAGCTTTGAATCTGACGTTGCCAGTATCAAAGTCACCTTCCATAGAAGTTGAAAGAGGAGATCTCTCGAAGTGTTTAAATCCATCAGGACAATCTGATAATAAATACCATGCATCGTTATCAGTTAAAAAATGATTAACTGAATAACCATCTGGGACCATTCCCAGATTTTTAATTGCATTGATATCGTTATCAGATGTACTAACTCTCCCTGGTGATTTTAAAAGTCTATCAGCCACAAATTGTAATTGTGGTGGAATGATTAACTTTTTACCTTGAAGAGCAAGGATCATATTTTTGTCATCAACAAAAGTTGAAACAGAAATTAAAGCATCTTCTAAAGATGTTTCATTCAAGTCAGAGTAAGTGCTTGGTCTGTTACTAAATGTACCACCACCAGTTAATGGGTGGGCTGTGCTGATTAATGCAACACCATCTCCACCGGTATAACTTGATGAAAAAGCATTATTTAATACAGATGCACCTTTTACTTGCTTCGTATGAGCCATAGATCTTGCTAGAGCCTTAGTGTATCTAGCACCCAATCTGTCATAAAGATTATCTTCAATTGCTTCTTCTGTAAGAGCAAAAGCTAACGCAATAGTCTCATGTGAGTATCTAGCAGTATAACCTTCTGAAGCAGAATCAAATGAGACTCCAGTTCCTTCTGGTTTTACTTGTGCGTTACCGAAACCTACTATTAAGGTTTCTTCTTCAAATGCTCTATCTGAAGATTCAGTTTCAAAGATTTCTTTATGTTCATCTTCGTACCTAGCGTATTCCATGCCAAACAAAGCATTTAAACCAGGTTCGAGTTCCTTAGCTAATTGTGAACGATTAATAGCCATGATTTATACTCCAGTTGTTTGAGCGTAGAAGTGCTCGTTGATTTTGACAATCATATTGACGTTTGCTGAAGCTGATCCAGTACCTAAAGTGTTATTTTCAGGATCTTTGGAAAATCCAACGATTCTGAGTTGTGCAGTAGTAGCCGCTGTAGTTCCACTAATTTCAACACCAGATTGTCCATCAGATGTTGAACCAGAAGCATAAACAGAGTCGGCGTTATTACCAACAACTGTTTGTACTACAGAACCTGTAGCAGCGCTTTGCACTTCAAATAACATATTAGGGTCGTCACATATGAAAGCCACCGCGTCTGATGAAACTGTACCATTAGGCCAGTAAGAAGAATAAATTACTTCTCCACTCGCATTGGTAAATTTGCATCCCCTAAAGACTCCTAGCAGAGGATTATCCGTAGCACTAGCAACTAAAATAGTGCCAGCATTGGTCATCTTCACTAGGTCGCCTGAAAATATGTTTCCGCTTGCGCCTGAAGCAAGTGAGTATTCAGTAACGCCTTCGCTATTACTTCCACTTCCTTGCATTCTAATTGGCTTTAAGCCGAAAGCAGCATCTTGGTTAGCCATAATATATGTACCTATAAAATTATTTTTTAAAAAAAGAGAAAAAAACTAACTGCTTTTTTCTCCACCAAATGTAACCCTGGATTTCATATCTCTCGATATCGGCATCGCAGGATTCTCTTCACGCATTAGGTCGTTTTCCACAGCTGTCATTTGGTTTTGGGTTTGTTGTTCAAAGAATTGATTTCTTTGATCTGCGATTTCTTTTGGTATTTTGCACAGTATCAAACCACCCACTCCAATAACTCCAGCGTGACGACCATCATCGACAATAGGCAACTCATGATATCCGGGGAGCTCTTCAGGTCTAACTGGAACGAATCCTTCACGAAATCTTTTTGAGACATTCGTTTTGTCTTCAACTCCAGCTACCGATTCCCTCACCCAGTGATAAACAATACCTTGAGATTTGGCGGCATTTACTGCCTCTTCTGGTAATTCTAAGGCCGTTGGCATTTTCCATACTTTTGGCCTTTCTTCAGTCTTCCTAGTTTCTAATTCTCTAGGAGTCTTATCATCATTACTGTTTGCTCTAGTTTCTCTAGTATCTTTATTACTCATGATTTTTGTAGCCTCGCTTTTTGTATTGCGTAATCTTTAAATGACACTCCAAGCTTTTTGGATAATGCCTGTTCGCTTGGCGTCAATTGAATACGATTTTTTTTGCGTCCGGTCGATGTATTGCGTGTTGGTGAAGCAACAGTCTGGACGGGTTTTTTATTTGCTTCCACGTTAAATTTGTGAGGCAACTCTTGTCGCACTCTCTTATCAATCTCACTATAATACTCATTGCTGTCTGTGTCAAAGCCTTCGTTCTCTAATTGCTTGTGAACTGCAAAAGCAACTGAGGTTGCAACTTGGTCTTGTCCAAACCAAGTATTGTTTTTTGCCCATTCACGAGCTTTAGATGATGGCTCTGCATAGTTCTCTTGAGGCCCAACAGACTGATAATCTATTTGGTTGGCTTGTTGTTCTAAATAAACTTTTTCTTGTTCTTCATATTGTTTTTGAGCTTGACTATATTGTTCAAGCCTAGCTTTATCAGAAGCAGCTAAAGTTAGAGCTTCTGTAGCAGATGCTATAGCCTCAGAATCTCCAGATTCTGTTGCTTGTTTTAAAGCTTGTCTTGCTAAAGTCATTTGAGATTCAACTCGATTCGTGAATTCATTACTGTAACTGTTTGAAAAAGTTCTTTGTTGCTGTCTTAATTTTTCATTTTGATCTTTTAGATCATTAGCATATTGCACAGCCATAAGCTCTCTTCTTTGAAACTCTTTGGCTTGGGCCACTGCTTTATTAATTCTATTTTGTGCAAGTGATGCTCTTTTTTCTACTTCAGATAAATCTTTAGCCTTTTCTTCTACTTGAGGAGAAACTTCAAAATCTTCTGTTATTTCATCTTCGGTTACAGGAGAAACTTCTGATTTTTCATCAATAGAAATTTCAACTGGTTCATCACTAACGTTTTCTTCAACTCGTTTTTTTTCGGGCACTGCTGCCTTTTCAATTTTTTCGTCTGTGATTTCTATATCTAAATTTTCTGCTTCACTTGCCATTTTTTACCTCTCTTATAAAGATTTAATATCATCAGGATCTAAAATAGTACCAATGATGTCATCATCATTAATGATTCTAACCTCATAGTCATCTTCTAATTTAAAACGAGAACCAGCATATCTGCCAATTAACACCCAATCTTTTTCTTTACACCAGGGCTCGTTTCCATATTTTTCTGTTTCTTTATAGGCTAAAGGTCCAACCTTTAATACATAAGCAACAACAGTAGATAAAGATTCTCTATCTACAGTTTCTTTAACAAGTTGAATACCGCCTTCAGTAACTCCTTTACCACGATAAGGTAGTACAAGAATACGCCATCCTGTCGGAGTTGGCATTCTGTCTAACAATGATTTTTTTAGTAGTGTTGGATCTAAAACTCTTGATTCTTCTTTAACAAAAGCCTGATCAATCTCTGAAAAGGGTTCTTCGTTTTCTTCTATTTTTTCTGCGACTTTGTCATTCATCGATATCATCCATATGCAGCGTTTCTTTTAAATCGTCTATGAGTGAACGAATCGCTGATAACGCACCCATATGATACTTGTAATCTTCCATCGATTGTACATTCCCAGCTGAAAGACTGTCAACCAAATCTTGTTCTCTTTTGCGTAGAGCTTTAAAAAAATACTCTGCAAGTTTTATGCTATCCATGGCTCTCTCTTGCCTATGTGTGTTTTATGGTGTTGGTCCCAATCTTCTCTTTCTTCTGAATTTGTCAATTATATGACGGGGTATTTTAGGTATGGTAGGTACGTTAGGTACAAAGGGATTAGGTATGTTAGGTATTGTGGGTTTTACAATACTAGGAGGAATAAGTCCAGGTATACTTGGATCTTCAACAGAACCGGGATAAGGACGATCTAAATCAAATGGTTCAGGAATATTTTGAATAGACTTTAAATCATCTGGTATTGGAATATCTTCGTCAAACGATTCAAAATCAGGAGTGACTGATTGCGGAGGTGGAGGCATTTGATAATTACGCATAATGTTATCGTAATCAAAACTCATATCAGGCAAGCCACTAAAGTCTAAGTTTTGTAAATAATCTGGTAATCCCGGAAAAGTATCTTGGCCTGGTATATAAGGTACAGGTTGTAGAACTCCTGGAGGTGCATCAGGCATAGGCGTAGCCAACTGACCTTCTAGTTCTGCAATGCGAGCCATCATTTCTTGGAATCTAGCATCTTGAGCCGCCATCTCTTCAGCACGCTTTGCTGCTTCAGCTTCTCTTATTGGGGCTTGACCAGCAATATACTGATCAACAAATTGTTGTCCCATAGGACTTTGAATTTGACGACTGAATTGCTGACCAATAGGGTCAGGCATGACATCTGTTGGCACGAAAGCTTCTGTCGGTTGGGGTGGAGCTTGAAAACCCGGAGGTGTGTAATAAGCAGGCCCACCTACAACTGCTGTAGGCCTACCTATTGGATAAGGTTCTGGCGGTAATGCTGGAGCCATATGTCCGGGCGCTTGATTTAAGCCTTGAGAATAACCAGGCACTCTAGAGGGTTGGCCATACATCTGATTTTGAATGCCTATAGGTGCTACTGGAGCACTCTTGCTGCTAAATAATGCCATTAATAAACTCCGCTAAACTTAGTTCCTCTAAGAGCAGCTTTGCCACCTCTACATTTACCAGCGCCATATGGTTTTGGTGCAGATGGATTTGCAATTTTTTCTGGTGTTGGATACTTGACAGTACCTTGATCTTTAATATTAACGCTTGCTTTTACGTTTTTTACTTTTTCCATTTTTCTTTACCTTTTTATTTTTTGACTTCTTTGCTTTTTCTAATGCAATAGCAATAGCAGTCTTTTGTTTTTTACCTTTACCAATTAATTCTTTTATATTAGCAGATATTACCTTCTTACTACTACCTTTTTTTAAAGGCATTACTTTTTCTTAACTACTTTGGCCTTAGCCTTAGAGACAGTTTTAGGCTTTTTGGATTTAGACTTAACTTCTTTGGTTGCTTTCGCAAGGACTTTGTCCGCTTCTTTGTCGACCTTTTTGGCGATCTTGTCGATGTCGATATTTGCATTCTCATTGATGATCGGTTGATTGCCATTTAATTTTGCCTCTTCTTCTTTCATTGCAGCTTTATTCACTGCTGCCATTTTTTGTCTAACTGAACTCATTTGTTGCCTCGCATGATATCCATTGCTTTAAATTGATTTTGCTGCTCGATTCTTTCACGAGCAATTTCGTCTTTCATCATAGCAATTTCTTTTTGAATTTGTAACCTTTGTTCTGCAATCTCATTACCTTGCATTGCTTTCATTGCATCAAACTGTTGTCTTTGTGAAAATTCTTCACGTTTGCGTTGCACATCATCAGCTTTAATATCTAATTCCTTACCCCTTAATTCAACCAATGGATCAGGCATTGGAGGGGGTGGCATAAAGACTGAATTGATTTGCTCCATTAATTGAGCAACAACTGCTGCCACATCACGAGCCACAGTTTCTTGTAATTGTTGTTGATAACCCATAGAAACTTCTGGTGGCAATTGATTAATTTGTTGTAACATTTCTTGGAATTCTGGATTTTGTGCATTTTGTTGATCAACAATTTCAGCAGCCCTTAAAGATATATGTTGATAAACATGTGCTTGAATTAAAGATAAAACTACTGGATTAGTTTGAGCAGTAACAGTTCCATATAAAGATAAATGAGAATTGATATGTGCATCATGATCTTGTCCTGCAAATGCTTGTTGAACTGTACCTGAGATAAGCCCTGCATTTTCATTAGCAGGATCTACTGGTTGTGGTTGTGGAGGAGGCGGTAATAATTGCTCAATATTTTGTACCCCCATAGAAGAATACATTCTTCGATAAGCTTCATAAATTCCATCGGGCCCATGTATCTCTGGATTACTTTGTACTGTCGTAAGTAACTCTTGTGCCATCATAACCCTTTGACTCATTGAAAAAGTATTTGGATCTGAAACTGGTAATACATCTACTCTTTCATCGAAGTCCATAGACTTAATTATTTGATTGCCATTAGTAGTAAGGTATGGATAGTTTTCTGGTAAATATTCACTAAATACTTTAGCAAGCAAAGTAAATTCTATACGTTGACTTGCATGCAATCTTTTGTGAATTGCAGACATAACTCTAGTACCACGCTCCAATAAAGCAACTGTTGTACCAACTGGAGCATTAGTATTTGCATCTCCAACTTGCAAGTCAGCAATAGATGCGAAACGCCGGCCACTATCTACAAGGATTCCCAGGAGAGAAAGGAGAGTTTGAGAGGGTTCCTTAAACGGCAGTGGCACAAAGGCGTCTCGCAAACTTCCACCGGGAGCATCCATATCTCGGAACTCACCTGGTTGTAAGGGTTGATCGTCATTGCGAATACGAATTCCACGAGCTTTAAATCCAGCTGGTAAATTAGATAAAGTACCAGCGTCAATAAGCTGACGCAAAATTGAAGTTGAAGCTTTTGACAAGCCTCCGATCATATGAGTTAAACCAAAGCCATAGAACCCTAGGCCTGGTAAAAACTTATAATGTACAAAATAATTAATGCGTTGTTTTAAAGCATCGTTTTCTTTGTAATTTTTTCTTATAGATAAAACTTTGTCATTAGCAATAGTAACAATATATGGAAGTTTAATTCCTGTTTCTTCGCCATTAGCATCTAAATCTTCATATCCTGGTATTACACAGTCTGTATGTATTTCATAAACTTGACAAGTTTCATCATCTGAATAACTAGGTTTAATTCCTTGAATGTCATCAATCTCTTCTTGTACTTCATTTTGATCATTTTGATCTACGCTTCCATAATTAAGTTTTATATTTTTATAAAATCCAACTTGTTGCAATTTGCGTATGTCATTCATAGACATATTAACCAAGTGAGTGATACGACTTGCGCTATGTAAATCAGTAGACCCATAAGGGACAATTAAATCTTCGCTTGGGATAAATTTAGAAACAGCTCTGCCAACTGTTTGATCATAATAAACTTTTCTAAAAGCTGAACCAGAAAGTGGTAAATAAAACAACATTTGATCTGTTTCTGGATCATATTCTTTCATCACTTGCATAAGCTGATAGTTCATAAACTCTTGAACTCTTGATGCTTGCTGGTCTATTTCTGGAGTTGACATTCCAATAACTTGAGTTTTTACAGGACCTTGAGAGGGTAAAACTTCGTTATATGCTTGCGCTTGGAACTGAGTTACAGATTCTGCAAGCAATGGATGCATAACACCAGATGCGCCTTCAAACGGCTGCGATCTTTCTTCATATTTCATGCCAAGATATTCAAGGCCATCACGATAAGTTTTTTCCCATTCTCTACGTGAATCTTTATCAGCTTCAACATTACCCATTAAATCATTTTTAATAGACGCAAGATCTTGATCGTCCATAGTTTCAGCAAGGTTTGCATAAAAATCTGTATCTTCTAATGGTGGTGTTACTGCTCCAAAGACAAGAGTGCCATCATCGAGTTGTTCAAATGCATCTAGCTCTGGTTGTTCTTCTTGAATATCGACTTCGATATCCATGCCTTTAGATCTATCTCTTACTTTAAGATCTACTTGTTCGTCAATTGTAATTGCTTTGTCTACTGTTGCCATTATTTTTTTTCTATGCCAAAACCTTTTATAGCTGCTCTGTTTGATGGAGTGTATTTTTTATTTTTTTTCCCTTGCTTAGCTTTTTTTTCTTTCTTTCGCTGTCTATAATCTAGAGCTCCTGCGGTTCCCACAAACGCTGCCAAGTGACCCATTTCCACAGCATCTGCCCCAGTTTCTCCATATCTTTCGATACGTCTTTTACGTCTTGCAGCTTTTTCATCTTTAAGCTTATCTATAGTTTTTTTAAGGAAATCAGCGCCTTTTTTTATTTTTCCCATTCCATATTCTCCTGTGTTTATCTTTTAGATTTTAAGAAAGCCTTACCCTGTCCTTTAATGGCTATGCCACCGCCAGCTAGCTTTTTAGGTTTGGCTTTAATTTTAGGAACTTTAGTTGGCCCTGGTTTAACTGTAGATTTATTTTTGGGAACTTTAGTCGGCGCTGGTTTCGTGCCAGTCGCCTTCTTAGGTTTGCCTGATAATAAATCTTCAGCCATCTTGGTAAGTTCTTTGTTTACATTGCCACGAGCATCTCTAATGATGGGAACACCTTTTTCTGTGGTAACAGTTTCAATCTTGGTGGGCTTGCCAGTCGCTGGTTTCGTGCCAGTCAGCTCATCAACTTTTTTGTTAAGGGCTGCTTGAATTTCTGGATCTTTTGACTTCATGACCACTTTTCCGTCTTTGATTCTTTCAGCCATATCCTTTGTCATTCTAGAGATGCTCTTTATAAATTTTATTTTGCTCATGATTATTTCTTTTTCTTTTTATACGAAACTTTTTTACCTTTTTTCTTTGCAGCAGCTTTAGCCATTGCAATCCCTTTAGGCGTATATGAGTAATGTTTCTTTCCTACTTTTGGCATTGTTATTACCTCTAATAATAAATTCGTTGTATTGGTATTAGTTCATCATCATCTTCGTCTGAATCCAATTTCACAAAATTACCTTGACGAAATCTTAGTATAGCCTGTGTTGTTGAATCTACAAAGTCATCATTTTCCCCATACGGAAAAGCTGCACATTCTTCTATGACCTCTTCTGCAAAAATAGCGTCAGGAGCCCATACCATCCCCGCTTCAAATACAGGCGAGGCGCTATGCACTCTAGTAACTTTATCCTTCCCTTTAGTGGGTCGATAATTCACCACAGGTATACCCATCATTCTCAGCTCATGCGTCAAAGGCATACCACTTGCTTGAGATTCTATCAAGACCATGTCCGGTTGCCAACACATATATTCATCATAAGCTTTCGTTTTAAGATCCGGAAAGTCCCAACGGCCCCTCTTGGCATCAAGCAAAATAATAGATTCAGGCGCTCCATCGCTAGGTTTAAAAACACCCCAAGTGGTAATGGCACTATAGTCAGCAGTTTCTTTGGCACTAAAAGCTGTATCATAAGATTGAAGTATATAAGAACATGGTGGTGGATCATCATGCTCCCACATTTGCCACCACTCACGTTTGATCAGCGCCCCTTCCTCAGAGGTGGGGTTTTGCATATATTGAGCATTCCACTTAGCAACAGGCAAAGATGCTTTAACTGATTCAAGCTCTTTAATATTCCAGTAGCCGGGCCACAAAGGTTCTCCACTTTCTAAAATGGCAGGTAGCTCTACAATCTCCCATTGATCAGCGTGTGGCTCAGCCATTCTGCGAATCAACTTTTCAGTAAGATCAAGAGTGCTCCATCTTGTCATCACAATTACAATCGTACCTCCTGGCTGTAAACGCTGGCGGGGTCCAGAGGTATACCATTCATACGCTGACTCAAGTGCAGATGGTGACAGGGCATCTTGCTCAGAATGTGGATCATCAATAATCAGTAAGTCAGCGCCTCGACCTGTAATCGCGCCACCGACTCCGGCAGCAAAATACTCACCGCCTTTATTCGTCTCCCACCGACCTGCGGACTTGGAGTCAGCTGATAAGCTAACGTTTTCAAATATTTGTTTGTATTCATTAGTATCCATAAGGTTTCTCACCTTACGCCCAAACCTTGCCGAGAGTTCGGCGGTGTGAGTTGTTTGCATGATTTTCATGTCGGGCTTGAGTCCCATGACCCAGCTAGGAAAGTAAATAGATGCAAACTCAGACTTAGTATGACGTGGGGGCATGTTAACGATTAGGCGTTTGCACTTGCCTTGAGCTACAGCTTCGAGCTTTTTCGCAAAGATCTTATGATGTTCGCCTTCGATGAAACCATCCCATACTTGATTGACATAATGAATAAAGTCTTTCTTGGCTTTACTGCTGGTTTTAAGTTTCTTGATGCGATCTTGAATAGCTACTATCTCTTTTAGAGCATCATCTGGTACATGGTCTAGTTTTGTATTTTGTGCAGGCATCTCAAAATGTTTTTTCTCTATGTGAAATATGGTACCTCAATAGGGGTCCCAATTGAAGAGGGGGGGTGAAATGTATTTTTTTGGTAATTGTTTGAGTAAATAGTTATTTATAAGGTCAAAAAAAATCGCCATACCCATATATGTGGGGGTGTGGGTTAAACAAAAACACGTCAGCAAAAAATGGCCCTTAGATCAATAGAGACCCAGTTTATTCCTGGTATTTTTAAATTCTCATCATCCAGCTATTAATTTCATGTATATTCAATGATGAGATCAGATGTTTATTGAACAACATTTCATGTATAATTATTTAATACACTATCAAACCATAGGAGGATATATGATAGATTTAAACTTCAAGCTTGAAAGAAGCTACCCACCCAAGCGCAGGGTTTCTACCTTTAAGCACGGCAACATAAATTGCTATGACTTTAAAAACAATTGCATCTTTAATACTTATTTGGTGGATAAGATGGGGATGCCTAATACTAGGGTATCAAGAATTGGTAGAGCAGTTAAGGATCTGCATTACGCAATAGCGTGTTGCGATCTTGAACATGCCAAGAAGCTAACTGATTTAACAGTTGGCGAGTTGGTAAACCTTTTCGGTGAGGCCGAGGAACTTTACATTTTTCCTATCAAAGACGATTGAAACGCACTCAAAAAAAAGGGGATCTCATGATCCCCTTTTTTTGTATTGGATTTAACTTTAATCCATATCCATGAGATTAAAGGTCCCCTCCTCAAACTCATGGCAAACATCCCAAGATAGATTGAGATTATGCTGTTCGCAATACTCTCTCATCTTCTCAAAGATTTTAATTGGAGCTCCCCAAGCAGTTAAGAATTTAACTGTTAGCTCATCATCAAAGTTAGCACAGATATCAACATCGTAAGAGTTCCACTTGGTGTCCCAATTACTCCAACTCCAATCGTACCAATTATCGAACCCATGCTCTTTAATCCAACGCTTGCGAATCAAGATATCTCTAGGCACATAACAACCACCCTCGTTTTTATAATCACTTGGGCAATTATCGAAACCATAATCTAGCACTTTTTTTAATTCTTTAGGCATTGGGATTATTCCATCGAAATCAAACTCCCCATCAAAGATAGAAAGTTTGGTTTTCAATTCAGCAAGAGCAACTTGCTCTTTTTCGCAACCACTGTTGACTGAAACATCAACATTATTAAAAGTATGATTTGGCATTATGACCACCTCTCGATTTTTAACATTGATGAAGTTTTAATCTCATAAGGCGATCTATGATTTAGCTTAAATGTAGCCAAAGACTTATCACCTTTAAGAACACCACTGAATGTCTTTTTATCTCTAGACATATGGGCGTCAACAATATTGACATCAATAAATGGAGTTAATGTTTTTCTAACACCAAACCCATTGTCTTTTAGTATTAAATGACAAACAATATCATTTCTAATACTTGATCTTAATGATTGTATCATTTTGTTAATTTCTAGAAATTCTTTTACCTTTGGAATTTCCCCCAATACTTCAAGCTCATCTTGAAGTTTTTTTAATTGATCTAATCTTTTCATTATTAGCTCCTCCATGTTAGTTATTGTAATGTTTGATTATTTAATTACTAACTAAACTATGTTTAGTTTAGCATTATATTAAACAAATTAATACATTTTACATACATTAATTTACATATAAATTAATCTTTATTTTTTATAATTTCGCCTGGTGCTCCAAAGGACCTTATGATAATTCAAGTAATTTCATATGTATGAGCCGCAATCTAACTAATTTTTAAAACTGATCCAGCAGTTTTTAAGATCTTGGAATAAAAAAACCTAACAACTGGCTTAACTTCGTTAAGGGTAAAGGTTAGGTTGATGTAAAAGAACGCAGCAGGACGCACTAGGTGAAGCCGTTTTTTTAAAAAGCAAAAAAAAAATAAAGATTAAACGCAAAAGGTCGCAAATGATGGGCCCAAAAAAAAGGGAGCCTAAGCTCCCTTTGATTTTATATTAACCCCTCTAATAAATCACCTTGCCCCGCAGAACCTTCGCCCCAAGTTTCATTTGCTAATTGCAAATAAACACCTTGTAAAAATGGGTTGTTTTTTAAATCAGTAACAACCTCTTGATTCAAGTTAGCATGTTCTATAATTAAGAACCTTGTTGCGGAATCAATTGTATAAATTTCTCCATTCAAACCAATTACTGAAATATCAACAATCGGATTACTATTTAGTTTATTCATTTTATAAATAAGATTAATGATCAACCATCAAGAATGGTTTTGTTTCACTTGCAATTGTTGTGCCTTTAATAATTTTATCTTCTACTTGATCTCTTTGCTTGGGATCGAAATAATATTTAGCATTTCTAGAAAATACTTTTTTCATAACGGGAAGATTTTTAAAATCTTCCTCTTTGCACGAGAAACACATAGATACTTTATATAAATCTTTTAATAAATATTGTTCTTTATAATAAGGAATTAAAATTAATTCTCTTATTAATTCAGACTCATCTTTATTAATATCTGTGCAAGTCCATTCAATATTAGACATTGACTGTTCTTTATTATCAAAGCTAAAAATAATATTTACATCAATCAATGGCTTAAATCCTATTTTCATTTGTTTCATTTTTTTCTCCATAGTTAAAGATTTATTTTAACATTTTTTTGCATTAAAGTGTTATATTTATCTTAAAGCATGTATAATTAAGGTAAACCAACCATAAACCACAGGGGGACATTATGGGTAATAGAGCAGTAATCTCATTCAAGGATGAGTATTATAAAAAAGAAGATAGTCCAAGTATTTATTTACATTGGAATGGTGGGAGAGATTCAGTTGAAGCTTTCCTGGACGCATCAAAAAGGCTAGGCATTAGAGGGAATGATTCCACCTATTGCATGGCTAGAATGACGCAAATAATTTCTAATTGGCTTGGAGGTGGTCAGACAGGAATTGGCATTGGTTGTTATTCTAGTATCGACACCAACAACGGCGACAATGGGACTTATTGGATTAAAAACTTTGAGATTGTTGAGCGTGAGTTCTACGATGGAAGAGAAGAACAAAAAGAACATAGCCATGAGGCAATGGTTCAAGAAATACTCAAAGCTAATGAGCCAATTTTTGGCAAGGTGACAACATGAAACAAGGATATATATTTGGCCTACTTACCGCATTCGCGGTAAGTGTCCCGGTGATCCTAGTCGATCACTTTGCCATCATTCCTGCGTTCCTGGTTTTCTTATCAGGATCTCTATTTGGGATATGCGTTCGCAAATTTTTTAAAGGGACCAATTAGTTCCTCCAGGGGGTGAAAGTCCCCCGCCTATTTACATACTAAGTCGCAAATGTTAAAGTTCGGACATGTCTATTTTCATAGATTAGTTTTTCTCCAAAAACAAATATTAGGGGGGACGCAAGTTCCCCCTTTTTTTTATCCAACTAGATCTAAATTAGCGGCGCGCAAACTTGGGCCCAGTTGTTTGTAAAAAAGTGTTGGAAGTTTGTTTAATAATTGTTTATAATACAGTATGGAGGTGAAGTAATGAATGAATTTAAAATTATTAGATTTAAAAGAGATCCAAAAACTGGTGACGTAAGCCAAAGAATAATAAAAACTGGACTTACTGAAGCGGAAGCCAAAGAACACTGTTCAAGAGAAGATACTCATGGTGAAAACTGGTTCGACGGATTCGATTCAAAAAATATCTATGCTAATGACTATGATGATTATGCTGATGACTGGCGTCGTCTTGCAGAACAAGGTCATTCGCCGAAAATGATAGAGAGTATCTTAGTAGAAGAAGCCTTAAAATTAGGTTGGTAACCTATAAACAGTGTTGGTTCTGGATTTAAAATTGTTAGGATCATAATGGAGCTTGATACCTAACAACGCACTAGGACCACAAAAGGAGAAGATACCTAGTCAAAAAAACTTAACCCGGTTAACGCCGGGTTTTTTTTGCCTGGAGCTCTATCAGATCCAACCAGCACGCACGCAAATGAACTAGCACGCACACATCAGGTCGCAAAAAGATTTTTTATTTTTGACTAACGTGCAAGGCCGCAAATTATATGTTCTTAAAAAAACCCTACGCTACTGGTCACAGGGCCAGAACGCACAAGGACGCAAAATATTTGCCAGTTCTCTTTGTAAGAGGTGGAAAAAGCAAATAAATATATTTTTCCTGAAGTTTTTTTTATCGCTACTTATCAATTAAAGTGTAATTTTTTCTTAAATTCATATTAAAATAGTGTATAATCTAGGTATGTGGTACTTTTCAAAGGTTGGTTTGATCAGCCAATACCTAGATTAAATTCGGGGTTGAATAAGGGATAAGCTAAGTTAGTCAGTTAAAACACTTGCATACCGAGACTGATAAGCCACGCTTTTTAAGGAGAAAGAGGGGGTAACAAATGAAAGAATTAACAGAATCAGAAATGATTGCAATTATTAAAGAGAAAAGAATTGATGAATGTAATTCAATTCAAAGAAAGCAAGTTATGATCTTTGCATTTGGTGAAGATTTTATGAATGAAAAAGAGGGGGTAACAAATGAGTAGCAAAAATAATGATCGCAAAAGAGAATATACTTTCGAGATGGATATTGCTGTTGTTGAGGAGTGTAAAGTAGTAGCTAATTCGCCAGAAGAAGCCGAAGAAATTATGCTCGATGGTGATGTAGATTGGAAAGAAATAAAATCCGAATCTGGAGATTGGCAGTGTGTTGATTCAAAAATCTATAAGAAGAACGAAGAAAATATGAATAAGACCATGTGTTGTTCTGTTTGTAAGCAAGATAATATTTCTTGGCGAGTATGGGCAGATGAATTAAATAATGTTAATGGCAGTTGCGAAGATCCATATGCTTATTGTGATGATTGCGAAGATCAAACTAGGCCTATTATTAAGGATAAAGATGAAAGTTAAAACATTTAAAGTATTTACGAAGTGGACAGGTTATTCAGAAATAACTGTTCAAGCTGAAACAAAAAGACAGGCTTCTGATTTAGTTGAGGAGAAAAACTTTGATCCTAACAACGAAGTTTG
>VTLG01007086.1_pt1 | contig 24227 bp, 26 predicted proteins | sample 4694571 | NCBI WGS metagenome assembly VTLG01 (sample SAMN12604809, study PRJNA352737) | marine metagenome | biome: ENVO:00000447; feature: ENVO:00000209|ENVO:00000569|ENVO:01000036; material: ENVO:00002151; isolation source: viral sequences binned using virsorter ...
GGAAATAAAACAAGGTCACTTGATACACAGTATATGCCAGTGCCATATAATCTGGATATAGTATTATACATTTTGTCAAAACAATCAGATGATGCATTGCAAATCGTAGAACAAATCCTTCCCTTCTTTCAACCAGATTATACTATCACAGTTAACGACATGGCAGATATGGGTATCAAAAGAGATATTCCAATTATCTTAAATGGTATAACTTATGAGGATAGTTATGAAGGAGACTTTGAGCAAAGAAGAGCATTGATATACACAATGAACTTTACATGTAAGTTCTATCTATATGGCCCTGTTACTTCCAGTAATATTATTAGAACCGTTCAAGCTGACCAGTTTGCTGATTTACCAGATAAATCTCCAAAGAGAGAACAGAGACTTACAATTACACCAGACCCAGTTAGTGCTGATGCAGATGATGATTTTGGATTTAATGAGACAACATCATTCTTTACGGATGCAAAAACATTTAACCCAACGACAGGCGAAGATGAGTAATACAATTGATAAAGCGTTAGGTGTAGTAGAAGAAGTTTCATCTAACAACATATCTGAGAACTTCCGTAAACAAGAAGTGACAACAATGCCTCAAGAAGATTGGGGTGATGCAAATCAACATGTGGAGAGAGATTATGAATACCAGCGACAAAACTTTTATAATTTGGTCGAAAGAGGAACGGATGCAGTGGAGGGAATTCTGGAACTTGCCAAAGAGAGCGATCATCCTAGAGCCTACGAAGTTGCCGGAAACCTCATCAAACAGGTGGCTGAAGTCACTGAGAAACTTGGTGACTTGCAAGAAAAAATGAGAAAACTAAAAGAGGTGCCTAGTAACGCACCTAAAAATGTGACAAACGCATTATTTGTGGGGAGTACTGCTGAATTGCAAAAAATGTTAAAGGATAAGTAAAGTGAAAGTGAAATATTTTAGACCCGATATTTTTAGTATAGATAATCTGGGAAACACTCCCCTTATAGTTTCAGTGGGTCAATTAGTTCAAGCATACATGCCTGTGGATAGAACTAATCATTTTAACCCATTTCATATGTCATATGACCCTATTCCAAACTTTGATAAATTTAATAAGTCTTGGGAAGAGTGTTGTATGGAGGCAGCAACTAACCTATGGAAATTAAAAAAACCGATAGAGTTGTTTTGGAGCGGTGGTATCGACAGTAGCGGTGCATTGATTGCTTTGCTAGAAACTAAGTCTCAATCTGATGTTTTAAATATTCGGTATACTCAAGACTCTATAGATGAGTTTCCCCTAATGTGGGAAAAGATGGTAAAAGATAAAAACGATCCTTTACCACACAAAGAAGTGTTAGATGATTCATTATTTGAAAATCATGATATTATAAAAGTTACTGGAGAGTGTGGTGATCAGTGTTTTGGTAGTGATGCTTTACACGCCAATCTAGATAAACATGCAGATGATTGGGAGAGCATCTTTACTTGGCCCAACGGAAAATTATTTAACAAAAGGTCTGATGTGCCATTAGACACAAAAGAAAAATTTGAACGCAAGAAATCACATTTGGTCGAACTTTTATTTGAACATGTAGACTACTCACCATTTGAAATAAAAACAGTATTTGATTTATTTTGGTGGTGTAATTTTTGTTTCAAATGGCAAGATGTGGATGTTCGTATGATTTTCACATTTAGTGATACATCAGATTGTAAGTCTACGATAAGTTTCTTTAACACAGAAAATTTTCAAAAGTGGTCAATAGTTAATCATGATATCAAACATGGTGGCACTTGGGAGACATATAAACAACCAGCCAAAGATTATATAAACAAATATATTAAAGACGAAACTTACAGAAAAAATAAGACAAAAGAGCCATCATTGATGAAGGTTTTGTCTGGAGCGGTTGACGGTAAGTATGATTATCAACATCGACAAAAAAGAAGAGATGATCCTAGTCGATTTAAATTTGTGTTAGATGATGGGAGATTCTGGAGAAAAGATGAAAAAGTGCCAGATGAAATCTATGAAGAGTGTTTGAGATAAATGTATGACTTCATCTTATTTACACCATTCGATAGAGCTAGGGCTTTAGGTGTATACAAAATAGCAAAAGTTTTGAGAGATCAAGGTCGCTCTGTAAAAGTAATTGATTTTTTACAATCGTTTATTAGAGATTCAACACCTTTATTATTATGGTTGCGAGAACATGTTCATGAAAATACTATATTTGGTTTTTCTGGCACATTCATGGGATTTGCAATCAGTAATGGATCGAAAGAAGATAATAAAATAAATAAGAAAGATGTTCGTAATTCAACGAGGGATAATCGCTCTAGAGAGAAATATAAAAATCCATCAAAATTATTAATAAGTGACGATTTTCAGAATTTTATTTATGATTTAAAATTAGATTTTCCTAACAGTAAAATTGTCATTGGGGGTGCTGGATTCATAGCTGAATTTATATTCAGAAATTTACCAATAGACCACTTAATTTTGGGGTATGGTGAAGATGCCGCAGCAAAAGAACTTATAGATGTTTTCAAAGGAAAAGAAGTTCCAAACATCATAAATCAAAATCCATTTAATTTAAAGTATGATTTCCACAATTCAGTTGGCAGTTTTCATGTTTCTGATAATATACTTCCAAATGAGGTTTTGCCCTTAGAGATTAGTAGGGGATGTAGATTTGATTGTAAATTTTGTAGCTTTGCTCTAAAGGGCAGAAAGATGACAGACCAATATTTTAGAGATAAAACTAAAATTTATAATGAATTGATATATAATTATGATACATTTGGTACGACAGATTACAATATATTGTGTGATACGTTCAATGAATCAAATGATAAGATAATGATGGTAAAAGGTGTATTTGATAAATTTTATGAAAGCACAGGTGAAAAAATACAGTTCAATGCATATCTTAGACTAGAATTAATGAAAAGGTGGCCAGAACAAATAGATATATTAAGAGATATGGGGATCGTCGCTGGTCAGATAGGAATTGAAACTCTAAACTATCCTTCTGCAAAAGCAATTGGAAAAGGAATTGAAACTAAAGATGTTTATGACACAGTGAAAAAGATGAGAAAATCATGGGGTAAAGATGCTAAAATACACTCTGGATTTATTCTTGGTTTGCCCTATGAAACAAGAGAAACCGCAACAAAATGGTTAACTAGTTTATATAACAAAGAATTAGACTTGACAAGCTGGAGAGTAGTACCTCTAAGAATCAATACGAATAAATTAGATGAATTTACAAGTGCATTTGACAGACAGGCTGATAAATATGGTTATGAGATATTTTCTCCCAAACCAAAATTTAAAGATGAATGGATAACTCATCTTGAAGGTGATTCTGAAATATGGAAAAATAAACATTGGGATTATGTTGAATGTGAAGAAATGGCCATAGAGTGGTCTAATAAATTTCATCAGAACGGCATAGTAAAATTTTCAGACAACCCTTGGGGATATTTAAATTACAAAAATGGTATTATTGGGGGCAAAAATTTAATGCCTAATGATGATGTTATTAAAAATTATCATGAACATCTATTTAAATAAGGTGACAGGAAAGTAACTATACAATGTCAAATATATTTACCACTCGTTTTCCTAAAATACCGGAGGATGAGTTTGAAGTTTTTATAACTAAAGATTTATTTATCACATCTGATCCTTATGTGACAAAAGATGAATGGAAACATGGTCTAGTTGAGATGGTGGACATGCATTCTAATCTCATACTAGCCTATAGTGGTGGAATGGATAGCAGTTTTGTTTTATGTTGCATAAGAGATTTGATAGAAGAAAAAAGAATTCCAAAAAATAGTATACAAATAGTGCAAGGAAGTGTCACAGTTGATGGATACGAAATTTGTGCTGACAAAAAAAGAGCATTTGATTTTGCAAAATCTATAGGATTTGAACCTAAAATTTATAATATGGAACTTGACAATAGTACTCAAGATGAGATAGAAGAGTATATCATACATCACTGTATAACAGATTATGCTTCAGCTGCTCAAGATGTTTGGTCTTTAAGACAACCCAAAAAAGTTATAATGACAAGATCAGTGTTTACAAATTGGGGTTCTCCTGCCTTTAGAGATTCTAATGAAGTTTCACACAATGATCATAGTATAGACAAAATATTAATGTGTACTGATAAGATAACTTCAATGAGTCCTCATGTAGATTCAAATTGGATAAACATGGAACAGTGGAACTCTAGAATATATTCCTCTCTAATAACTCCATATAAATTAAACAAAAGATCAGTTAATCTTGAGCCATTTCGGGATGCAAGAAAAAACGGATTTAGTTATGTTTCGGGTATATCTTTAGATAATACTGACGAGTTGTTGAGAAAAACTTTTCATCCTCTAAGTCCCGAAAGACTTGTAAATGATTTAAGTAAAAACATGGCATATTTACAATGTTATCCAGAAATGACAGAGGTACTATATAAATTTTCATTTCTTGATGTAGCGGCTGGTTATGTTGAATTTTGTGGTGTGAAAAATAAATTAACAGATAGAATTTCAAATTTTAGAAAAATGTGGAAAAAGAATATGCCTGATAGGGGTAGATGGACACCAGCAAAAAAACTAGATGGAGAAGTTTGGACAACTAAAGATTTATTAAATTATGGGGATTACTTTGAAACTGTTTGACATAAAATGGCCTGATGAGTATATGGGTGAATTTGAAGTAACATTGAATTATCCTTTACACATAACAGATGATATATTTGCCATAAGAGAACATGGAAAACGAGTTCTGTTAGAAATGGTTGATACATATCCAAAATTAATCTTAGCTTATAGTGGTGGTGTAGATAGTGCTTTTATCTTGTGCTGTATTCGTGATTTGATAGACGAAGGGAAAATAACTAAAAATACAATTGAGATAGTTCAAGGTGTTTATACTGCTGGACGTATCGTTCTAACTTCTGATTACGAAAGGGCAACAAAGTTTGCAAAATCATTAAATTTAAAACCTCGCATTTCCAAATATGATGTTAACAGAAAATGGGATGATATAGAAAAGTTTATCATAGATACAAAGTTAGGTGGTCTTGGATGCACTGATACTAGTTGTCAATATCTTTTAGCTATGGAACAAGATGGTGTTGTTATACAACACAGGGGCCCTGGCAGATATACTGGATTGAGTTTTAATAATGAAAACTTAATTTTTTCAAACAATTGGTGTGCTTGGAGTATCATTGACAATATAATAAATTTTGACACTTGGGATAAAGAAATATATTCATCGTTCATAACTCCATTTAAATTAACTAGTAGACCAATAAACACAAAACCATATGATATTGATTGGCCATCGAAGGCGATGGAGAAAAAATCAATAGTTCGTATTGAAAAATATCTTTATAAATGGATGTTATATATTCAGTGTTACCCAGAGATGACTGAAATTTTTGGCAAATTTGTAACGGTAGATTGGAAAATGTGGGCCCAACATTTTGCTGATGACAACGAAAGGATGCAAAGATTTATACAAATGATAGAGCAAAGTCCTGACAATTTTGCATATGTTAAGTTACCAAATGGAGATAAATTTACGAAAAAAGATTTGGTAAATTACAGGGAATATTTTGATGTTTCATAATGATTGGATTACATACAATTACAAAGACCTAACTATTAATGAATATCCCAACAAAGATTTTAGTCCTACTACATTTCAAGATGCATTGACAAGACAAGCTAAAGTTATATACAATGATGTTAAACCAACGGTGTTTTTATCTGGTGGTATAGACTCTCAAGCCATTGCACTTGGTTTTATTTCAGCAGAACTTGATGTTGAGTATGTTTATATTCGCCCAAGTTATTATGGTCATTATAATGAGCTTGATTATTTATTTGTCACACAGTTTTGTAGTAAACACAACATCAATTTAAAAGTTATTGACCTTGAATTTGATAAACGAAGTCTTGGTGAGTTTCTACTAGAACATGACTTTTTTAATACTGGAACAGGTTCAGGCACGATTTTTCTGTTAGAGGGGATAAGAAGACATAAAGGTGGAACACCAGTTACCGCTGATGGTCATTTTGTTTTTGAAAGAGAAGGGGATATATGTCGAGGAGTATTTAAGAAGCCGGGTCTATCATTAAGTCATGGCATTAAAGTTGAAGACCAAATTTTGTTTGATTTCTATTACAACTATATGTTCCAATATTATGAGCACATACATAGAACGACTCCAGAAATTCAATGTCTTGCTAGGATGGAAACAAAAAATTTGATATACACTCAACTTGGTCTTCCCCTTAGACCAAAATTATCTGGTTGGGAATTTTTAGATGAAAGTTGTGATTACTCAAGTCTATCTGTTATTGATTGGTCAAATGACCATAGCTGGAAAGCAAGGTTGACAAGGGGGATTAATGTGATAGTGGAAAAGTTAGATTTACCAGAAGAATATATTGAATATAAATTGAATAATCAAAAAGAGGACTCGTCTAGATTCATAACTCTTTATGAATTTGAGACTAAATATTGATATGAAAGTTAAATACTTTAAACCAAATATTTTTTTCACAGACACAGAGTTTTTTTCTATGGAAGAAGTTCTTGCTTTAATTAGTAAAGAACCTAATATAATGACGGTTGGACGAATTGTCAGAGCTTACATGGCAGTGGATAGGACGGGAAGATTTAACCCCTTTGACATGGCATATGACCCAATTCCAAAAGTTAAAAGATTTAGTAAATCATTTGAAGATTGTTGCATGAGTGCTGCTAAGAAACTATGGTCTTATAAAAAACCCATAGAGTTATTTTGGAGCGGTGGAATTGATAGTAGTGGAGCTTTGATTGCATTAGTAGAAACTAAATCAAAATCAAATGTTCTAAATGTTCGTTATACTAAAGAATCAATCGCAGAGTTTCCTTTGATGTGGGAGAAGATTGTAAGACATTTAAATGATCCTATTCCCGAAAGTGAAATTTTAGATGATGAACTTTTCATGAACGATGATATAATAAAGGTAACTGGTGAATGTGGTGATCAACTGTTTGGTAGTGATGCCTTACACAAAAATTTAGATAAACAAGATAACGAATGGGAAACTATTTTTAAATGGGACAGTGAGTCTTTATTTGGGTCAGATGATTTGAAACATTTTGAAAATAGAAGAATGAACTTAATTGAAGTTTTGAGTGAACATATCGAATCATCACCAGTAGAAATAGTTAATATTTTTGACCTATACTGGTGGTTAAATTTTTCACTAAAATGGCAAGATGTTGATAGTCGTATGATATTCACATATACGACATGTCCAAAATGGCAGTCTACTCTAAGTTTCTATAACACTGAATATTTTCAGAAATGGTCAATAGTTAATCATGACATAAAACACAATGGAACTTGGGAAACATATAAACAACCAGCTAAAGATTATATAAACAAATATGTAAAGGATGAATCATATAGAAAAAATAAAACAAAAGAAGCCTCACTTATAAAAATTCTGGTTGGGTCAACAGATGATGAATATACATATGAGTTTAGACAAAAAAGAAGAAATAGTCCAGCGGCTATGAAGTTGGCTCTAGACGATGGAACTTATTTCAGAACCAAAGACTTCATACCCAAAGAGTACAGATTTCTTTATAATGATAAATATTAAACAATGACTGACCAAAACCAATATCTGGGCAATCCTAATCTCAAGAAAGCAAATACTGCTGTTGAGTTTACAAGAGATGATATCAAAGAATATCATAAGTGTGCCCAAGACCCTCTTTATTTTATTGAGAACTATGTACAGATTGTCTCACTAGATGAGGGCCTTGTTCCATTTGAGATGTATGACTTTCAGAGAGGCATGGTTTCTACCATGCATGATAATAGGTTTAGTATATTTAAACTACCTAGACAGTCAGGTAAATCAACTACAATTATCAGTTATCTTTTACACTATGCATTGTTTAATCCAAACGTAAATATCGCTGTTCTTGCAAACAAGTCCTCAACTGCTAGAGATATTCTTAGTCGATTACAACTTGCATATGAAAACCTCCCTAAATGGATGCAACAAGGTATCATAGCTTGGAACAAAGGTAACATAGAGTTAGAGAACGGTAGTAAAATTATAGCGGCTGCCACATCTTCAAGTGCCATTCGAGGAGGTTCGTATAACATAATTTTCTTAGATGAGTTTGCTTTCGTTCCATCTAATGTTGCAGAACAGTTCTTTGCTTCTGTTTATCCTACAATTACATCTGGTCAGAATACAAAAGTTATTATTGTTTCTACACCTCATGGTATGAATATGTTCTATAAAATATGGGTGGATGCACAAGAAAAAAGAAACGATTATGTTCCCATAGAGGTTCATTGGAGTGAAGTTCCTGGCAGAGATGAAGTTTGGAAAGAAGAAACAATACGAAATACCTCTCAATCACAGTTCAATTCAGAGTTTGAATGTGAGTTTCTAGGGTCAATAGATACCCTAATAAGCTCTGTGAAACTAAAACAACTTGTGTACAGAACACCTATTCATTCAAATGTCGGAATAGATATTCATGTTCGTCCAGAAGAAGACCGCACATATATGTTGACTGCTGACGTTTCTAGAGGTACAGCAAATGATTATTCTGCATTTGTGGTGTTTGATGTTACTGAAATTCCATACAAGATAGTTGCAAAGTTTAGGGACAACGAAATAAAACCACTACTGTTTCCTACCAAGATACACGAAGTTGCGAAGGCATACAACAACGCATATGTAATGGTTGAGGTAAATGACATAGGGGAACAGGTCGCAAACACTTTACAGTTTGATTTGGAGTATGACAACCTAGTTATGGCTTCCATGCGTGGTCGAGCGGGACAAGTCCTTGGAGCGGGCTTCTCAGGGGGTCGAGCACAATTGGGGGTAAGAACGACTAAAGCTGTGAAGAAGATTGGATGTTCAAATCTCAAACAATTGATTGAGGATAATAAACTTATTGTGGAAGATTATGATTGCGTCAATGAATTATCAACTTTCATTAGTAAAGGAGCGTCATACACTGCTGATGATGGATGTAATGATGATTTAGTTGCTTGTATGTTTATGTTTGGTTGGGCTACAGATCAAACATATTTTAAAGAACTAACTGATAATGATATACGAATGACTATGATGAAAGAACAACAAGACGCACTAGAACAGGATATGGCACCATTTGGTTTTATATTGAATGGTATAGATGACCCTCTTGACGATGAAATTGATGAATATGGGACACGGTGGACTACTGTTGTCAGAGACTATAACACAAACTGGTAACTATATAAACTCTATCAAATCGTTATCTACTTTGATAAAACAATTTGAACACAGAATTTTTGATTGGCTTATTAGATGAAATATCTCTTTTCTGCTTTCATTATTTGTGCCCATTCGTTTTGTTAGTTTACGAATTTGTGAGTCATGTGGATGAAATTTAAGACAAATTGTTTCACTTTCTCCACAATGAATACAAGATTGTTCTGACAAAAAATCATTTAGTAAAACAATTCTCTTTTGGTAATTCCTACGAGCAACCTTTTTGATTGTCTCTTTGTATTTTTCATAGTGTTCATTCATGATTTTATTTATAAGTTATAACACTTATAAAAGTAGTGTTTTAGAAAACTGATTATTATAAATATTCTCAAATAACATAGACTTCAGTTTGTTTGTTTTGAAGTCTGATATAGGAGTATAGACATGAGTTTCCTTGTATCTCCCGGCGTTCATGTAAGAGAAATTGATCTTACAGGTATCGTTCCAGCAGTTCCAACAACAATTGGTGGTATTGCTGGCGCATTTGAAAAAGGTCCAGTTGGTTCTATTGTACGAGTGGGCAGTGAGGAAGAAATGGTAAAGATTTTTGGTGAGCCACAAAACACTAGCAACCAATTTGAAACTTTTTTCACCGCTGCAAACTTCTTACAATATTCAGATCAATTGAGTATTGTTCGTTGCGAATCTGGTGTTACAAACGCTATTGCATCTGGAACATCTTTTATCATTAGAGATGATGATCATTATGAAGATGCTTTCAAGGATGGTCAAGCTTCAGTTGGTGAGTGGGCCGCAAGAACAGCGGGAACACATGGAAATAGTCTTGGTGTTTCCATCTGTGCTACATCAACTGCTTACGAGGAAACTGCTAAAACAACAACAACTGCAACAGAGTCCATTGGTGCCACTGTTATTGACTTAACATCGGCTTCTGGTTTCAATGTTCATGACATTGTTAACTTTGGTGAGACACTAGGATTTGAGTATCAAGTTACAGCTGTATCCACTGATGAAAGCACGATTACAGTTAAACTCAAGGATGATCCTACTGGTGCTGGTCTACAGACTGAAGTTGCATCTGGAGCAAGTGTTCGTCGGCGTTGGAGATTTTACGACTTGTTTGATGCTGCTCCTGGCACATCAGATTTTGCAACTGAAAATAAAAGAGGCACTCAAGATGAAATGCACATCGTTGTGTTTGACCAACTTGGAGAGATATCTGGTTTCTCTGTCACAGCAAATGGAAATAGAACCAACGCTGTTTTAGAAACTTTCCCAAATCTTTCTAAAAACAGTGCAGGCAAATCACCACAAGGTGATAGCACATACTACGCTGATAAAATCTTTAGGTCTTCAAGTTATATTTACTGGATGGATCATAACACTGCTGGTGAAAACTGGGGTACAGATTTTGATGGTCAAGACGTAAGTATCGTAATGGAAGATGGTGGTTCAGACGGTGCTGGAACAGATGCTGGCGATAATATCGTCTTGGATGGCACAAATAGTGCTCAAAATGACGCTGGTGGTAAAATTCAAGGTGAGACAGGTGTAACTTCATATGTTGCACTTGACACACCTACAACCACGCTTCTGAAAAATGGCACAGATGATTATGCTGTGACGGCCGGTGAACTTCAAAATGCTTATGATGAATTTAAAGACGCAGAGACAGTTGATATTAACCTTATTCTTGGCGGAAAAGGTGGTGGAGATGCTAATACTGCAGCTTCACAGGATACACATGTGACTATGTTGACTGCATTGGTAGAAGACAGAAAAGATTGTGTCGCATTTGTTTCTCCATATCGGGCAGCAACTGTGGGTGTTTCAAGTTCAAATACAGCCACAGCAAATGTTGTTGAAGCTTTTGATCTTTGCCCATCGTCCTCATATGTTGTGTTTGATAGTTCGTACAAATACATGTATGACAAATACAATGATGTGTATCGCTATGTTCCAATGAATGGTGATACAGCCGGACTTTGTGCTTACACAGACAATGTTGCTGACCCTTGGTTCTCGCCAGCTGGTCTTAATCGTGGTAATGTGAGAGGTGCTATTAAACTCTCATACACACCAAAGAAATCTGAAAGAGATCAACTTTACAGAGCGAGAGTCAATCCTGTTGTAGATTTCCCCGGCCAAGGTGTGGTTTTATTCGGTGATAAAACTGCCCTTTCCAAACCAAGCGCATTTGATAGAATTAACGTAAGACGTTTGTTCTTGGTTCTGGAGAAAGCGATTGCAACAGCTTCTAAATTCCAACTCTTTGAGTTCAACGATGAATTTACGAGAGCATCATTCAGAAACTTAGTCGAGCCTTTCTTGAGAGATGTTCAAGGTCGTAGAGGTATCTTTGACTTTAGAGTAGTCTGTGATGATACAAATAATACTGGTGAAGTTATAGATAGAAACGAATTCATTGGTGATATCTATATAAAACCAGCAAGGTCAATTAACTTTATCACACTTAATTTCGTAGCAGTTCGCACTGGTGTAGAATTCTCGGAAGTAGTTGGTGGCTTTTAATTTTAGGGAGTAACTTCACATGGCACAAATAGACGATTTTAAAGCACAACTTATTGGTGGTGGTGCAAGAGCAAACCAGTTTAGGGTTACAATAACCCCACCATCTGGTATTGCTACAGGATTGGATGTTCGTAGAGCATCATTCCTGTGTCGAGCATCATCATTACCAGCGTTTACTCTTCCAGAAATTGCAATTCCGTTTCGTGGTAGAAATATTTACGTTGCTGGTGATAGAACCTTTGATGATCCGTGGACAACAACATTTTTGAATGACACTGATTTCGCACTTAGAACTTCATTAGAGTTATGGTCAAACGGTATCAATGACCTTGCTGAAGGAACTGGTGTTATAGCAGCTGCTGATTATCAAACAGACTTAACAGTGCAACAACTGGATAGAGATGATACAGTTTTGAAAACATATATTTTCAGAAGTGCATGGCCTACATCTATCGCAGCGATTGAACTAACAGCTGACACGGCAGATGCAATTGAACAATTTGAGTGTACATGGAGATACCAACACTTTGAAGCCTCCTCCGTGAACTTCTAATATTAAACCTACTAAATATAACAATTAGTAGGAGTCATTATGGCAGAACTTTTTGGATACAAGATAAGCAAATCTAAAGAGGAGGGCGGTACATCTTTTACCGCTCCTACCTCTGATGATGGTGCAGTAGATATAGCTGGTGGTGGTTTCTTTAGTTCCTATCTGAATACTGATGGGAAGGAAAGAACTGACCTAGATTTAATTCATCGTTATAGAGACATTGCCCAACAGTCAGAGTGTGATACTGCTATTGAAGATATCATAAATGAGGGCATTGTTGCAAACGAAAGAGATATCTCTGTTCAAATCGTTCTAGACAACATCCCGTATTCAAGTAAAATTAAAAAAACAATTACAGACGAATTTGATGAAGTCTTACGTCTTCTTAAATTTGATGAAAAAGGTCATGATCTTTTCCGTAGGTGGTATGTTGATGGTCGGATTTATTTTCACAAAATCATCGACCAAAAAACACCAAGAAGAGGCATAACTGAACTTAGATATATTGATGCCACTAAAATTAAAAAAGTAAGAAAAGTTGAAAAAGAAAAAGATTTAAAAACTGGTGTTGACAAAATTAAAAAAGTCAATGAGTTCTTTCTCTACAATGAAAAAGGATTAGGTTCGACAGGAGCCAATCAAGGAGTTCAAATTCACCCAGACGCTATCACTTATGTCCCGTCTGGCGTAATTGATGGCAATAGTGGTAGAGTATTATCTTATCTCCACAAAGCAATTAAACCTGTAAACCAGTTGAGAATGGTTGAAGATTCTTTGGTAATCTATCGTATATCAAGGGCACCAGAGCGCAGAATATTTTACATTGATGTTGGTAATCTGCCAAAGGTAAAAGCAGAACAATATCTCAAAGATGTGATGAATCGTTATCGTAACAAGTTAGTATATGATGCGTCAACTGGTGAAATTCGTGACGATAGAAATCATATGAGTATGTTGGAAGATTTCTGGCTCCCACGGCGAGAAGGTGGTAGAGGCACAGAGATTACAACATTGCCTGGCGGTCAAAATCTGGGTGAGATTGATGATATCGTTTACTTCCAAAGAAAATTGTTTAGGTCGTTGAATGTTCCTATCTCAAGACTAGAAGCAGAATCACAGTTCACTCTTGGTCGTTCCACAGAAATTACCCGTGATGAACTCAAGTTTACTAAGTTTGTACAGAGAATACGAAAGAAGTTTGTTCCATTATTCACTGACATTCTAAAGACACAACTTCTGTTGAAAGGTGTTATATCACCTGACGATTGGCCTAGTATACAAGAACACATTCAGTACGATTTCTTAGCTGATGGTCATTTTTCAGAGTTGAAAGAAGCAGAACTTCTCAATGACAGAATTAATACTTTGAATCAAATAGAAGCATATGTTGGCACGTTCTTCAGTAAACAGTGGGTACAAAGGAATGTTCTACGATTAACTGACATTGAAATTGAAGAAATGCAGAAACAAATAAATAAAGAGTCTGGGATGGACCCAGAAGATGGTGGTATTAATCTTCCTGATTCACAGGATGGTATTAGAAGAGGTGATGGAGCAGACGAACCTGTTGAGCCAGAGGATAACGATACACAAGAGGTGCCCCCAGAAAGAGAATCAGAGGAGTAGAAAATGAGTAGATCAATTATAGATGCAATTGAATCTGGTGATAATTTAAAAGCGGAATCTGAGTTTTCAGATGCCATGATGGACAAAGTTGGCGGTGCGTTAGAGTCAAACAGAAAAGAACTAGCAAATTCTTTTGTCAACAGTAAGGTTGATGATGTTAAAGAAACTTGATGAGGTTTATCAAACCACAGTTTTTGAGAGAAGTGAGCACAAAACATCAAAGGAATACAAGAAATTGTCTCCTAAAATGCGGAAAGCTGTCGATTCTATCTTCAAAATTATGGATTCTAAACCTTCAGATTTCCTAAATACTTTTGAGAAAACTATAAGAGAAGTGTCTAAAAAGTTTGGTGTTACTGAAAAAGAACTGATGAGATACTTTGAAAAAGAAATGTTAGCAACATAGGAGTAGGGTATGTCATTTAAAACATTAAGAGTTGCTGGAACAGTCACCGCTGCACAGACAGCCGATGACGCAGCACATGAAGCCATTCTCGGCAAATTATCCCCAGCTTCTTCATACAGAGTAACAGAGTTTGCTGGTCAAGATGCCCTCTTTCTTATTTCAGATGATTATCCTGTAGCAACCTCTTCAAATGCATTCTACTTAAAAGCAGGGACTACAACAACAGTGACTCCTGATGTAGAACGGGCACTACGATTTGCTTCTGGCGTTCCTGTCGCACAAAATAATGAAACCGATACAGGTGCTAATGGAATAGTACTAGAAGAGGGAACTGAAGACTTGACAGGGCCTGGACTTCTTTTATACGATAGAGCCGAAACTGAATTCCGTATTTCAGTGATCAATGAGACTGCTAGTAGTGATTGCGCTGTTTACGTTGAAGAAGTTGCACAAGGACACCCAGGCGCATGAATATAAAACTAATTTCAGAATCAATTCAAGATGTGGAATACATCTGTGAAGAAAAAGAAAACGGTAAAAAAGACTACAAAATTCGTGGCGTCTTTATGCAGGGTGATATCAAGAACCGTAATGGTCGTATCTATCCTAAAGATGTGTTAATGAAAGAAGTTGCTAACTATAACAAGAAATTTGTTGACGAGAATAGGGCATTTGGTGAGTTAGGTCATCCAGACGGTCCTACAGTCAACCTTGAAAGAGTCTCTCATCTAGTTACATCATTAAAACCAGATGGTAGTGATGTTCTTGGTGAGGCTCGTATTTTAGAAACACCTATGGGTAAAATCGTCAAAACTTTGATGGACGAGGGAACAAAATTAGGTGTTTCATCTAGAGGCATGGGAAGCTTGGACGAGAGGAATGGTGCCAAGTATGTGAGAGATGATTTTTACCTTGCGGCGGCTGCTGATATTGTTGCAGACCCTTCCGCCCCAAACGCTTTTGTAGAAGGTGTTATGGAAGGAAAAGAGTGGGTTTGGAACAATGGCTCATTGATTGAGGCACATGTTGCAGAGGTAAAAAAGAGATTTGATGTTAAAAAGCGTCAAAGGCAAGCGAATATGGAAGCATTGGAGTTTGCTAAATTCCTCAAAAAATTATAATTTATAAATATTATTTAACAAAAGGAGACTTCCTATGTCTGAATTAGACCAAACAATAGAGGAACTTGAAGCGGAGGTATTAGCGGAACTTGAAGAAGCTAATGGTGCTGATGCTCCGAAAAAAGGTTCTGTCCCTGCCGAGGGGAAAAAGAAACTGAAGACAGTGGGTAACGCTGAAATTCAAGATGGCGGCGCAGCGGTTGTTGAGCCGGATGCGGCCAGTTCACCGACTGATGTTGCTGCTGATAAAGCATCAGAAGTTTCTGGTGATGCACAACAAAAGAGTGAAGGCAAGCCTGACCCAATGCAAAAGATTAAAAAGGTCAAAGAAGCTGCTCATAAAGATGACGAAGATGAAGATGACGACGATGAAGAAGATGATGAAGAAGAAGTCGAAGAAGAAGATAATATGAGCAAAAAAGACCTTATGGCTGCTATGCACAAGAAAATGGAAGGTATGAATAAGAAAGACCTTATGGCTGCATATGGTTCCATGAATAGTGGTATGCATGAGGAGACTGATGAAGATGAAGTTGCTGAAGTTGTAGAGATGCACATTCAGAACATCGACATTACTGCTGATGTTGAAGCTTTGGTGGAAGGCGAAGACCTTTCAGAAGAATTTAAAGAGAAAGCCGCAACAATCTTTGAAGCGGCTGTTAAATCGAAGACTCGTGAAGAAGTTACACGAATTGTAGAAGAACAACAAATTGCAATTGCTGAAGAAGTTGATGAGTACAAACAGTCACTTGCAGAAAAAGTAGATCAATACCTCGATTACGTTGTAGAGGAATGGATGAAAGAAAACGAGTTGGCAATTGAGCGTGGACTTAAAGGTGAGATTGCTGAAGACTTTATTTCTGGTTTGAAACAGTTGTTTGAAGATCATTACATTGATGTTCCAGACGAAAAGTATGACGTTCTGGAAGCACAATCTGAAAAGATTGCTGAACTAGAAGAGCAGTTGAATGGTATGATGGAGTCGAATATTGAAATTAAAACTGCGAATTCTGAACTAGTTCGGGAACAGGTCATTGCAGAAGTTACTTCTGACCTGACCGACACAGAGATTGAGAAGTTTGCCTCTCTAGTGGAAGATGTTGAATTTGGGGATGAAGATGGTTTCCGTGCCAAACTCGACACCCTAAAAGAAAGTTATTTTCCAAAAAATGAAGTTCTAGAAGAGTCTGTTATTCATAATGAAGATGACTACGGAAGCGCCGCACAGGACATTGATACGAGTGATACAATGAAGGCATATTTGTCTGCTATTGGTCGTGTCGAGACTCGTATTAACGGGCGCTAAGTTTAATATTATAATAAATAGATGTAATAAAAATAAAGGAGAAACAAATGTTTCAAGCAGAACATCTACAAGAAAAGTGGTCGCCAGTCCTAGAACATCCCGATCTTCCACAGATTGAAGATGCCTACAAGCGGTCTGTTACCACTGTTATCCTCGAAAACCAAGAGAAAGCTCTTAGAGAAGATGCGGCTTTCCTTTCGGAGAGTGTGCCTACTTCTAACGTATCCGGTGTACAAAATTGGGATCCGATCCTGATTTCTCTTGTTCGCCGTGCAATGCCAAACCTGATTGCGTATGACGTTTGCGGTGTTCAGCCGATGACTGGTCCTACGGGTCTTATCTTTGCCATGCGTGCTCGTCACCTGTCGATGGACGGTGAAGAAGCGTTGGTTGATGAGACAACTGGTGCGGCTGCTAACGGTTTCTCTGGTGACTTCTCTAACCAGAACGCTGCTGGTACAACTTCTGGCCCAGGCGACATTGGTGCAAGTGAAAGCAACCCTGCTGCTCTTAACGACAGCCCTTCTGCTGGCACTTACACATTCGCAACTGGTATGACAACTGCTCAGGCTGAAGCTCTTGGTGATAGTGCCACGAACGCTTTTGCTGAAATGTCATTCAGCATCGACAAGTCAACGGTCACGGCAGTTTCCCGTGCGTTGAAAGCCGAGTATTCGATGGAATTGGCGCAAGACCTCAAAGCGATCCACGGTTTGGACGCCGAGACAGAACTTGCTAACATTCTTTCGACAGAAATCCTGGCGGAAATCAACCGTGAGGTTGTTCGCTCGATTTACAACACTGCTGTTGCAGGCGCACAGATCAATACAACGACTGCCGGTATCTTCGACTTGGACACAGACTCCAATGGTCGTTGGTCGGTTGAGAAGTTCAAAGGTCTGATGTTTGCTATCGAAAGAGATGCAAATGCGATTGGTCAACAGACTCGTCGTGGCAAGGGTAACATGATCATCTGCTCCGCTGATGTTGCTTCGGCACTTCAGATGGCTGGTGTTCTTGATTACACTCCTGCCCTTAACAACAACCTTAATGTTGATGACACATCGACCACATTTGCTGGTGTGATGAATGGTCGTTATAAGGTTTATGTTGACCCGTATTCAGCAAACGTAGCTGCTTCGCAGTACTATGTTGTTGGTTATAAGGGAACATCCCCTTATGATGCCGGTCTGTTCTACTGCCCATACGTTCCGTTGCAAATGGTTCGTGCGGTTGGTGAGAGTAGCTTCCAGCCCAAAATTGGTTTCAAGACCCGTTATGGTATGGCTGCTAACCCATTTGCCCGTGCTGGTGCTGAAGCCGCTAATACAGCTGCTACAATCTCACTCGCAGCGAGTACAAATGCTTACTATCGTCGGGTTAAAGTTACAAACCTTATGTAAGAATAAGAAACTTGACTACAAACTTGGGGTGCCTTCGGGCACCCCTTTTTTTTCTTATAAATAACTATATCATGGCAACCGTAGGTCCACTCTCAAGACAACCAGATAAACTAGATTATCTTAGCCCAACTCAATTTCGTTTTGGTATTAACCAATTACCGAAAGTTGAGTTTTTCACTACGGCTGCAACTATCCCCGGCATTAATATGGGAGATGCAATTTTTGACACGCCGTTCAAAAACATTCCTGTTATGGGTGATAAAATAACATACGAAAATTTAGAAATAACTTTCATTGTTGATGAGTTTCTAGAGAACTACAGGTCATTACATGAGTGGATGACTGCTATAGGATTTCCAAAAGACAGAAAACAGTTCAGAGATTTTAGGTCCAATACATCAAATACACCTAGTGCATCTGTGGGAACTCCATCAAAAGATAGAGTTGGACAAGCTACTACGGCAAACGCTTTATTTTCTGATGCCAACTTAATAGTATTGTCAAATAAAAATAATCCTATTCTTCAAATTGATTATCAGAATATGTACCCTGTGGCACTTAGTGCAATACAATTTAGTCAGGATAGCACAGATGTTCAATACATAACAGCAAGTGCATCATTCTCATATCAGATATATGAATTTACTACATTATAAAGGAAATAAATGGATAAGTTAAGTGAATTACAAATAGAAGCAAAAGAAGACCTTATTATACTAGATGATGAAGACCTACACCAACAATCTTATAAAAATCAAATCATCAAACCAAAATGGCTGGACTACAAGTCCAAATATAAACTTATGATGTTTCAATGTAAAGGTGAACACAAAAGATTATATCGTGAGAAATGGGAGTATTATGGTGGCAAAGCTGACGCAAAGATTTATGCTGCTAAACCATTTGATTTGAAGGTTTTAAAAAATGACCTCCAGATGTATATCAACTCTGATGAGGACATTATTGAACTTGAAAAAAAGGTTGTGTATTATGAGACAATCGTTGAGTTTATAGACGGTGTGATAAAGTCCATAGATAATAGAGGATGGGATATTCGTAATGCTCAAGATTGGAAAAAGTTCTTGGCCGGAGGATTTTGATGTTAACTCAAATTACTAAAGAAATCTTGAGGGATGTTTCTTATTGGATTGGTCATTATGAAAATGTTATCTCTGATGAACAAATCAAAGGTGTTTTAGATTATCCTTGGACTTGGAGTGCATCAACATATTCTAGTCATAAAGGGAAAAATAATAATAGTGAAGAACGAGTTAAAATGGATGAGGTTTGGGTCAAAGAAGAAAATAGACCTTATCCAAGTTTAAGGGAATCTGTTTTAAAATCCATGAGATTTTATGGAGAAGAACATGAACTATTTAGCTGTATACATCATACCGATTTTCGTATTAATAGGTATGGTATCGGTGGCTTTATGTCCTTACATGTGGACAACATACACCACTCTCATGGTCAACTATATGGTTATCCACAGTCTTCAGTCTTATTGTTTTTAAATGATGATTACGAAGGGGGCGAAATTATAGTTGCTGAAAATACATATAAACCAGCAAAAGGTTCGGCGTTAATTTTTCCCTCAAATTTTATGTTTCCTCATGAAGTTAAATCAGTAACAAAAGGTGAAAGGTGGAGTGTAGTATCATGGTTAATGTAAACAAACATGAAATATTCCCAACAGTAGTATATCAGTTCAATTGTGGGTTTGATGATCTTAGTCAACTAGATATCACACAAATGAGCGCATATATTTTATCAAATGAAAATGAAGATATTGTACATCAATCTAAGGATGGCCTACAACTTTTATCAACATTTCAAAATTTAAAAGATATTATTTATCAACAAAATGAAAAATATCTAAATGATTTACAATACGAGTTTGACGAAATAGAAATGACAAGTATGTGGTCTAATCATCTAGAGCCAATTCAATCACATCCACCACACACACATTCTAATAACTTGCTCTCTGGAGTATTCTACTTACATTCTGAATCTCCAGCATCACCAATACAATTCTTTGATCCTAGAGTTCAAGCAAATGTTCTGTCTCCAAGAAGAAAGAAATCAAACAAGTATAACTCTAGCATGATTCAATTCAATTGTTTGCCGTGTACAGGATACATTTTTCCAGCGTGGTTACAACATTGGGTTCCTCCAACTCCCGTGGATAGACTAAGCATATCTTGGAACATTATTGCTAGGGGTGAATATGGGGAAGTGGGAACTTTCCAAAATGCTAATATCTAAAAAGAATGAAGTCAATTTAAAACTCACTGACGTTGAACCATCCATAGCGGCTGAACTCAATGATTTCTTTACCTTTGAAGTTCCCGGCTTCAAGTACATGCCTGCATATAGAAGTAAGATGTGGGATGGAAAAATTAGATTGTATAATATTGTCACAGGTGAAATTTATGTAGGACTTCTTCCCTATATAGAAGAGTACCTTAAAAATAATGGTGAACATTATGAATTGGCAGACGGAATCAGAAGTGAAAGAGATGTTGCCGCAAGTGTGGTCGAAGGATTTGTACGAGGGCTTAGACCGACACTTAATGGAAGAAGAATTAAAGTACGAGATTATCAAATTGATGCAATTGCCCATGCTATTGCCACAAATCGTTCTCTTCTTATTTCTCCTACTGCTTCTGGTAAGTCGTTAATAATATATTGTCTTGTTAGATACTACCATATGATGGAATTGAAAACTTTAATTTTAGTTCCAACCACTTCGCTTGTCGAACAGATGTATAAAGACTTTGAGGATTACGGTTGGAGTTCTGGAACATACTGTCAAAAAATATATCAAGGATACGATAAGAAGGTAACAAAGGATGTTGTAATATCAACTTGGCAATCTATTCACAGAATGCCCAGACAATATTTTAGACAGTTTGGAGCAGTGTTTGGAGATGAAGCACATTTGTTCAAAGCTAAATCTCTCACTGGTATACTAACAAAACTTGACACTTGTAAATACCGTTTTGGTCTGACAGGCACATTAGATGGGACACAAACACACAGATTGGTATTGGAAGGATTATTTGGTAAGGCCAAATATGTGGTTACAACTAAAGAGTTGATAGATGATAAGACGTTAGCTAATTTAAAAATTGATTGCATAATTTTAAAATATCCTGATGAGGATAGGCAAATAGTAAAGGACTTTGAATATGCCGCAGAACTCGAATATATCGTTACTAAGGTTGAAAGGAATAATTTTTTATGTGATCTTGTGGGCCATATTAATGGTAACACTCTCGTTCTTTTTCAGTTCGTAGAAAAACACGGCAAACCTCTCCATAACCTAATAGAAGATAAATATGAAGAAAGAAAAGTGTTTTTTGTTTATGGTGGCGTGGATACAAATACAAGAGAAGAAATAAGGGAGATAGTAGAAAATGAGGAAAATGCCATCATTGTTGCGAGTTACGGTACTTTCAGCACTGGTATTAACATTCGCAACATTAACAACATCGTGTTCGCAAGTCCCTCAAAAAGCAAAATCAGAGTGCTTCAGTCGCTTGGGCGTGGGTTGCGACAACAAGGAGGGAATAAAACCCTACGACTCTATGATGTCGCCGATGATCTTGCCATTAATTCTAAACTCAATTTCACTTTAAGACACTTCAGAGAACGCATAAATATATATGATGACCAAAAGTTTGATTATGAAATTAGAAGGATAAACTTAAAATGAACTTAGATTCTTATAAAGTTTTGAAATTGTCTAACGGTGAAATGATTGTTTGTGAGCTAAGTGCTCATGACGATAAGATGTATGACATTATAAATCCGTTAAGGATGGATGTTGTTCCAATAAAAAGTCGAAGAGGCGGGATAGGTGAAACCTTGAACCTGACTCCTTGGATGCAGCATTTTACAGACCAAAAATATTTCAATATAGAGAAAAATCAGTGTATTCTTATAGCTGACGCCTCCGTAGGATTGTCGAAATATTATGAGTATGTAATGCTTAGAATTGACGAGGATTGGGAGGGGGGAAATAATTTAATTGCTGAAGATGAAGAAGAAGAATCTGATGAAGATGTATATGATGACCTTTTAAGACAGATTAAAACAAACTCTAAACTTATTCATTGACCCAAGCACATACTTAATGTACACGATTTTTTTGCATGAGTCAAGTCTCCTATTTGAAAAATAATATGAATAAACCAGTTTTTGTTGATTTTGGATGTGGGCCCAACTTGCAAGTTGCAATCGAATATAAAAAAAAGGGTTATTATATAATTATAATTGAAAGGTCAGAGAAAGATTTATATAATCATTCAGACATGGATCATCCAGATATGGAATGGTTTAAAATTATAGCTGATGAAATATTCTTCTTTGACATAACTGATCTCTCAAAAACAATAACTTATAAAGCCGATGCATGGTTGTGTTCAGCAGTCTTGGAACATATTAAGTTAGATGATATAGACTTATTTCTGAAAGGAATGAAAAATCATTGTAAAAAGAATTCACAAGGGCTAATACACATAGATTTGACAGATCATTATGGTGGTTTTAATCATCGTGTCAATCCAGAAAATTATAATTTCATTAAAAATTTACATGAGGAAAAAGAGTGGTATGAGATCATTGAGAAATATTTTACCATAGAAACATGGCATAAACTTTTTTGGCATCAAAATATCGAAAGTGAAGATTTCAAACCACATGTAATGTATGATGCTAATGGTGATGAATATTTGTCCGATTATTATACGGTTTTGGGGTCTGAAAATAAAGAGGAAATTTTTAATTGTGGTAATTGCATAGGTCTTGATTTTAATGTTTTTGTATAAGTGGACTTGACTTTTGTTGTTGTAGGTATTATTATAGGATATACTATTTGGAGATTTAAATGGCAAAGAAAAAAAGTATTCATTATGTTGATAACAAAAAATTTTTACAAGCAATGATTGATTGGCGTGAGAGTTGGCCAGATGAAGAGAATATCCCACCTGTAACAAATTATATTGGTGAATGCTTTTTAAAGATTGCTACTCATTTATCCTACAAACCAAACTTTATAAATTACACATATAGAGAAGACATGATTTCTGATGGTATTGAAAACTGTTTACAATATGTCAAAAACTTTAATCCAGAGAAATCCAAAAATCCTTTTGCATACTTTACACAAATCATATATTATGCTTTCCTTAGACGAATTGCAAAAGAGAAAAAACAAAGCCATGTCAGAAATAAAATGATTGAACGTGATGCATACGATTCCTTTACTACAATGGAAGGAGATGATTCTTCTTATTATGTTGAGGGAATTGATACTAAATTATTCTTACCAGAAGATGATGTTTATAAACCAAAGAAAAAAGAGCCAGCAAAGAAAAAAGGGTTGGAAATCTTTATGGAGAAAGACACTTGAAAATCGCATTGATTACTGATACCCATTTTGGCGCTAGAAATGATAATGCATATTTTAATGATTATTTTTATAAGTTTTACGAGGGTGTGTTCTTTCCATACCTAAACCAACACAATATAAAAACTTGCATTCATTTGGGCGATGTTATGGATCGTAGAAAGTTTGTTTCGTATAAGATTGCGAAAGACTTTCGTGAAAGATTCATACTACCATTTAGCCAACTGAAAATTAATTTACACATGTTAGTTGGAAACCATGATACCTTTTACAAGAACACTAATGATGTTAACTCATTACAGGAACTTGTAGACGGCAAATTTCCTAACATTAGAGTATACCCAGAGGCACAAGAGGTAGAGTTTGATGGGTGTAAAATTCTTTTCATGCCTTGGATAAACAATCAAAACTATATTCATTCTATGGGTATGATTGATGAAACCACTGCTCAAATCTGTATGGGACATTTAGAGTTGAATGGCTTTGAGATGCAGAAGGGCATGTTTATGGATCACGGTTGGGATAAAGAGGAGTTCAAAAAGTTTGACACAGTT
>VTLG01014848.1_pt1 | contig 24216 bp, 27 predicted proteins | sample 4694571 | NCBI WGS metagenome assembly VTLG01 (sample SAMN12604809, study PRJNA352737) | marine metagenome | biome: ENVO:00000447; feature: ENVO:00000209|ENVO:00000569|ENVO:01000036; material: ENVO:00002151; isolation source: viral sequences binned using virsorter ...
TTCCCCATCGCGCCCGTTTGGGCCGCCTGTCTAAATGTAAAAAAGTATGATAGTAACCAAAGCCTGTAAATTTTAATTCTAGTGCCAGTTTCTCAAGTAAGAATTTATCTTTGTTTCTGATTGAGATGTCACAAGCGTCTCCGAAAAGATGCCTCGACCTAACTGCCCCACCCACGCAAGAATTATGGTAGGGACTGCGGTAAGCAGACAATATAGTAATAGGACTGTCGAAACGAATACGAAGTAAATCAAGGCTGTCAAGAAGTCCGCTAGATATTTTAAGTTGTCCTGTTCCTTTACACGCCATTTCGTTGGGAGAAAAGTATTTCCATTTCCACGCTTTAAATGTACGAGGAACTTGTTTCCAGTGTTCATATTCTAACTCCACTTCTGCGACCCTCCTCGTTATAATCACTGCCCCAAAGTATAGCGCACGATATTTTATTTTTGCCTGTCAATGTTACAGTAAAACTACCACTATTGCTGGCATAAAATAACACTAACATTTTACTTGGCGCACTTTGCAGAACAGCGGATGCTGTTAATAATTCACGAAACTGTGTAAATAAAACTTTGCTCATTTCAGAAGCAGGTAAACATTTTGGAAGTAAACGTTGCTCAGTAATATTTTTTAATTTACCAGGTAGATTTGGTGTTGCTCCAGTACAACTTGTTAGTAAAAAAATAATGGCAGTAACAATTAATTTACTTGCCATCTTTTTCTTCCTGCGCTTTGACATATTCCTCAATAAACTCTTGAACAATCTCTCCGTCACAACACGGCGCTATGTTGTTTTTACATTGTACGCATTGCTCGTGGCCGTGAACATACACTCTATCTGTACAACCACAATGAGGGCAGCGATCACTCATTTTTAATTACCCTGGATTCGATTTTATTTATTTCTTTTTCTAGCTGTTCTAGTTTAACCGCTGTCCTTTCTGCCTCTCTAGCCCGGCGCTCCATGGTGGGCGGGTCCATCATTTTTGCAATCACATCCAGCCTTTGTTTGACTGTGCCTAGCTGTGTTTCAATTTTTATTTCAATACGATCTGTGCGAGTGTCAGCCTTTCGCATACGCTGTTCGATGTCTTTTAAAAGCTCAGTTAATCTAGCTATTTGCGATTTTGCAACAGCAGCAGCGCCAGCTATTGAAAACAGTATGCCGCCAATAGTAATGATAAATTTAATGTCTACAGAACCGTCCATACTTACTACACCTTTAATAGTATTGTAGTAACCAAACTGCAAAAGCTGTCAATGTTATTAATAAACCTAATACTTTTAACATCTCCATCCAAAAACGTTTACGCTCTTTTTGTATTTCAAGTAAACGTTCCTTATGTTCTTCTTCTAATCTTTTTTGTTTTTCTAGTCTTTTTTTACGTATTTCTAATATTTTATCCCAAGTTCCAGCACCCCATTTAACGTCTAACTTAACGCCAAGTCTCCACAACTCATTCCTGAGAGCCTTTGCATCTGTAACTTCTTGTACGATTGCACCTAGCTCAGTAGATTCTCCATCTGTATTATCATATTTGTCTAACTTTTGTTGCACAATTCTTTCGTGCTTACCAGTTGGTTTGGCAGGTGCGTTCTTTTTAGCTTTTTCTGTGAGATTAAGTGCATTGTCTAATTGACCTGCAACTTCGGCTACGCTTTTGGCTGCGTCAATTGCCTCGCCAACGCCTTTTACTGCAGCAATGGCAAGAGATAACTCGGCGAGTACCATTCAACACTCCTAGCTCCACCATTTAAACTTAAAAAATGTAAACACATTAATAAACATCATGGTTTCGAAGGCCACGTTGCATCATTGCATTTTTTTACGGTGTCTTTGCCTGACGGTAAATCCCGCAATTCTTGACGATAGGTTTTCATGTCATCAGTTAACGTCTGATCTGATAAAGCAAAGTGGTCTGTTTCCGCTAACAAACTATCTCTTTTCTTGCGTAAAGCAGCTAATGCTCGATTAACAGCACCATCTGACCAAGTTTTTTCTTCAGCATTTCTAGCTTCTTCTTCTTCATCTGTAAGTTGTACTTTGACACCATTAATATTTTGAAATCTATTAGGCATGAGCTATCCCCCAGACTGTAAATCTACCAGTTGTTATGTTGCCGCCGCTATATAAGATTTGCACACGATCAACTGTGATAACCGATTTACGTCTGCCACCAAATATAGCAAATCCATATCTTGAAGGATTATTCTCGCCTACTGAACCATGACCACTCACGGCTGGCTGTGTACTTCCATCAGCAGGACAATGCAAATAAGCTACAAAACCACCACCTTCACCAGCTTGATTGCCATTATCTTGAATCATATTTATAAAAGCATTTCCTGCTCCATCTTCAGCCGTATAACTTGTATTATCGTTGTTTAAATTAGCTCTGTGCCAATCGTAATCTGACGCACCAGAATCAACACCACTCGAATCGCCTAGCCTCAAATACATTGGAACGCCATCAGTTGCAGGACGCAAATCACTACCAGCCATACAATATGTGTCATAGGTGGAATCTAAACCTGTGATCGTTAGGCTTGCATCATCGTCTGCTACCGCAGTACCAATAAGATTCCAAGCACCGCCACCAGCCGCTTCTACTACTGAAATTACTCCTGAACTGCGTCCAGAAACTAAATTTGCACCTATAGTTCCACTCATAACATTACCTCGTTTGATCTAAGAAGCTAACAACAATGTCTACGTTAGCACTACTAGCTGTTGCAGCGCAGAGATGATCTGTGTCTGTAATTACAAATTTATCATTAAAAACAAAGGTAGCATTAGCAGCTAACGCCTGATCTGATAACAATTCAAAATCAGTACCACCGCCATTTTCATCTATATAAAGATCAAAAGTTTCTGCTGCTCCTGCTGTTTCTGTAACAATCACACTTAGAATAGTATATGTATGACCATCTACTCCGTTTATTAATACGCTTTCAGAGTTCGTAACTCCTGCTGTTAGCGTATAACTTAATATTTCACTTGCCATTTTTCTCTCCTTTTAAAGTCCAAATACCAGTGCTTTTCCCGTTAATTGTCCTAAAAAGGGATCAAGCTCCAATGCTACTTTTGCAGCAGCAGCCGTAGATGCTCCTGTTCCTCCATCAGCGATTGGTACATCAGTACCACCTGCTCGATAAATTATGTTACCTTCAATATTTAAATCACCGCCACTTGCTCTAGTTATAGTCGTATCAGTAGCATGTCCTAATTCTACACCCGTAAACTGAGGTGATGAACCTGTACCAAGACCTAAGTTTGTTGCAGCCGTAGCAGCAACAGCAACATCTGATAAATTATTAGAAGCAAGTAAATCGCCTGAACCTGCACCATCTGTTCCTGATGGTACAAACGTTAAGCCAACCGAATCTCCGTCTGCAAATGTACCAACAGTTAAAACATGAGTTACGGCCACTTTAGAATACGTTGAAGCTGAAGTAACGGCTCCCGTCACTTTGTATACTAACAAAGCATTTGTAGATCCGTACTTAGCAATATAAACGTAGCCTCTTGCCGCTGAGTTTGAAACATCATCCCACGTATCGACCCATGCGTTAACACTTACGCCGCCAGCTTCGACATCATCAACATACAAAACTGTAGCACTAGAAGGTGTGCCGTGGTTTAGAAATATCTTTCCTGCGCCCTGATCGGTGTCAGTTGTAGTGGTTTCAAATGTGAATTTTACTCCGTTCTCAGGAGCGTTGTTATCCACATACGCTTTAACCGATTGTTGAGTGACACCAGCCACGGCTGAGTCTGTAGACATATCATCTTCATCTAAAAAACCAGCGGTTAAAGTTGCACCACCTGACATAGCAAGAGATGTAAGACCAGCAAGAGTTCCTGACGTTGCCGTAAGCGCAGAGCATTTAAAGGGTGCAAAGGCATACGTCATATTTCCTGTGCTGTCCGCAGTTGCAGATGTTGTGCCTACGGTAAAGAAATCACCACTCTCGTCCCACAAGATAACTGCGTTATCGCCCGTACTTCCACGCTCCATAATTACGCCAAGGTCAGAAGCATTGGAGCTTGCGCCGCTATTAAGCTCTATTAACGGGTCTTTAACTTCTGTATTGGTAGCATCATTCGTTACAGTTGTACCATTAATCGTAAGATTTCCTGTAACTGTTAAATTGCCGCCAATAGTTTGGTTGTCCGTTGTTGTAATGGCATCGACATACAAATTTGCCCATCGAACACCAGTTGTTCCAAGGTCATCAGTGCTGTCTGTGTCACTTACAACATTAGCACCATGCGTCGTTACGCCACCAACGAATAGCTTTTTCGCAATGCCAACACCGCCGTCTGTATGAATTGAACCAGATGTGCCGCTTGTAGTGTCTGTAGTATCATCGACTGATACTATACCAGATGTCGTTAATGTGCCTGTAACAGATGTTCCTGCTGCTGCAAAGTCTACACGTTTTGTGCCGCCGAGTGTTAAACCTATATTATCGGCTCCAATACGGTAGAACCCGCTGTTGGGATCACCAGAATAGCTATAAAATGGAAGACTTGCAGTTCCATCTGCGCCCAAATATTGCCCTGCTGACGCAATAGATGTTGTTAAAGCATCACCCGCTGCATTAAATAAGACGTAGGCATTGGCTACTGGCTCTGGGAATGTTGAGCTACCGCCACCTGTGTAGGTGTCAGGGTATTTAAAAGATTGCGCTATGTCGCCGTCTCGCTCTTGCCCAGCCATCGCCAAACGATCAAAATCTCCTTCTATCGTATTGGCTGCAAACGGATCGTTAGTTACATAATCGGTAGTTTGAGTAGTTGTTGTATTTCTGCGGATATGCCATTGAACAGTATCGGCTGGGGCTGATCCAGCAATTACTGTTCCCGTGCTTCCGTTGCCACCAGTGATAGTATAGTGCGTAGTGTAATCTTTAGTAACTTCAGCACCAGTTGCAATTGTACGCTCAACAACAGTAAGTTCACTTGCACTACCAGTACCCTGGAAAGCAAATGTAACAGCAAAAGATGTTGTACTGCCGTTGCCAGTATAGCTAACGGTTGTTGTTGTTGATGAAACACTCATTGGATTTGCCTTCCTACATTCTCAATAATTGCACGAGCCTTTAAAACCTTTTCACGTAATTCACTAAATTCTTCCTGGTACCGTTCATCTTCAATCATATAAAATAATGCTTCTCTTTTGTATGCACCGTCTTCAATGCGAATTTCTTTTTGTTTGTCCACCTGCGATATATCACTCCAATTGTTCTTATCTGACATTATTTCTTTTAAAGCTGAGTAAAAACTAATGTCATCAGGTGGATTGGCTGCAAACTTAACATACGCATCATACTCTCTTGCGGTTAATTTTACACCATCTATTGTTTTAGAGACCATCGAAAGTGGTACGCCAGCTTCAATAACTTTAGACAAAACTGGGTCTGCCAAAGCGGCATCTGCATCATCTCCTATTAAATCTGCGATAATTGGTGGAAATATAACACTTTGAATATTAGCTCCTTTTTGCAACCTAGGTTTTGCAAATCGATCTCGCAACAGTGGACCGCCTGTGTCTGTAAATGGAGTACGCCCGTCTAAACGCCGAATACCTGCATACACTGTTCTTAACCCAAATAGTTCGTTTCTGTCTGGAATAATGCTGTCCATATTTGGATCTATAACTCTTTCAATTGAAGCCAACAACGAACTGTACGGAACCGCCGAGCCAACCCATCCTTGAACTGTTTTAGACAACATGTTATTTGCTTCTGTAAATGACCTCGCTGACACTATTTTTGCAGCTTGTGCAAATTGTCGGATATAAGTTTGGTCTTTCATATAATTAAAAAGAACGTCTATCCCAGAAAAAATTAATTCTTGTCTTTCTTCCTGTGTAGCAGTTGGCCATCGCATTCTTTCCGCAACATCAACAGACATTGCTAAGACCATGCTGACTGGTTCTAGCCGAGCGTATGAAATGTAATCAACATCGTCAGGATGTAAAATTTCCATATGGCCTACTCGCATTTTACGTGGATTTTCAACACCCTCTTTCACTTTTACAAAGGACCATTTCTGCCATCCCGCAGCCTCTAGCTGTCTACGCAAATCAAAATTTGTTGGACCTGTTCCCGTTAATTTTCCCTGCATTGATTCATAGGCAACATAGCCCATGGTAGCAGAGCCTAAACTGGCACGGGCTAGTAATGCATCTCTTTTAACAGGGTCTTTAGCATTGCGAATAGCCTTTAAAAAACCATATGGCGTTCTTTCCATAGCAGCAGTAAAAATGTTGGCGGGTGTTTTAAAAAACGGCAGTAACATTCGACCAACAAGAGTTCCTTGCATTGCTGCGCCTGCTTGCCCAACAACGCCAGTAACTTCGTTTGTAAATGTAGAATACTTTGCAGCTTCTTCCGCTTGTTGTAAAATATCGTCATGTTTTCCGCTAAAAATATCGTCCATAGTAGATGCAATGTCATCGACAGATGCGCCGTTTCGTTTCATGTCCTGGGCGCGGCGCAACGCTAAAGCATTTAATTCTTTACGATATGCAACAGCTTTAAAAAATTCATCTGCTGTCATTAAAGCGCGGCCAGGCATACGAATAGTTGCGCCCAAATAATCTACCCATTTTTGTTGCATTTCGCTTCCGTCAGGCAACATATTTTGACCCGTAATCATGCGTCTTCGCGGTGTTTCTATTTTACTTGCAACATCGCGCACAGGTGCCTCTGTTCTCCACGCCTCTCCCGCAATTCTAAACCCGTCTCCAATACCTTGAAACGTAGCTGCAACGTCAGAAATTGCTTCTTGCATATACACTCGTTCTGTTTTTGATCCAAAAGCTTGCCTGATTCCACCAATAGCTCCAGCAGTTAATCGTTCAGGAATTTGAATTAATGAAAAAACCATATTGCCAAAAATATTAGCCATTTGCGTGGCTGGGGCCGACAACAATCCATTAATCCATACTTCAAACCAAGCGCCCTTTATTTTGTCCCATGCACTGTATGAAAATCTATTTCTTTGAGCTTGCGTTTCTAAACGTAAGTACGATTGCGCCATGTCGCGAATTGAATTGTCACCGCCAAACTCTTTCATTAAATCTGAAATAGCACTTGCTTCTACGTCTGATCCAACGCCTCTAGGAATGCGATGTGCATTTAGCGCCCTAGCTGTTTCTGCCGACACGCCACGCATATTAATTTCTAGTGCGGCTTGAAAGGATAAGTGCTGACGGAACCTTAACAAATCTCGTTGGTCTGTACTTGTTACAGCAATCTTAGCTAATCGATTTAATTCCATTGCTGATGTTGCGATTGCTTGCAACGATGCCGTAATGTCTTCCGCTAGTGTATCGAGCTTAAAAGCTCCTGGGCCACGCATCAAGCGGTCAACAACTTCACCTACTCCCATGCTGTCAGCAAGCTCTTGAGTTTCTGCCCATGTCATCTTGCCGCGTCCAGCAGCTTTACTAGCATCTCCCCAAATTTTGCTGACTTTATCGATAGTTTGTTTTAAGGAATCTGGGCCATCAATATTTTCTAAATTAAAATTAGCAGTAGGAATTCCAGCGGCTTTTTGCGCTTGAGTCGGTGACGGAACACCACGAGTTTTCCCTGTTAAAGTTAAAAACTCATCCACTTCTTCTTGTGTAGCTTCTCGAACAATAACTTTATTATCAATTTGGCCAGCAACCGATCCTTCTGGGATAAGGTCATCAATGCGAGTGTGAGTTTTTGCATCTCCCTGCAATGTACGGCGCAGAATGCCAGTGAAAGGACCAGCAACTTGCGTCTCTGTTAATTCGGGATCTGGTGTAGCTGTTAGCCCTGTCTCTGATTCTAGGGACACATCCGTAGACAGCATATTATCTTTCGGCAAAGCAATATCTGGGCTTGGCTCTTCAGTTATTATGTCTTCTTGAATGTCACCGCCTAAATCCATACTAGGTGCTGGTTCTTGCAATGGAGTCATTAGCCCATCAAACAAACCGGGATCAGGCGCTCCAGCAGTAGGCTCGGCTACAGGCGCTAAAGGATTAGTTACCATTCTGAGCTTCCTTATTCATTCCAATTGCCAATCCAGATGCGCCAAATGTTGCAACGCCTTTGCTCAATACGCTGTCTTTCATTTTCTTGGTGACGGGCATTGTCCAGACTTGTGTACCTATCGCATCATTTTGGGACGATTTGATTCTAATCATTTCTTCACTTGCGTCAGCAACATCAGGAAAATCATCCATAGAAACTGTGATTGTGCCGCCATCTTCCAGTTTGCCAACCCATGTATTTCCAACTTCACTAATCACATGAATATCATCATTTTCAATATTTTTGGCCGCACCTTTTAAATCAGTCACCCCAACCTTGGCCCCGAACTTCTTTCCCCATTTGTCAGCGTATTGTTTGATTTTCTTGTCATATAAATCTTTGTGGAATTTGCCGCCGACGTGGAGATCTTGCCCAGTCAATGACCGCAACCCATTTTTAGGCTTTTGCGACATCAACCGATCAGCGGTTTCCTTACCAATCAATTCTGGCAAGTCTTCTGTTCTTACCCCTGTGCGGCTGATGACCTCCTCCCCATTAAGGCCGTATGCTTTAAAGTCAGAGCCACTCAAATGCACTTCACTAATCTGTTTACTCAGATCATACCGATCCGCTTGCAACTTTCCAGGTGTCCACGCGATAGCGTCATAGCCTTCTTCAGCAGCCATTCTTGCTACTCGCCTAAACGACATTTCCTGCCATGTCTTTTTCAGCGGTGCGTCTGGAATGTTGGTAATCATTGATGTTATTTGACTGTCGGTTGCTTTGAGTGCCGTTGCTGTTTCTTCGTCAAATGCCTCACGTTTTTTAATTAAATTTATATATTCCTTTTGTTCCGCTTCGGTTAAACCATCTAATGATTCCGCTATTCGTTTGTCTGTTAGTTCTTCAAGGCGAGGCCGCCAAGTCTGTATTTCCGATTTAGCCCCACGCTGTTCTAATATCTTTTTCCTTTGTGCTTTTAAGGCACCAAGTTTTGCTTTTTGTTCTGGCGTTTGATACCCCCGCTTCTGACCCCTTTGATGCCAATCGGATTGAAATTCCTCAACGAATAATATTTTCTCGCCATTTGGCCCAGTGCGGTCATTCAAGCGGACATGGGCAAGGACGTTGGATTCGTCAAAATGCCCGCCTGTGAAATTAACTGCACTTCCGCCAGGAACAGCTATTGAACTTCCTTCGCCAAATTGCCGCGCTGCATCTTCTGCGGCTTCTCGTGTTGCTTCTACTTCAACTAATTCCCCTCTAGAATTAACAATATCGAAAAGGCCGTTTTCATTTTCTTGCACAGTATATTTTTCGACTTGTGGAGCTTGCTTTTCCGGCAACCGCAACAGAACTTCACGGTAGTTCTTGCCGCCAGGGAGGGTGTGGGTAGCAAATTTTGCAGGTTCCGCAAACATTCCAGCGTTATCTAAGCCGCGATTTTCAAGCGTTCGTTCAAAAGTATCTACCAGATCATCTATATATTGATCACGTTCACTAACAGAAGCTGGATCTTTTCCAACAATATCAATATACATCTCATCGCTATCCAAGCCGTACTCTTCAGCGGTTCTGTCAGCTAAATCTCTGTCAGACATATTTTCAAGCTCTGCGCGATACTCTTCAGATGATTTTATGCCAATGTCTTTTTTGCGTGGCAAAGTTACTTCCTCAATCTGCACCTGATTAGCATCAACGAACTTTTTGATCTCTTGCTTGGTGACAGACTTCTTGCCCTTCAAGAAATCATCGAGGCCAATCCACGCCATCTCCTCTGGCTTGACCTCTGCCGACTTTGCAATCATTGCTCTCATCTGATCGCCGCCACCCTTTTCCATTGGCAAGGCATCAACAGCGTTGGCGACAGCAGAGTAAAACACAGGTGCTGGCTTTTGAGGTTGCATAGCGCCAGCAACCTTACCTACGCCAGCAACAGCCATATCCGCCACAGGCCCAACAGGATTTGCTGATAAGGTGTTTCCTAAATTATTCAACCTGGCTTCGGCTTCTTCGCCTTTTTTAATTAATGTTTCTGCATCTAAGCCACGAACACCTTTAACAACTTTAATTACGCTTTCTATGATTCCTGATGGAATTGTATCTTGCAGAGCATTTCTAAATCTATTTTCTGCTACTGTATCATTTGGATCAGTCGCTATAAAATTAGCCATATTTTGTATAACGGGACTTTCTGGTTTTAAAGATTGCACAAAATTTCCTATGTTCGGATCATCTGGATTAAAAGCAAATGCTCCTGCCAGCCCTTCTGAAATTAACGCAGCAGCGGGTCTGCCTAACCCAGCTAGTCTTAATGCTTTAAATGCGGGAAACATTCCAACACCAAATTGCGCCAAACCTTGAGCGCCACTGACAACCATTTCATTTGCGCCCCGTTGCACCGCACCCTCAGTTAACTTTTTGTCCATATCTCTCATTTGTTGAACTTGTGTTTCAGTAAGCTGTCCAGCAGAAAACATTGTTTCGTAAATAGCGGCTGCACCCCCTCTGGCTACCGCACCTGGTAATGCCTTTAAATTTGTGCCAATAGTTGATGCTAACCCAACGTCAGTTTGTTGTGGCATCTCAGGAGCAAATGGCAAATCTACCTCTCTACCAGTTAAAGAATTTTGCCCTAAAGCATCCATCTTATAATCTTCAACACCACTTTTGTCGGTAGGTAATACGTTAGTGTCTTTAGGCACTGAGGAACCCATTAAAGATTGTTCACCCAAAGCATCTGCTGGATCTACACTGGGTAATGGCTCTGTTAGCCTGTCGCGTAAAACTATAAATTCCGCATACGAGTCATCATTATTCATTTGGGAATGCCTTACGTGCTAAATTCTGAAGTTCATTGTAATCACTTAAATTTAGTCTTTGACCCTCATCGCTATCTAAGTAACTTTGTACGGCTGCTTTACTTGTCAAGCCAGAATTAATCTCTAATAAACCATTCTTTGCATTTTGTGTGTTAACTGGATCTTGATTTTCTTCTACTATAGTTTTAATTAAATCTTTTGTTGTTTGAAAAATATCAAATGGTTCGTTATTTGATTCTGCTTGCATCTTTAGTTCAATAAGTTTTGAAAAAGTTTCTGCTTGTTTTGAATTTAATCTTTCTCCATTTCTTCTTTTATCGCCCCCATCTTTAGGCATAAAAACTTTATGCTGTCTTATTAAATTTAGTGCATTAGCCAATCTTTTATCTTTACGGCTTTCTAATAAAGTTAACATTGTCGTGATAGTTTCTTGGCTTAATTTTTTTCCTAAAATATTTAAAATTGTAACGGTCTGTGGTGTAAGCCATATTTTCTTTCGCAATTCTTGTACTTCTTTTGGATCGTCAAAATCTTTACTCACACCTTCTAAAGCTTCTTGTGCTGCTCTAAAGGCAGATAAAGGAACTTGCGGATTGTCTGCTAATTTTGGAAGTATTTGTTGTTTTCTATCTCTAGACGTTTTAGAGCTAAAAAATTCTAATAGTAATTTTTTTGCTTCAGTAGTTTGTGTTTTTACAACATCACTTTCTTTTGTTCTATTAGCTCTTTCTAAAGCAGACGCTTTAGTTAAAGCATTACGAATCAATGAATCTTTCTTGGTGTCATCTAAAAGACTGTACATTTCTCCAATAAGCGGATTATTCTCATCAAAATCAAAAATTCCTGATTTTAATTGTTTATAACCAAAATTATTGTTTGCGCCTTGGCTTCGCATCCACTTACGAACAGAATTTTCTGCTGTTTCTTTTCTAAATGTTAATGCTATCTTAGCGCCTTCTTTAGCAGTTATAACATTTGTTGCTATTGATTGTTGAATGTATTCCAACCCTTGAACTAACGCAGCATCTCCTGCAATTGTTTTTCCGCTTTTTGCACTAATTCCTCTGGAAAGAGAATTTAATCCAATTGTAAGATCACCTCGCATTTTGTCGTATGCTTTTTTTGTAGCTGTTCCTTGTATTGATATTTGACTACTAGCAGACAACTGCACCCATTTTTGATCAAAAGCATCACGCACAGCAGAAGACATACCAGCCGAAGATTCTTCGTATATCTTTGCAGCACGGTCTTGGAAAGAACCTAACGCCTCCATGCCGTCTGTTTTTGCTAATTCTGTTTCTAAAGAATTTAATTTTAATTGTGCATTAATTGTTGATTGATTAATTTCAGCAACAGAATGCGCCTTAAATAAATCATCTCCAATCTTACTCAAGTCTTGGCCAAATCCACCTAAAGCTTGGCCTACCTGGTTTTGAATAGGCACAACTGGCGCTGATGGTGTCCCTGTAGTTTTTGGCAATGCCGTTTGTCGCGTGAATGTTGGTATAGTAGCCATTAACTTAATAACCCCTTGCCAGCAGTTCCATATCTACGATCATATTCATAAGCGCCCTTTGCAACAGTTCCAGCGGCTCCTATGGCGCTAGACGCAAAGGCGCTATCTGCACTAGAACGGAAGTTTTGTGCAGCAGCAGTTTGACCAACAGCCCCTTGCCTAGCTGCAGCGGCAGATGTTTTGCCACTATAAAGAATATTTAGCCTTTCTTGAGCGCCTGCAGTCGCAGTATTAATTGCTAGATTTAAAGGAGTGTCTTGGTTAATTACTACGCCAGAAGATGCATAGCGTGTTTCTTGCGTACCCATCAAAGCTCTGATGCGCTCGTCTGATGCATCTGCACGATCTTCAGCTTCTCTTTCAGCCATAATTGCGTTGTTTTCGTAAATTCTCCTATTATATTCAGCCATCCGTGCCTGATATTCATAATTTGCCGATTGTTGTGCGCCAGAATATAATTGACCAACACCTTGCACTAGCATGCTGCCTACATTAAATAACGAACCCGCGCCACCGCTAAACAAACCACTTGTAAGCGTTCCTGTTGCTAGATTAAACGCACCGCCTGATCCTAACAACCCAGCAGTAGAAGCAACAAAGGCACCTGTGGCAGAAGTTGCCGCTGTTGCTGCCGCTGTACCAAATAAAAGGGGAGGACACATATCTATTTACCCATCATTAGTTATTAAACGAGTCATAATTGCCGTGATGTGAGAAGGCAAAGGCTGATCTTGCACAATAACAACTTGCCCTTCCGTTTCCCATCCACCACGAAACGAAATATTTTTATCGCCTGAAAACAAAGGTGGCGAGCTATCCATTGGATCACTGCCACCCCGAAAGTTAATTTCATCTAGGTCCGTTGTATTAGGGCCAACTTTAGCACCTAATGTATTTTTAAACCGCACTGTTGCGTCAAAAATACGTTTGGTTTTGCCTTGGGCTGCACCATCGTCTGCTCCAGCTTCAGGACGCAACGTTTTAATTGTTGCTGTTGATCCTAATCCGATATGGCACTTAGACACTTCTGGAGAAAGTCCAGTAATAGCTCCAGATGCTACAGTCTTGTTTGCGTACACTGAACCATTGCCCAAGATAGAAACACTTTCACCTTCTAAATGATCCAAGCCAGAAATAGAACTTACAGCTTGTCGAACTTTTCCATTGCTAGAATAAGCAGTAAAAGCAGACGCATTAATTAATAAGTGCGCTGTACCGCCACTAGTGTATGCAGTATACCCGCTAGAATCTACACCAATTGTAAACGTATTGGCATCTACTCTTGTAACTGTAAAAGCGTTGCCGTTTAACTCCGTCATTCCTGTAACATTTAGAAATCCAACTTGATCGTTGTTTACAAAACCATGGCCTACACACGTAATTGATCCTGGGTTAGCTTGAGTAGCACCAGACACTGGCTTCCCTGCTACATTCATTAACTCAAAAGTATTTGTTGTTTTTTCAATAACTTTATAACGATTGTCGTTTAATTCTGTCATACCCAAGACATCTTCAATATCCACTAGATCACCATCGCTAAAGCCGTGTCCCGCTGCTGTGACAACCACGGGATTTGCGCGAGTTGCGCCAGTTATAGTAACTGGGTTATTCAGCGTTAAACCGCTGTCTACAAAAAAAGCATCGTCTTTTGTTTGATTTTCTTCAGTATCAAACTGACTTTCAATAAATTCAATGTATCTGCGAGTCGATCCATTAACAGTTCTTTTCACAATCATAAAAACTTGATCTTCACCAGAACCAGGAATAACAGCTAAACTTTCAATAATGCCATGACTTGTGCTGGGAGAAAACGAACCGCCTAATTTATGCCTATGCCACGCAACAACTTTCTGATCTCGAAGATACGTCATGCCAATTAATTGACCGTCTGCCTTTACGCCCCACACTACTGTGGAAGGTTCTTGTTGAAACGATATTTCTGTCATGCCGCCTTTGCTTACTTGATTGGATAAAATTGTTAAATCAGGCGATTGAAACGCATCAGATTCAAATGTGTATGCAAATTCTCTTAACTTACGTTGTTGTCTTTGTATAAATAAAACCACGTTATCTACACGGATAGGCGTGTGTGCGTGTGAGCCGCGTGTGCCTTCTCGTACCACACGGACATTAGTTGGCGTTAAAGGGTCTGCTGTCGTTGATCCAGCAATAGTGAATTCGCCGCCAACGGTTCCGATTGCCATGACTTTTCCTGGGGACAGCCAACGAATGACATTTACCTGATCAGTTGCAAGAGTGTAAATTAAAGCATCGTTGTCGAGCGTCCCAGGAGTATGATTTTCGTAATCACCACTTTTTGAACCCCATAATGTTTGTGGTTGCTCTGTTGAACCTGCCCAGAATAAACGTTGCTCAAAAAAAGCGACTGCAGCGGGAAAACCTGTGGTGTCTGAATACGCACCCAACCGCCATTTAGTTTCTGCTGTTGTTCCACCAAAAGTTGCATTAACGGTTACAGTTACTACCGTTGTATTTGTTCTGGCGGTAACTGTTGCGTATCCCCACTGTATTCCACCATCTCTTAAAAATTTCCAAGTGCATTCGTTGTCAACGATTTCATCGCCTTCCCCACTTGGCCCACCTGATCCCGCACTGTCACCGGCTTTTAAACATTCATAGACATTGCCTGAATTTCTTTTCACATCCCCAACCGCATAGGCTGTGCTTGCTGCCCACGCTGCTGCCTGATGACCAATACTGATTAGCCTGCCGACATCCGTGGCTTGAAAACCATCGCCGCCATTAATTCCTGCAACCGCAGAAGCTGTGATACTTCGAGAGCTACCTGACGTATGGCTGGGCGTTAAGGTTGTGGTTGTTATATTTTCGTCTTGGTACGGACCGTCCGTGTAGGTAATATCTGAAATAGTCCAAGATGTGTGGGCTGTTCTGGTAATTTTCCTAGGTGTATAACTTGGATGTGCAACGTATAAAACGTCTGCGCTTTGAGCAAACTGCAAGGTAGGTATATCAGCAGTGGTATATGTTGTTGTAACGGTGTAGACACGAGCCGCAGTTCCAGCGGAACTGTACGCAGTGAAACTGGTAGAATTTATGTTTGTATCATCTATATCTGTAAGTTCAAAAGTGTTAGTAGTTTTATTTTTTATTTTGTAATACTTGCCGTTTAACTCCGTCATTCCTACTACGCTAGAAATATAAACTTCATCTCCATTTGAAAAACCATGACTGCTAGCGGTAATAACGCACGGATTTGCTGCTGTAGCTCCACTAATGGTCTTGTTGGCTTCAAGAATTGCACCTTCGTCTTTGTAAAAACGAATGTACAAATTGCCAAATTCAATAATGTAAGCTTGCGTGGTAGAGAATTCAAATGGAAACAGTCGCGTTAACGCAGAGCTTGTTTTTACTTCTTTAACAAAACGAGTTCCTGGTCTTCTTGTAACGCCACCATGTGGCTGGACAATAAAATTTTCTACCGTAGCAGCGCCATTCTGGTATTTGGTAATGTCTACGCGACCAAACAAATCTTCTGACAATTCGCCTGCTGTAAAATTTGTGTTAATGACAGAAACGCGAGACATATTATACTCTCGAATCTAACCACGTTGTTTCACTCGCTGACAAACTTTCTTGAGCATCAATCAATCGAGCCTCTTGCATCATTGCTGCATATTTTTGTTCAGCAGTAGCAGCTACTGTTTGAGACGCGGTAATGTCATATGCTATGTCAGCAGCTAATCTTAAACTGTATGCTTCAATAAATTTAGCATCAAATAAATTAGCATCTGTTACTTGATGCACATAAACAATTTGGAGAGGTGCTGCTGCATCACTAACAATTTGACGGCCCTCTACAGCCCATTCTTCAGTGGTGTCTACCTCAATAATTCGCAAACAATCGGCAGGCCAATCAAAGGCATTAGTATATTCATAAATTGGCGCGGTTGTGTTAGCTGCAATAGACACTCTCTTTAATGAAAAATTCCAAGGATGATCGCGAAGCAATTGATCCCGGCTTTGTTCAAATAAACGCAAACAGGCGCGGCCTTCTTTTGTATCATCAGTTAGCGCAGTAATTGTAGTACCGCCTAAAAACGTAATTGCTCTATTTGCAATTTCAACAAACGTTGTTGCCATGGTTCATGCTTTCCTTTTTTAAAGAAAGAAAGGGGAGCGGATTAACCGCCCCCCATTCAATCAGTCTAGCACGTAAGCCAAGTATCCGACTAAATCATCGCCATCTACTTGAGCGTTGTCTGTCGCGGTTGCGCGAATAACAACGCCGCCCTTACTTTCAAACACGTAAGTTCCACCCGTAAGAAGGTTAGCCGCAATGGCACCTTCCAACGTTTGAAAACCCACGGTATCAACGGAAAGGCCGTTGATAAGACCGTCTGGGTCTGCTGCAGTTGTCGATCCGTCCATTGCCGTGTAAGCATCCCAGCCTAGATCTAATGTAGCTGAACTTGTGGTCCAGTTTACATAAGCTCTTGATAAGGAAGCTAACAAACGAACTCTGCCAGGTGGCAGTTTACCCAACGCAACACTCGAACCAGTGTCACCAGTTCCGTCTTGGTCATGTGTAAAAAACAAGATTCTTACACGACCATGATCTTCCGTTGTATTGTTGTTTACAACAGGAGTAGCAGTCGCATTAGTGTATTCAACAGATTTTTGTGAAGTTACAGCCATTGTTCAGCCCTCCTTTATGTTGGGTCACACTCGATATAACCAACAAGCTCTTCTTGCATGCGGGTTGCACCGATGGACATTGAAACGAAGACCTGAGTCGCGTGATTTTTATCAGCACGTTCTGAAATCTTGACGGTAGGCTCTGAACCTAAAGCTAATTTTATTCCATCTCTTTGGAAGAATAAAACTTTGTGATCAGAGTTAGAGTCAACTTCAAGTAACTCAGTTCTAATAAACGTGAAACCCAAGAAACTTTCAACCTCGCCATGAGCAAGAGCTTTGACAGTCGCAAAGTCGCTTGATGTAACTTCGGTTTCACCCAAAAGGTTTTGTAGCTGTTTAGCATTAATGACGCAAAAACGATCATCATCTGCTGCCTCATTAGCATCCAAAACATTTTTAGCGGCTCGCAATTTTCCAACATTTAAACCAGTATCCGCAGCAGGTGAAATACCCACCTGCACATCTACTGTGTTGGCCGCCGTGTAAGCGGTTGATGTGCCGCCAGCAACACCCGTAAAGGCAGTACCGTCAGCAGCGTCAATAATTGCTGTATCCATCGCTCTTCCCATAGCAGAGCTTGCAGCTTTGGCATAAGGTCCAGCGGGATCGATAAGCATTCTGACCCGGTCTTCATCGTCAATAAGATCGGCCCAATCGTAATCCACAAGAGAGACTCTGCGTCTTGAGTGTGGGGTATCCATGCGAGGCGTATCGGAATGCCTCGATGTGCGAATGCGAGCTTCAGTTTTGCCGATTTGCTCAAAAAAAGCGTTTTTACCTACAACTGTTTCGGCTGAAACAGCGGATCGTAGACGGGACGCTTCCTGTTGAACAAGATGTTCGACATTACCTTTGTATTGCTCGACAAACGCGGTAGTAATTTGAACAGACATGTTCTTTCTCCACGTTAGTTAAAAGTTAAAGGTTATTGTGGAAGGGGTACCCGAAATCGGACCCTGCCTAGGATTACGCTCCGTGAACGCTAAGTCTTTCCTTAAAGTCAACCGGGGCCAGTTATGGCGTATCCGGGTTAATTATTAATTATCTCTGTACCGTGCGCTAATTCTGTTAACCGTGTCAACTTCTCATTTAACACTTTATTTTCTGGATGAGATGCATCGTACAATCCAGGGTTATTCCTAATAGCAGCAATTTGCTCCAAAGCCATTTCAGGAGTTGTTCCAAATTGACCTGAACTTTCGCTGTCTTTAAATTGAGGACCAGTGCCTAACTGCATTCCAATCTTTGAAAATGCTTTGACCAGTTCTGGGTGTGACCCTAAACCAGCGGCATCAATTGCTTGCTGTAGTTCTGGCGTTCCAAATTCACGTATGGCAGTTCGCGCCGAAGACACTCGTTCGTCAAAAGCTGTACCAAATTCTTTTTTCAACTCCGATTCCCATGTTTCGTTTTGTTGTTGCGTTTGATCCATCATCTCTGTGTGTGTAGACATCATGCGCTCAACAAATGAATCATGTAATTTTTGCGCCATTGCTCCTGGCAATTTAGCTCCGTGTGCAGCCTCTCTGAACCAATCTGATAACCCTTGATCGTATTGCTCAAAATCTTCAGGAGCTTCTAAAGCGTAATCAGCAGCTTCCTTGGGAGTTCCCAATTTTTCCCAGCCGTCCCATTCTGAAAGATCACTGTCCGCTGATGGAAGAACTATTTTATCTGCTCCAACAGCTTTTTCTAAATTCATATAAGCAGATGCTAAATCACTAGGGCTACCATATCCCTTTACAGTCATATGTTCTTTTACAGCATCGTCAAAACCATCTGTCCAATTATCTCCTGAATCCGTAGTAGCTTCAGGGGTGCCTGTTAATACAGACCCTTCTGCTTCTTCACTCATTTTGTACAATTCCTTCTTGTCCAGTTGCGATTAAAGTTATTTGTTCATCATCTAATGCTAAAATCGTAATAATGCGGCGAACCATATCGCGGCCACCTTCTAGATGTTGAACCTCAGAATCTGATCGTACGCCTGTCATAGCATACAAGTTACTTGCTTTTAACATATCTTTAAAAATTATTTGACCTTGCGGCGTATGTAAAAAAATTTCTCGATACGCTTGCATAATTTCCGCTTGAACTTTGTGTTGCTCTTGTTTCATTAGTTTCCTTTAATTTACTGAGATGGTCCTAACTGACCTTCTTGTGCAATACCAGCAACAGTTGCTGCAACATCTGCCGCAGGCCCAGCGTTATCGACTAACGTTTGCACTTGTTGCGCTTGGTTACGCTGATCACGCATCCCAGCTATTTCTTCTTCAGAACGCATAATTCGTTGAGGCGCACCATTTGTATCAGCCAACGTTCTGGTAATTTCATCAGTGTCAAAGTTGTCCATAACGCCTGGATCAACTGCAGCAATAGGCTGCACCATTTCTAATGTTCTTAGAATGCCAACGCCTTCCTCAGCTTTCATAGCACGAGAAAGTGGAGAAACGTATTCGATTTCGTATTCTCCACCCGCTTCCATTAACGCATCTGGCACAGGAGGCAATAACCCCTGGCTATCTAAAATATCAAACTCACGTTCAATCAACGGGCCAAGCATTTCCGTCTGCTGCCTGCCTATAGTAGGAGCCAACAAAGCACCTTTTTCTTGCGCCCGTTGTAAAACTTCCGTAGCGGTCATTTGTGGTGTCTCAACAAGAATTTGAAACAACGTAACCAAAAACGCATCGTTAATAACCTTACGTCTTTGCTCCATCATATCCATGCCAATATCGATACGAGCGCCTGTTTGCAATGGTTGGATAGGCGGTTGGTTTCTGCCATCCATTCGCGCAAAGGTAGCGGCACCTGCATTAGTGTTAATTGGGAACATAACACCTTCATCAGCAATTAAAAGTGGTGGATCAACAACTTTCTGTGCTGCCCGAATAACCGTTTTAGACATTTCATTAATCATTTTAATGTCAGGCAAAATAGTCATTGCAGGGGATCTGCCAAAGATTTCGCGGGTGCCTGTATTATAACGGCTAATAATATAAGGCTGAGTTGAAAAACCGCCTTCTTCAATTAGTTGTTTGGTTTTAAATTCAAAATAGCCAGAAAAGAATGCAGCATTCTTTCTATCTCTTCGAGACATGTCGCGGTCTTCGCGAGGCATAACAACATGCAACAATTTAATTTTCTCATCAGGTTTTTCTTTAGCTGCTTTTCTAAGATCATCAGATAGATCACCGTCTGGAAACATTTTTTCAGCAACTCGCGCTGTGACCTCGAATTTACGAAAAACAGTGTCAACCATGCCGTTTTTGTTTTCACAAATAAATAAATCAGCGAGGTGGATTGCCCGGTACATTGCTCCGCGCACTGGGGCGGCATCAATAAATAAACCAGCGGTGCCAAACGCACCTAACGACATGTAGCCTTCGTGAACTTGCGATGCGAAATTAGCTTTAGGTGAGTAGCGATAAGTAAACATCGCATTTTCTACCTGGTTAAAATACATCTTAACGTCATCATCCCGATTTAAATCAGGATTAGTTGTGCGTAACGTATGCCACCGCGCACCGCGTGGTGTTAAAAGACTTTCAACAGCAGCGGCAAAACGCTCAAGCGCTAATGCAGCAGTTGCATCGTAAAGCTTTTCCGTTCTTTTTTCCCCTGGCTGTCGCTCACCGACAAACTCCGCAGCACGGGGCATCACTCGTTCTGCAATCTCTTCCCAGTGCGATTCCCACACACCGCGATTTCTTTTTAAAGATTCATACCGCGTAAATATATCTTTATTGTTCATTTTAAACACCTAGCATAGTTGTCTTACGTAAAGCATCAACACCAGAATTTCTTGGAGTGCCTTGCAGAATTGTGCCTTGGTACGTGCCGCCACCAGCCGTTGCAGTTGTCTTTCGTTGCGCTTGGTCTAAACGCGAACCTAAAGAGGACATAGGTGTTTTAGATCCAGAAGATTGTCTTTGACCATACATTCCAGGGACACACATATTATGAACCAAGTAACGTCTTGCCGACATTTGCGTCACCAAGCACACCGCTCGCAGACGTTAAAATATTAGCCCTTCTACCAGCCGCTCCAGCTAATGCACGTTTTCTGTTTTGGCTCCCAGAAACAATTTCGTTTGATTCAGGAGTAACAGCAACAGGTGCTGGTGGTGGGGGTGGTGGGGGTGGTGGGGGACTTGGGCGCGAAAATGAACACATACTAACCACCTAATAATGAAGATTTGCCAACATTGGCATCAGTTTGATCGCCTAAAGATCCTGAAAGAATTGTGGAACTGCGACCTTTTTGCGCTAATAAACGTTTTCTTCTAGCGGCTGCATCCGCATTCACCGCTGGATCATCCCTTGTTGGTGGGGGCGGGGGAGGCGGCGGCATGGGAGGCGGCGCTGGCATTTTTGGCATTTTTGGCGCTAAAGGTCCGATACACATTTTTAAAATCTCCATTACGCTCTAATCGTGAGCGTGTCCATGAATAACAATGAAACGTTTTTCTTGTAGGTCCATAATCTTCAACAGAAGCTTCACGCACCGCACCTAAACTTTCCAGCCACCTGTGTGCCACATGGTGTCCTTCCATTGACCAACAATCAGCGCGAACAGCCCCGGTGTCAATTAATTCTGGTATAATACGTTTTTTTATATCCCTTGTAACAGTTAATGCTACTTCTGGCCATCTATCTGTAGCAAACATCCACACAGAATAAAACAGCGGTTTTTGTAATTGCGCTCCATAAGCAGCAACAGGCACGTTATTGGACAATGCAACTTTTGCAATGCCACCAGCCTGTGACGTTATCGCTGCAAGGTCTTCAGGTTTATTGCTCCAGATTAAAGGTAATATTTCTTCAGCATCTAAAGCACGGAGTCTTCGCGCAATAAACACAACATCGCCATAAAGTGCAGGGGCAAGATCAACCAAAATTAGTTTCTGGCGGAGTTATGATTCTAGCGCCACCCGGCATTCTTCCTGTCTGAGCAGCAATAGACAAAGCATCACTGTTATCATCCCGAATACCAAGGCACATATAGCGAAAGGAATCAGAAAAATGACTTGACCAATCGTGATTCGGTCTGTCTTTCCAGTCATTCGTCTTCTCTGAGAATTGTCGGTGATAATGTCGAAGACTTTTCAGACCCTCAGAACAGTTCTCTTCATCAAAATAACATTTGGGAAGTGACGCTCTCACGGCTTCAATACCGTCAGCAACGGCTATACGTTTCAATGCGTTAGGGCGTATTCCCAAATCCAGTAACGTTTCGTATCGCGTTTTTCCAGTTCCTAATTCTGTAACCATAACATCGTGCGGAAAAGTATGAGATCCGTAAATGTACGGTCTTTCTCGCAATATTTTAACGTAATGCAATAAACCTTTGCCGCTCTCTGCGTAGCAGTCAATCACGCGGATTGCGTTCTCGTGAGGCAAGATTTGATAAAACCAAATCGCCGTGCTGTCAGCAACGCCTAAATCCCAAGCCGTGTTTACTTCTAGATTCGGTTCCCATGGCACACGGCCTATGCGGCCTTCGCGTTCCGCAGTATCTAAGTGTTGTGAATAATATGATCCCACTAGTGCGGCTGACCATGAAACTTGAAATTCCTGTAAATATTGTGATTCGTCCATCGTAGCACGAGCGGCATCGAGTTCTTTCTGATCTAAAACACCTGTCTCTGAAGCTGGAAAGCGCATTGCAAACCATTCTTTATTACCGCGCTTCATTTCCTTAGTGGCTGTGTCAAAGATTTCCTTAAACTGATTGGCACCTCGCGGGGTACCAATCCATAAACATTTGCCAGTACCAAAATCTGACAGCGCAGGTCTGACAATTTCTGGGAACAAACGTGCATTCATATCGGCATATTCATCTAAACAAGCGGCATCAAGGCGCAAACCTCGCAGCGAATCAGGATTTTCTGCTCCTAAAAGCCATATGCGCTGTCCATCAGGTAAATCACAGCGCAACTCTGCCTCATTAAACTTAACACCTTTAATCACGCCAGCGTAATCACGCAACATCACCCAGGCAATACGCTTGGCTGCGCCATAAGTAGGCGCAATATACGCACCTTGCGCCCTGGGGTGAGAGCAAACAAGTATTTCTCGCAACAACCAGTTAATAGCCATAACCGTTTTACCAAAACGTCTATGACAAACTGCGACAGTAAAACGCCGCGCTTTTTCGTGAAACACCTTTTGCAAGGGCCGAGGCGTATAGGGTATCGTTATTTTCTGTGGGCTATCCATTTATACGCACATTGTATTTTCTGCCGTCTAAAAGTCTTACCCACGTTAATTCAGGATCAATTCGAGCATCTGCCTCTAATGCTGGCCAACCGCGTGTCCGATCATGCATCTTAGCACTTATCCTATCTCTACATTCTTGTGTCTGCATAGTCTTAATACGTTTATTATCTTGTTGGCCATCTTCAACTGCCCTACGGCAACGCCCACAAATCAAATCACCATTAGCAATTTTTTCTGGATTCGTATGCGATCCACACCACGGACATTCAATCATCTCAAGCGCCCCCAAAAAACATAATTAAAACACGCCGATTTCCTTTATGCGTAGCAGCACAATGCACATTCTCTTTAGCACCATCCCAAGTAATTAAATTTAAATACGGAAACAAAGGATCATCAGGAGTATCCCGAAAATAAAACCCGCCACCCGTAAAATCCACCAATGGCTCCGTTAGCAAAACTTCAGCAGAATAACGACACCACGCCATATGCCCTGTGTTTCCTTGGTCTGTATGCCAAGGATGCCCTATCGCCTTATGCTCCACCCTTACATACGAAGGATCTTCACAGGAAACAGGAAAGAAACCAGAAACAATATCTAAAATACCCTTCAAACGTGTATCGTTAAAATCAAGGTATTTAACCTCAGACGCTAAACTCTGCGCTTCTTCAGCCGTAATAACATTATTAACAAAATGCCTCAAACAAGCTTACCGCCTAGTCGGCGCTGGGAAGAGCGGGTTCCTGGTGGCTTTGTCCTTTGCGCCTCACGAACGGCATCTACATCAACAACAACAGGGTCAGACACAACAAACGCTTCATTAACATCAGGTGTTGAAGGATCATCCCCCTTAAACGTACCATCCTTATTCTTTGCACGTTTGAGTGGCAGTGTGTTGCGTTTCTTAGCCGCTATTTTCGCAGGCTTCTTTTTCGATAATGCCATTTTAATCTCC
>VTLG01016579.1_pt1 | contig 24214 bp, 35 predicted proteins | sample 4694571 | NCBI WGS metagenome assembly VTLG01 (sample SAMN12604809, study PRJNA352737) | marine metagenome | biome: ENVO:00000447; feature: ENVO:00000209|ENVO:00000569|ENVO:01000036; material: ENVO:00002151; isolation source: viral sequences binned using virsorter ...
CTTTATACTGCTTTTTTTCTGTACTCATCCATGATGTTCTTCTATATAAAGTAGCATCTACTTTGGGAGCATTTTTAGCAAATCTTTTTATATTCCTTATTTCTTTTCTTAATTCATTTACACCATATCCAAAAGTAGTTCCACCCCTCATATATGAGTTTATTGCTCCATAAGTATCCCAAGTATATTTTCTTATTGAATCCTCTACATCTTCAGATATTGTTTTTACATATTCCATAGTTGCAATATTTGAATCTTTAAACCCCTTGTAAATATTATCTTTACTTTTAGGCAGGTTGCCTATCATTATATCTTTAGCTTCCTCGCCTCTATGGAACTGTGATTGTATATCATCAGATGCTAATTCCCAATTATGTCTGCAATTAATACCACCACCAGATACTAATGATTCAGCATATTCACCACCTAACTCTAATATCTGTGCTTCAGTTAATGCACCTTGTGATGCTGCATCTAAGCAGAATGGTCTTGTTTTCTCATCTACTGGACCAATATATACATACTTTAAATCAGGTGGAGCATCCTTCATCATCTGAGTAGTTACTGACCTACTCATATTATTCATGGAATCATTGATCTTCTGATTAAACCCCATAGCCCTGCTTTCTTACTGCTTCTAATATATCATCAATAGTTCTGGTCTGCAATATTGCATTAATTATTTCTCTTTTTAAAATAGTAGCCATAGCAGACATCTCCCCAACTATTGATTGCCTTGCTACCTCAAAGAATGTCATTAATGTATCTTCATCTATTTCTGCAAACTTTTCTTTAGATTCAAGCAACTTTGTCAGCCCTATAGTAAACTCTGATAAAATATTTTGTGCCTTAAATGTAGTGATGTTTACAATGTTCAACTCATTGATTATTTTAATTGATTCTGGGTTAGATTTTCCCTGAACCATATCAAGTATAGATTCTGCAATATCTCTTTGCATTTGCCCTATTCTGGCACTTAAATCATCTGATAGTACCTGTATTGCATCTTGATCAGCCATTAAACAGGTTTAGTTAATGCTTCTACAAGTGGTGATGATGCTATTGCCTGTTCTTCAACTTGATTTCTTTCTTCTATATAAGCAAAGGCATCCTCTCTTGTTTCAAAACCATCTGGATTCATTTGCATTAGTATATCAGCTTCATCAATAAGACCTTTACCAAGCATCCATTCCCACTTCTCTAATTGCTCTTGTGGTGATAATACTTCAGCAGTTTCATTGAAATCAACTAATTCTAACTCACCTGCATCCATAGCCATTTCATGTAACAGTATTAACTTCTCTACCTCAAATATCTTATACTCACAATCTTTATATTTATCAATATCAGATTTCTTATCATCACTTAACTCTTGATTCCTTAACCTTAATGCTACCCCTGATTCAGCAGAAGTACCATCTGCAAATGATGTAGGTAGATGATAGTTCTGTGCTAACATCTTATATGATTCTTTAATACCCTCAGTTAATGCAGGAATAGAATTAGGTGGAGCAACAATATTCATCACCCCATCTTGACCAAGATAAAGCAACTGATCTTGACCTATTTGCAGACTTTCCCTATCAACATCAGAACCATTTACATAGGCATACCCAAATGATTGAAAGTGTATATTAGCAGACTTATTAGTTTCAGCTACATTGATTAGGGTATTAGTATCAATTAGGTCAGTTGCAGGGTCAGTATCAAGATAAGCATACTCTGGTCTGCCTTCTCTAAATAATTCAACAAATGGTAAATCACCATAGAAGTTAATATGTTCTGGATTATCTGCATCTGGCATTATCTTGCCATTCCTGTCAAATACAAATTGATTCTCCATATCCCAGTATTGGAACATCTCAGGAGTATCATCAAGCACTTCACTTTTCATAGATAGTGGATAAGAATAACCAATAGGATGTAGAGGGTCATCACCAAACATAGGCTCAAAGTCATGGATAACATCATACTCTAACCTGTCATTTCTCCATGTAACTTTCAATAGAATACTATCAAGTAGGTTAGTGTACCTCTCTGCCCTCTGTAATTTCTGATGCTTATAGTACATAAAATCTACTATTTCTGGCTTACTATAATTTCTTTTAGGTTCTACCATGTAAACCAATGAAGTCCTGTCAATTACTCTTTTAGTAACATTAACATTAGCAACTGGAACTTGATGCGTAAAGTTAAAAAAGGCTTTGGTATATTTAGCAGTTCTCCCATTATAATAATCAAGAGCCTTTTGCCTTTTAGCTTTGAATAATTGCTTTTCATTCTGATTGGCTTGAAATTGACTATGTTGGGTCAATTCTTTAATGCTTGGTATCATCTATCTATACTCCATAGTTTTGGTCTGGTTACAGGAAATTCATAAGTAACTGCATAACCTAAAGCATCAGATATATGTGATAACATTTTATTACTCTTGTCAATCTCTCTTGTGCCTTGCTTATTGGTTACTTTTTCTAAATCATTAATCAAATCTTTACATCTTGGGTCAATTATCATATTACCAGATAGTGCTTTATTCATTGCATTAACCCTGTTGATTACTCTTGGATTGATATGCTTGACCTTTACCTGAAAGTGTCTTTTGAGAATAGAAATATCACTATAAGCTGCTGAACTACCTTTAGCCCTACCTGTTGCATCTGGATAACAAAAGTATTGTCTATTAGGATATTTATCTTTGATAGTTAATGCCATACGTTCAGTTAGTAAATCTCCATCTCCTTGATGTGATAAGGCAAATGTGTCAAATACCCTGATTTGTGGAGTTTGTTCATACCTTTGGAAAAGGCAAAAGGCAAGGGGATCACAGTTGAAGTCTGCCCCAATGTAGATTGGCTTGTTTGGGTTGTAGTCCACTTTGGCAACATTTTCTTGTCTATCAAAGGCATAATAAGTAGCTCCTTGAGATAAATTAACAAAATTTCCATCACGATAAGCCTGTAACATCTTATCATCATAATTAGATTCTAATAACTCTACATACTTCTGTGGGAGGTATGTATTATCTGTTGATTTTCCATGCACTAAATACCTGTCATCATTTTCATTCTCAACAAACACATAATGCGTATAATGAAACCCCTCTGGTGAAGTTACAATATAAAGTTCAGTATCTTCACATCCACGCATACGACCAATAGCCTTCTTGAAAGCCATGTCGCAATTCTTCCAACTCTCTACATCAAATTCATCTATACCACAATAAGTATATTCACTCCCTACTATCCTATGTGGCATCTGTAGTTGATAAATCTTAATATTACCTGCTGCTGTAATAAACCTATGCTCTGCTCTTTTATATTGATATGGTATTTCATACTTCTCAAGCATCTCACTAAAGGGTTCTACAAATAACTCATTAGCAAGATCATAAGTTGGGTATAATATTAATCCAGAAGATTTACCTGTTTTATTTACCCTTTTAAACAAGTTTACAAATGTCTTTCTTATGAATACATGAGTTTTACCTGCACCAAAACCTGCTACAAGTGCATTGATTGGTTTCTTTGATGTCAAAAAATCCCACTGATGTGGAAAATAATTATCCTTGTTGAATTTAAGTAACATCTACAAATTCAATACCTGATACTGGGTTAGTCCATTCTACTTCACTTTTCTCAGTTTGTTCTAAATACTGCTTTCCTAACCATATAAGCATAGTAGAATTGCCACCTAATGCTGCATCTATCTGTGCTTTTCTTAATCTCTTTTTTAGGTCAGTTCTTCCTTTTAGGACATTTGTGGAATAACTCTTGCTGATTAAATCCTTGCTACAGCCAAAGAAATCAGCTATTTCTGTATTGGTACATCCATAAGAAGCAAGTTTAAATACTTCTTCAGTATCTATATCATACTTCTTTGGTCTGCCACCTTTACTTTTTACGTTTGTAGCCACTTTTTTTTCTGGGCATAGTTTTCTTAGACCCAGTACCTTTTTTTCTGCTATATTGAGATTTAGGCATAAATTACCCTAATTTAGAAGTGATAAGATAATATTCAAGTTATACAAAGTCAATCATAATTATTTTTATGTAATTAAACATTTCTTGCTATGATTCTTTGTATCAGATTTGGAGATACATTAAATTCTTTCCTGCATATCTCAACCATCTCCCCATATTTAAGATCAGAATGTTTTAAACCTTCCCAGTATGCTCTGATAATAGTGTTTCTGATTTCTGTATGATTTAATAGTCTTTTTATGTTATAGAACTCTAATGATGATATTGATGTACTATCCTTCATAATAGTCAATCATCACTATTGTTTTAGGTTTCTCATCTTGTTCTATATATCTTTTAATACAATTAAGTTCCACTACTTGTTTATCATCAATAAAAAACCCATCATCCCCTGCTATTGAATCTAATACTAATTTAGCTAGATTATCTACGTCTGGGGTCTTGGTATAGAATTGTGGAATATTGTCCTTTAAGATACCTTTAAACTTGCCCTGCCTGTAATGTGTCTTAGGTCTTGGCATAGCAAATTCAAGATTTATTCTGATTGGTTCTGTTATTGGGTATTTAGGCTTGTGTCTATTGGCAAGTATCTTGAAGTTGTTTTTGTCTTTTTTTGAGGGGTCATAGGTTCTACGCCCATTTTGTCTATGTCGCTTTAATGCTTTTGGTGTTGCAATTACTTCAAAAAAGATTATGGATGAACTCCAGAAATTTCAATGGTAATTTACTTATCAAATAGTCTATTAAACAAATAATCAAATACCATGAGTAAATTGATAGTAAAATTGCACTAAACCAAAATAAAACCTTCATCTATAACTCCCTTATCTCATCCATAGGTAATATCTTTGCATCTACATCCTTAACAAATTCCTCTTTAAATCCTTTAGAAAACTCATTAATAACCTTCCAATCTTTTAGTATAATATCTTTAAATCTAAAATCATACAAGGCATAAATAACAGGGTGCATTTTCTGCCACTTACCACACATCTTATGAGCATAGGTCTTTAGCATAAAGGTTTCATTCACACCTTTTACCTCATAGAACTTTGGAATCCCATCTATCCAAGCCATAAAATCAGGAATCTTTTTTAATGCTGGGTTTAACTTCTTCCATTCATCTTCAGTATATTTGTTCTGAAAGCCTATATGGTGATAAGATATTTTTTGCCATTCTAAATAATATTTAAAATGATCTTCCTGTGGATTAGAATGTGCCATCCTCTTATTTACATCATCATGCCTACTCATGATTCCAACCTTTCTATCTCTGCTAATGCTTTTTCTATAATACCTGTGTGGTCATAGTGCAGCAGTGCATTAAAAGCCTGTAAGCATATTTGATACTTATCATTAAGCAAATGAATCTCTTTACTCAAATTAAAGTTTTCCTCTATTAATAATTCCTCTGTCATTTAGACAACCCCCTTCTACTCATTAACTTTCCTGCCATTTTATCCTCAAAGATTGCCATTCTAAAATACTTTTTATAGTACCAGACCCCATTGGCAGCCTTATTTAATAAATCTACTTGCTTCCTTGAAATATTCAGATTCTTTATTTCTGTATAGTTTTTATCCCTGAACACTTATTTTTCTCCTTACTGGTACAACCTTATCACTACAGCATCTTGAATCTGCTGATAACACCTCATAAGGAGTATAAAAATCAACCTCACCACATCTATCACAGTAACCCTTCTTGTTAAAACCACCCCCATCAACCTGAAAGTCATCTACACTAAACTTATCTTCTAATTCCTCTTTTACTATTTCATCTTTCCATGACTTATTATTTAAGTATGTAGAGGGGTTCTTTCTTCTTGGCTTAAATGCTCCCCCAACTATTTCTGATTTAGTTGTTACCCTGATGTAATCTTTAGTGTGTTCCATGATTAAGGTTAAATCTTTCAATGGTATCTTGATCCATAACTTTTCACACTTATCCCTACCAACTTTAAAATCATATAAATCCCACCATTTTTCAAACAAATCATACAATGTTTTATTATTCTTTAATTCTTTATTATTATTGTTTGTGTGCTTCTTCAGTGTTTTTTCAGTGTTTATTTGATTCTTTTTCAGTGCTTCTTCAGTTTCAGAACACTGGTAAGTGTCATAATTTAATAGAGTTAGGCAAGTTGTTTTTGATGTTGTTTCAGTGTGAATCATTGACGCATTTTTCGCCGTTTTTAGGTAGTTTCTCAGCTTAGAATTTGACCAATTAAATTGCTTACATAGCTTCTTTTGTGAGGTTACTAATTGCCCTCTTTTTACCTCTACTACTTGAGTACCAATATGAAAACTTCCATCTTTATGGTTAGCCTTTAGCAGTAAAAACATAAAGGCTTCAAAGTTTGAATATACCCTATTTTTAGACAACCAATCATTATCAAGTATTTTTCTGTGCAGTTTGATCCACCCCCCATTCATTTCAAAATCTCCTTAATTTGAGCCTGTCTTGACTTTGATATAGGCATTAAACCATTTGCCCACTTGTACATTGCTTGATATGAAACATTTAACTGCCTTGCTAACCACCTTTGGCTTCTCTCATGTTTACTTAACAATTTCCTCAACCTTAAACTATTCATACTACCAACTCCATTTGTCTAAATTCTTGATATTTATAATTATATTGATATGGTCTGCGTATTACGTCTATCATAGTATCAATTATTTCCTCTGATGATAGCAACTCAACTTCATCTAATTGTACTTTGTACCACTCCATAAAAGGTACAACATCATCATTATTTAAATCTAAATGTTTATATGCCACGTTCCAACTCCTTATTGTGGTAGGGGCAGCCACTTGAAAGCCACCCCATCACACGTACTTGTTGATTTAACTAAAATGGTATTTCCTCATCTATACCACTCACTGATTCAAGACTATATTCTTTTTCTGCAAGAGAAAGAACCATTCTCTTAACATCAGTATCAGCCCAAATAGTGTCATAATATTCATCATCATGTCCTTTTTGGCTTGGAAAACCAACAAATAAACCATTAATACCTTCAACCAACTTAAACCCCTTCATGGTCATATCAGATGTAATTGGTTCACCTGCCTCATTTGTTACATCTACACTTACTGATATGTCAAAAAAGGCTTTAATCTTACCCCAATCACCCTTATTCATTCTTGATATTCTCATTTTTTACTCGCTTTCTTTGCTTTTTTCTCATCATGTTCATTTATTCTTTTTACCATGTGTTTCAACCCTGCTTCTGCTTGTTTCTCAGCCCTTAGAGTTGCCCACCATTTATTAGTTTCATTCCTCTTGCCATCAAAACACTTATGAGATAAATACTGTTGGTATCTTTCTTTTTGTTCTTCAGTAACATATCCAACATTTTGTTGATGTATTGCATTTTCAACCTCACCTGCTGTAGATATAGAACCATTTAGCCCAATATCAAGAAAGCCTAAAGCTCTACCAACACAACTTGTTTCACAGTTTTCTAATGCAGATGTTTTGTTGATCTGTGATGAATTTACATTTTCATAAGCCCACCCTGTAAACTTTCTGATAGTATCAGAAACATCTGGATAAACATGAGCCTTCATAATTACCACATCATTTTCAAACTTAATTAGTTCAGTTCTTATTGAGCCATTTGGGTATCTTTTATGAAACTCCTTAGTTCTTTCCCAAACCTCAACATAGTCCTTACCATGTATTTTTACAGACATGATTACTCTCCTTATTTTGTGTTATAGTTTACTAATATTACTAACCCTTTTAAAAACCTTTTTGTGTGTAAATTGACACTCTTCAACTTTCCTTATATATGGCAGGTACATGAAATTACTCAGCCTGTGCCTGTCATATCCTCTAAGCTACACCACCTACTTCCTTTAGCAACTTAATATCCCATTTATTAAGTGGGGCTATTCCTATCTTTTGAGGATAACCTAGATCAATCCAATCCTGCACCAAAGTCCTCTCACAATCATAAGAATCTAATGGTGCTAATATTTGTTCACCATTTGGTTTAGTTATATAATGAAATGCCTTTGAAACATCATCATTATACTCTTGTTCTACACTAATAAAGCATAGATGACCCTTATAACTCCATTTTTGTTCAATCATTCTTATCATGCTGATAACCTCTCATATATCCATTGACAAGATACACCCATTAGGAAGCAGAACCATGCAAACATTAAAGGTTCTTGTATCATAAATAATTTAAACTCAGACAACCAGTACATATATAGTTCTAGCATTATTTTAATTCCTTATTTATACAGCATTTTTTAAATTTCTTACCTGATCCACAAATACAAGGCTCATTTCTTTTAGGCTTTTTAGTGCCTATAATCTGATTAGCCTGTTTTAGTTTCTTCATGTTTTCCTCACTATTCATTCGCATAGTTTCTGCAACGACCTCATCGTGATTTTTAAATGTTTTTGCAGGAGTGTCCATTCTGTGAATCATATTTTTATTTACTTTCATTACACTAACTCCTTCACCTTTTTTACTCTTGTTAATTGTGTTTGATTTACAACACAGGTTAGTTCAGGCACATTTCCATTATACACCTTAACAAGTTCTAAATTTAAATCATCTAAAACGTGCTGTGGGAATGAAAACCCTAATGAATGACCATCTTGTACTGCTTTGCTATAGTCAATTTTAAAATATTTATCACCAGACTTTGATATTTTTTCAACTTCATATTTTTCTTCATTAATAGTATATGCCTTTGTGTATGTACATCTATTATGATTCTTAACAGTTCCAACAATAGTAATCTTATCCCCATTTTCTATTGTATCTACCCATTTAGCAGTAGTAAAAAGAACTATCTGATTGTCATCATCATCTACCATTTTAACACAACAAGATTCACCATAATAACCCTCAAACCAGAAATGTTGAGTAATAGTAACATCAATTTCAATCTTCTCACCAACACCACCAATATGCTTACTTAAAAACACTTTTTTAGCAACAGGGGTATATAGTTCTTTTTCCTCTTGTTTAATCTGTTCAGCAGTTCTTTTTTCTTCTTCAATCTGCTTAATAATATCATCAACATTGTTTGTATTATAGTGTTCAACCTTGATCCCCAAAACTTTATTAATACAAGTAGAGCCATAAGGATTCCCACCATAGTAAAATTTATATTTAATGCCTTGTCCACATTTATGACAATTTGCATGGTCTGAATAATTTGGGATATAACTCATTACACTAACTCCTTCACTTGTGAAAAATTATAACTTGAAATATCTGCATCTGTTTTAATTGCAAAACCAAATCTAATTTGATATTGATTAAATTTTAATAACCATCTTTCAAAATTAATTCTAATAGATTTTGATAATTTTCTTGGTACTATAACATCATAATCATGTGCCATTGTAGAATCATGATTGTTTACAAAGTTTACTAAATTAGAAATTGTATCTGAATATTCTTTATCAGTTGCTCTGTCTATAAGTGTGTATTCCATTTTTAACTCCTAAATAATTTATAATCAACTAACTAACTATAGGAATATTAAGGTTAGTCAAAGCATATAACCAAATAAATAATAGAATAAACTTATAAGAGAATGATATTTTTTGAGTTTATAGAGGAGAGATTACTTCAAAAAAAATGAGTTTACAGATAATGCAATGGTGAAAACTGCTACAAATACAAAGAATCCACCTTTGATATATGCAATTTGATTTTCTGCTGCTTGTAGTCTTTTGTTCATAGAATAAGCAAATTCCTCAAGCCTTGCCATTGTGCTTTTAATATGGTCTAAATCAGAGGATATTTTGGTCAGGCATACTTCAACACTATTTTCTTTTTTCATTACCAAGATTCCACAATTTTGAGGCTAATTTGATATGTAAGAGGTGAGGTCTGAGTAACATTTAGTGAATTGTCTGCAAATCTACAGATTGCAAAAGAATCTGGATTAAAATCATCCTTATCAACTTGCAGTATAAATTCTAAATGTGATCCAAGTGTTCTATTCCACACTTGAGTAAAAAAGTCTGTAGAATCATTTAACGTATTTTCTGTTGGATTAGCATCCCCTGCATTTGCATAAGTTGATTCAAGATTGTTTGAGGCTGCAAGTTTTGGAAATACATTATCCTCTGACAACATTGAGAAAGAAAGCGACCATGACCTTCTGCTATTTCTAAGATTATTATCTGCATTCATTTGCCATGCTCCACCATTCCACCAATCAGGAACACCTAAAAAAGAAGCATTACTAAGTGTGCTTCCTCCTTTGGTTTGAATATTCTTAACACCATCCATAGAATAGCCTAATGTTGTAGCCATATCTACTGAATGAGGGGCTTCCCAGTAATTACCAATAACTATACTGCCAATGTCATTATCAGTTGTAATAGATAAAGTATCAGAATCTGTACCATTAAAACTTGCAATACTAAACCCTTTATATTCAGGACTAAGATCAGTAATAGAACCAGTATCTAGATTAGCATTTACTGCTATATCACCTGTAATATCATGACCAATAGACATTTTCCCTTTCTCATGTCCAAGATATGCCACATAAGCCTTATCATTTAACATTTTTGGAATGTCTATAGTTTGTGCAGTTAGAAAAGCATCATGCTTTTTACTTGGATTCATATTAAAAGCAGTATTAGATACATTTATTTGCTTTGTTGCTTTAAAATACTCCATTAAATTTATGTAAAATCTGGGAACTCTTGGGGTCTGGCTCATTAATATCCTCCTCCACCACCTGAACTACCACCACCTGAATAAGTAGCTGAAGTTGTGGCTTGTCTAATTTGTGAAATTTTTTGTCTTGTTACTACCCTTCTACCTTCAGGCTGATATATCTGAACTGAATCCTTAGTATGTACTCCACCTGTCATAACAACACTATCTCCACCATGAATATGTATTAACTCATTGGCAGGTACAGGAGTGCCATCTTCATATTGGTATTGACCTTCTGATTCTGTTTTAATATTGTTATTCACTACAATGCTATGTTTATTAAATCTTTGCCTAGAGCCTTTAAGGTAAGTGCCATTGCTAGTACCCCATAGTGAAGCATCATCTTCCCATCTTTGACTATCTAACTCCCAATAATCAACCCCTTGCACAGTAATTATTTCTCTTTCTAAAGCATTGCCTTGTACTGATTTACAAGATACAACCCTCAACTCTCCAACATAATTAAATAATTCTTGTGGCATATCTGTACCATCAAGCATTACACCTATGATTTTATTTTCACTTGCAGATAAGAAAAGATTATCAGGACTATTAGTAATTCTAATTGCACCTCTGTATCTCATCTCAAAGCCCTGAGAATCCCCATCAAATAAAACCTGTCCATTTCCATAAGTTATCATTAATAATCAGTTCCCATTATGTCATTAACTGTAGTTACAATATCAAGTATATTCCAAGAGCCATCTTGATTAGAATCAGCAGCAATTATACCTGCTTCTGTTAAATCACCTGTTCCAAGTAGCCAATTTACTGTACCCACAATATCAAGGACATTTAAAAATCCATCAACATTAGAATCTCCAAGATTACCAACCATTGGGGCTAGAGGCAAACTTGTTAATCCAATAGAACTTATCTGATTTGAGTGAATACCACCAACAAAATCATCAACTTCACCATCCCCACCTACCATAATAGGGTCATCAGGAGTAACGAATTGAGGCATATTTTCAGAGGGAGTGTACATATATCCATGCTCATCAAAACGACCTGTATTTCTTTGAAAGATATTTTGATTAAGCACATGGGTATCATCTATTACAGGGTCAGTAAACCAAACCCCTTCTTCAGGGGTTGCATAAGTTGATACACCCTCTGTAGAATCAATAGAATTAGTATTACTGTTCCATACATTTTTAGTCATGGTTATCTTTTGGAAAAAACACCAATGATTAAGCCACATAGAAGTCCAACCTGAAACACCATCTTCAAAAGGAATATTAACAAAATCTAAATCTATAAAAGTAGCAGCCAAGAAATATAACCCATTGTCAATAGGGTCAGGAAGCCCTGAAACTTGCACAACTTTCCTAATATTTTGACTACCTACTGTTATAGTATCAGGATGCCAATCATTATAAAAATTTGAATCATCATGAAATATATTGGGAGGATTAGAACCATCAGGGTCAATTATATTGCTCTCATTATAAAACAAAAAAGCAAAAGCATTATCTAAGTGTTCTAGGCTGTGCTGTGAGCCTCCACCATAGTGAAATTCATTAACTGCAAATGTACGAAAGCCCTGAATTTCAGCTACTTCTCCTGCTCCCATTGCAGGGGTTATTGTAACATTAATTGTTCTTGTAGTTGTATTATTATCACTATCTGTGGCAGAAAATGTAAGCTGTGCATTTCCAAAGGTTATTGCTTCTGCCTGATTGCTAGGTAGAAATTGCAAGACATCATAGGCTGTAGATGACCAAGATGACACTACTTCAATATCTCCATCTTCATTATCAGATGCAGTTGCTGTTGGTATAGTAAATGTATCTCCAACAGTAGCAGTAATATCACCACCATTAACAGATATTGTAGGATGTGCATCATAATCATATCCTATTATATCTACATTTCCATTTAGATGATGTAGTTGCATACACTCAATAGAGATTGAATCTAGGTTCTTTTGAGTAGAAGTAACCATAAACAAGGGCAATCTAATCTGCTCATTCACCATAGCCTGAACTGTATAAGAAATCCCATAAGCAGTAACTCCATTGAATAGAGTTTCAAACTTAACTAAATCACCAATCTCTAAATCAATATATTGCAAAGGCAATTTCAGATTAAATATTAAATGGTCATTTTTATATTGCTCTAATAAAAAGTTAGCTAATTGATTTGCAGTACCACTATGTCTAATATAATCTGATTCAAGCTCTAAATGGGCATCTGCTGAATCTTCAATTCCATAATACTCATCAGACACTAGATCAATAGAAGAAGCTGTTTCTAAATAGCTATTATCAGAATAGTCTTTTTTATAAGATACAGTTACCTTTTTATAAATCTGTTCAGGCTTTGTCTTTTTAAATGAGTAAGATATGACCTCTGATTCTTTAATTAGATGAGCATTTGCATAGTCATTGTAATGCTCAACACCATTTGCATCTGCATCACTAAAAGTATAGGTATCTTTAATTGTATTAAAACCAAAAGTGCCATCATTTTTAAACTTAGGAAAGCACTTAGTAGATTTAGCTATATCTTCTATAAGTTTTTTAGAGTTGATTTTCTTATTTATAGTAAAGCCAAACTTCCAATCTTGCACAAGGTTATTGCTATCAATATATTTATGGGCTTCTTTTGCCTCTAAATATTCAGCCTCATCAATAGCATCATGCCCAAGTTCACTTACAACTAAATCATAAATAATATCAATAGGGTTTTCAAAAAACTCATCAGGGCTTAAATTAGGATTATTTTCATTTTTCCTACCTCTTGTACCTACAAAAAAGTCCTTATCCCCAAACTCAATATCTACAAGTGTTTTGAAAGATGCACTATTAATTTTGCCTGACATATTTATAGAATCAATTTCAGTAAGTGAACTATCAACACTCCCAACTTGACCTGAATATCTATGCAATATCTCAATTATATATTGATTGTTTTGAGTTGGGTCATCAGCAGTATTGATTCCTGTATGGTCATAGAAAATTAGCCTTGCACTTGATTCTGGAGTATTAACCCAATCTAATGCTGAACCATTATCCCATTGAAATTGTGTAGAAGTTGCAAAATCAATATCACCTGTAAGATTATTTAAATTATTTGAGGATGAGCCATCATACTGAGGATAACCAAATAAGTGAGCATTTGGGTTTGAAGTAAACCCTGCAAGACCAACTGTACTAATGTTGTGCATATATTCAGGATAACCAGACAAAATACCCCAATCAGGTGCAAGAGTTACAAGCGTTCTCTCTCTGTCTGAGCTATCATTAGGATTTCCATTAAGTACATCTCTCTCCCCACCTGCTGAAGCAGGTAATAATAATCCATTTAAAGATACATATATGGTTTTTTTATTCACAAAGTTAGCTTGTGGGCTTGTTCCTAGTGTTAACCTGAATCTAATAAAATCTTCTTCAAGATTAAACCCCACTATGCCATTAGTTGTAATAAATGAGCGTGATTGAGTTGCTCCTGATGTTAAATCAAAATCTATGCCAATTCCTTCAAATAAATTTTCAGAATCTTCATTATTACTTACTGTTGATAATTGTATGGTAGGTACAGATACATCAATACATTGTACTACATTGGCTCTTATTAAAGGATGTGGGAATAATGGAATTTTATTAGTTGAAAATTCAGTCAACCATTGTCTTGACCCAATAATTTGCACAGAAGTCATAGTATCTTCAAAATCACTTTCTCCCTCTGCTAAATCAAGTGTACCTAAATGCTCTCTAGGAGATTCTAGTATATAAGAATATTTACCATCAGCACCTATAAAAAAAGGTGGCAGTTGTTCAAAAGATTCTATATTATATGAATTTCCTGTATCTTTATCAACTAATTCATCAGGTGCTATTGAAGTTGTATCATTACTGTCTATTATAACATCTTTTCCATCAAATACACATGGGCTTCTATCAACATAGCCATAGCATAATGGTATTTCTTTGCCCTTATATTTACTTGGAATTTCATTAGAACTGCCTAAAGAATCTTGTGGTAAGTCCTTATGTGCTTTTTTTTCTGTTAAATCTTCAAGTTCTACACTTACCTTTTCATCATTATGAGAGATTTTTCTAATAACACCCCTATAAACCTCTCTTGATTCAGTTGGGCTTCTAAAATAAATAATAGCCTCAGTATTAATTAAAGATGATTCAGAAAGCTGGTCAGAGAATCTAACCCCCTCAAAAGGAAAGTTATTAAATTGCAGGGTAGTGCTAGAGATTTTAAAATTTCTTGATTCTATTCCTACTGATTCTTTAATAGAGGGAATATTTATCAATAAAGGCTTACAATAATTGTCATCAACAGTTACATTATTAGTTGAGTACAAATTCCCACCTAATTCTACAATAGGATAAAGTTGAGTGTTTTGCCCTTGTATATCTGATTCAAAAGACATTAACTAACTCCTATATCAGCACCACGCCTAATAGCATCTTTAAGCTGAGAAGCTAATTCACCCTCAACATAATCTTGGCTCATAACATTCCCTGATACATTTATTACTACTGAACCACTACTACCAGTTGGCTCACCACCTGCATCTAATGGGGTAATTTGCACCCTCTCCCTACCACTTGCGTTATCACCAACTCTAATTAATTCTTCACCACTTGTTACAAAATCACCACCAGTAGCAAATGAGGGAATCATAGCCATGTTTTTATCTACTGCTGCTGATAATGCTCCACCTACTCCTGCTGCTGCTAACATATTTAAAGGATATGGTATTGCAGGGTTTTTAAATACACTTGCCATAGCACTTGCAATACTTTCCATTAATTTGGCTCTGACTACTGCCTTCATAGAATCAGATGCTGATTGACCAGATAATGCAGCATTTTTTAGATCATCTTTTAATGCTTGTTCTTTACGTTTTGCTTCTTCATCATAAATTGTTTTATTGACCACTGCTACTTTTTTTATTTTTTCACCAAAATCTACAGCAGTTGTACCACGTCTGATTTCAAATTGCTCTATCTTGTCAAGTGCTTCTATCTGACCCTTTGTGGAATTATTATATGCCTCTATTTGCTGTGTTTCTTGCTCTTGTATTTCTGCCCTCAATCCTCCAGATATTCCAAGCCTATCTAATGCACTAGTAGCTAAGCTATATCCTGAAGTCAGAATACTCATTACTGCACCATTTCTTTCATTTGTAAGAGTATTTTCTTTAGCAACTTCATCTTCGTCAGTTAAACTTTTTATAAAACTTGTAGCATTTTCTGCTGCTCCCTTAAATGCTGTTGATATTTTATCAATCGCAGGTGCTAATAATTCTCCTATTGCTTCAGCAGTATCACCTGCTGCATCTTGCATACCTTTAATTGAGCCTGTTAAAGTTTCAGATTGAGCAAATGCTTGACCTCCAAACTTATCAGCAATATTACCTGTTAATGAATCTAATCTTTCAGTAGAACCAACTGCCCCTTCAACTTCAATACCATATCTTGACATAGCATTAGTAGATGACCCTAATGTTTTAGATACTAAATCAGCAGCAGCATTTAAGTCCATACCTTTAGCAGCAGCTAAATCTAAAGTAGCTTGTGTTGCTTTTTTTATCTGTTCTTCATCATCAACAAATGCAGCTATAAGTGCCTGTGCAGATATTATAGTTTCATCACCAAAATTACTTACTTGCTGAAGTGCAGCAGCTTGGTCTAATAATGCTTGTGATGTCCTGCCTAAAGAGGCTTCTAATTTCTTTTCTGCTAACTCTTGCTCACCAAAAGCATCAACTGCCCCTTTTATTCCTGCTATTAAAGCCCCACCACCCAAAAATGCACCTGCTGCCATCATTGCTTGAGATTTTAATCCACCTAAAGATTTAGTTAAACCCTTAACATTCTTCTCTGCTTTTTTAGCACCTTTTTCTTTTACATTAATTATAAAATTAGGCATTATTAGCTTCTTTCTGTTTGGCTTTTATACATTGATTAACTTCTTCTTCAATTATCATAAAATCATCTATTATATTTGCAGGAGTTTCCATCATGGAGGGGTAAGGAGAGCAAGAAAATGCTTTACAGTAATTATATTCTTTAATTCTATCTTGCATCTTAGAATTAAGAAGTAGTGAGTAATCTGCAAAAAAAGCACATGATGAATATAATGATTGTCCAATACCAAGATTCTTTTTTTGTGTAGCTTCGTATATTCTCATAACTTCATCATAGACATCATTAATGCCCCTAAATATCCTCTTTTTTGCATTACTTGGGCTTATTGCTTCATAAGGAAAATCTAAGCCAGAACAAGCTGTTTCTTTATACCCTTTAAGGCTCACCCAAACATTAAGCCTTAGAAGTGCATCTGTTATTTTTTTTTACTACTCTCTAAAAATATCTGCTGACCCATTGCCCTGATTTCATGATTTGAATATTTGTTAAGTTGATCTTCACTTAATTCAGTACATTTAAGGACAATATCCCCATAATAGGAGAAAGGGGGATTCTTGCCCTGTTCAATGTAATCTTGATAAGTGTCTATCATCCAACACCTTGTTTTATATTCTACCTCATTAACTTCTATCTCAAAGGCTTTAAAGTCTTTAGGTTCTTCTGGCTTTATTTTCATTACGCTGTAGTAATCCCTAACATTTTAGTTGCTGAACTTATATCATCTGCACCAACTACTGTAAATGGAATTGTATTTTTTAATACAGCCCCACCATTGTCAATAGATGCTTCACCCAATAAGCATTTGTCTGCTGATAATACAAATGTGCCATCAGTAAGATTAATATCTACTACTGTACTATTGTAAAAATTAGCAAGTAAATCATGCACATCATCATTTCTAATTACTGTCATTGAACCTGTAACTTCAAATGGTGCTGTCATTACATAGCCAAATGGCTCATAAGTTCCATCTGTTGTATCTTTGTAGTGTACTCTTTCAATGGTTCTTGAAACAGATAATTCCCATGATTCTATGACCATATCATTACCTGAATCTATTTCAGATGATGCAGCAGTTAAACTTCTAATATTAAATGCTGAACCAGTATCATAGGCTGCTGAAGAAATTGCATCACCACCATATTGTGGTACATAAGCAGTAGCCCATTGTATGGTTACCACCATTTCACCACCTTCTGAACCAATATCTTCTGTAATTGTAAAGCCTGTTCCTATACATCCTTGACATACAAGATTATTTAATGTAGTATCTGCACCACCATCTTCAAATCTTATTTCAAATGTAGTAGCAGAACTTGCACCATTAAGGTATGTTGCTGTTGGAAATGTGTAGTTATTATTCAATACTGCTTCAGATGAACTATCTTCATATACTGCACCTGTTGCTAACAATATAGAATCAGGTGTACCCCTCAATGTAGTTTCAAAAGTCCACATCTTTGTACCCTGTGAATGATGCCCTTGTGAATCTGTTGTAGTGAACTGACCACTTCTTGGTGATGAAAATTCAAGAGGAAAACTTGCCTCTGGAATAGTAAAACCTGTTACTTGTAATTTCTTTAACCCTGCATCATCAGGCTGATCTCCAACATTAGTTTCTGCTTGATACCAAACTGAAACATTCTGACTTGGGAAAAAGTTAGTTGCTTGTGCCATTATCTTCTCCTATTAAAAACTATTATGGTGTTGTATTGTTACAAGAAATTCAGCAATATGAAGCCCATCATCTTCTTCATTTTCTTCATCTCTTACATTATAATTAATTTCATCTATTGTAAGTGCTGCCCAACCTTTTGTGGTATTCACTTGGTTATCTAATAAATGCTTTCTCAATCTGTCTATTTTGCCTTTTACAGCCTTATTTATTCTTTCCTGACTTGTATCACTCTTAAAGTAATATCTGATGTTTATAGTGTATAATCTTTGCTCATAATTAGTAGCCTGTTCAATACTTGAAGAAGATAGCAAATCAATCTTTATACACTCACTACCCTTCATGCTAAATGTATTGCCTATATAAACATTTGAAAACTCAGTTGATAATACGCTTCTTAATCCTAATTCTACTTGGTCATAGGCTATTTTGTCATAAGTTACAGCCATTATCTATAAAGCCTTATACTGTCTGTTTTAGTGTTTGTTGATTTTACACCCTCACTATAAACTTCTATCTCCCATATATCTCCATCAGTAGCAGAAGCACCAGAAAAACGTGCAAAAAGACCTCCATAAATATGCTGTAATCCACCAGTTATTATTTCTGGATTAGTAACATCTCCAAACAATTTATCATTACTGAAATGATGAACTTTGAATGTACCTACACCATAAGCACCTGTAGCTTCAACTTCTACCTTTAATAAATCATATTTTTCACCTGCATAATCACCATATAGTTCTACAATATCCATTGAACCAGATACATTTCTATATTTAATAGAACCCTTTGAAGATTTTTCTTTTATTTCAAAAGATAATTTAATATTGCCATCATTAATTCTATCTACAAACCCTGTACCTTCAGGGTTAGTTACTAAACTATAATAATAATCAGCTTCAGGATCATTAGGTGATTTACTTCTAATTAGATTAGATGCTGCAATATAACAAACACACTTAATAACTATTGGGTCATATTCCTCTGCAATAGAATTAGTAGCAGTGTCAATGTCTATCTGTTTTGCTTTTTCAAGTGGCATTGCAAACCTTGAACTCAACAAGTTATTTAATTCAAGAGAAGCATTTACAAGTTGCTGGTCTATGTATGTGGAGAAGTCCACTCCTGCTTCAAATACTTGCTCATTTATAGTAGTTGAGGAATAGTTACTATTGTAATACTCTAATTGATTTGTGGCTGAAGCATAAAACCACTCACCATTTTCATCAACTGCACCACTTGTTGATTGTGCTGCTGCAAGTTCTTCACCATTTAAAAACAAAGTATCAATAAAACCACAATCTCTAAACAGATGTAAATTCCCTGAAGTTAATGTTGGAAATATTTGAGTTTTTTGGTCAAAATCTCCAAACCTATTAAAATAATTTTGTAAGTCTGATTGTGAAGCGTATTTGAAGTTAGTTGCCATTATTTTAGTCCTATAATTTCAACTATTGAATTAACTTTTGGATTAACTGACCTACCTGTGATACTGCTAATTGTATTCCCAAAGTTTGCCCCATATTCCTCACCCCCTGAGTGAGCAGAACCATAAGCAGCACTTATAACAAAATGTGCATTAGGTGGGCATCCTGTTATGTCAATAGCCCCTGTTTCATAATTAATAGTTCCATTACAAGCCCCTGAGATATTACCATGTCCATCATCATAGAACATTGCACTAATATTAGGAACAGATTGATTAGTTTTCTTATCATAAATAACATCATCAGGAAGTTTAGCAGGAACTGCTTGTTCAATATCCCCAACAGCCATTACAAACCTACCTACTTCAAATGGGGTTGTTCCACTTGCAGGAGCAGATATAGATATTGCAGATGTAGATAAATGCTGTCCTGATGTAAATCTAATATCACCATCTACAAGCCCAACTGTTACTTTCTTTTCTAATAAATTGCCTGAAGCATAATACCCTGCCTTTAGGGCATTATCTATTTTTCTGAGGATTCCATCAGAGCCACCAAATTTAGTATTAGTAGAGGTAGTAAATGATAAGGTGTAATCTGAGCCACCATCTACTGCTATATCAAAAGCATAAGCAGTTGAGGCTGCTAACCCTGATTCTGTTGAGGCTGTGATGCCTGACATACCTAATTCTTGATACCCTGCATTATAAAATTTGCCACTAATAGACCCTGCTACAAAACCATCTGCAACTTTATCCCCTTTGCGACCATAGCCTAATAAGTTCATGGCTTTATATCTACCTGACCCATCAGTTTGAGCAGTAGAATATTTATCAAAGTCTGCGTAGGCATTGAAGAATGGAAATCTTATAGCAACATCATCAGCATGAGTAGCAGCAGTTGAGCCATATAAACCCCTAACTATTGTGCAGGTACTGTTAGCCAAGTCTGCACCTGTTCCAACAGCAGTAACCTCACATATCTCATTTTCAATTCTAATTAAATCACCAACCTTAAAGAATTTAGAATGTCCATCTTCTAAGTTTAAAGTAGTATGTGTAGCATCTGAACCCATAGTATTTGCAGTAGCATGGTCTAGGTCTGCTGTACTATCTACATACATATTACTATCAGGTACTTGATTATCTAATGTTTCACCATTTGCAGCACTTGTAGTAGCAGTTTCATAATTTAATTGCCTTAGATTAGGCAGATAAAGAAAATCATTTGAAGGTATAAGAAAAGATTGATGTGAAACTCCACCATTTGTATCAGGTGCTGCATCTGCCCATTCTTCTCCCTTAAATACTATCTCTACCCCTACACTACCTGCGTTTCTAATCATAAGGGCTTTGCAACCCCTTAATGTATTTTGCCCTGCTGAAGCTGCTGCTGAAACTAAAGTAATAGGGGTATCACTACTATCTACTTCTGCATTTAATTTTAATGCAATATCATAATCACCTGCTTTAGTGGCTGATAAAGTTTCTGTAGGAGTTGTTACTGTTAAATTTGTTGTAAATCTTGCCATTTTTTATTCCTTACCTTAAATGATATACTAATTGCATATTGACTGATAGGTCTGCGTTTGTGCCATCTTGTGCCACACAAGCCATAATTACTTTCCCTGCATCTACATCAGCAGTTGATACTGTTAAAGCCTGATAATAAGCCTGTTCTCTACCTGCTCCTGTTATAGTAGATGGAGATGCACAATTTTCTACTCCTGATGATAAATCTCCACTTGTTGAGCCATTCCCACTATCTACTGTATAAGACATAACTGAAAACTTTACTACATCCCCATTTGCTGCATCTGCTCCAAACCATACATTGCAAGAATCTATTGTAATGTTGAATGGTACATACCAATAGTGCTTTACTGCAATATAAGCAGTAGATGATATTGATAAAGTAGTTGCAGGAGTTGAGCCTGTACCCATCTCTAATTCATTGTTATCTGTATGATTAGATGAAGATGTAAGGCAATGCCATGTATCAGCAGTATCAGGAGAAGCAGAAGTAAAATCTAATCCAAATTCTTTAATATTGGTATTGACAATATGCTGACCTATCCCTGCTTTTACTAAATCATTAGTTGAATCAACTAAAAGCAAACTATTAGAATCTTTATCCTGAACAACAAAACTACCTGTTGAATCGCCTGAACTAGGCTTTATTACTGCTTTATCAGATGAAATATGTATGGAACTTGCAGTTCCTTCACCATCAACTACATTTCTTGTAGTACCATCAACTCCACTATTGGAGTTATTCATCTGCAATATATCTTTGTATGTACTTGCTTTAGTTTTTCCTGTTAAACTCATGCTATCCTTAAAATTCTTAGTGTTGAACCTTCTTTGAACATTGGAGTTCTTGACCCTGCATCAATAGTTACTGCAATATACTCACCATTCTCTATTCTACCTATCCATCTGATAGTGGTAGGAACAGGGTCATCTCCTGAATCAACCTCAAATGTTTCTGTCTGCACTTTTGTGCCTAAAGTATCTGCTGCTGTATTTATATATATTGCTACAGTTGTACTGTAAGTAGAATTTATAGATATTTTAGCATCACATACTACTTCATAAATCCCTGATTTAGAGATACTAAATACATTGTTAGTAGTATCCCAAGCAATATTAGAAGAAGTTAATGGAACTGTATTTACCACATCCCCATATTCAGTAGCACCTAACCCAAAGTTATTTTCATTGGCATCTTGTGTACCATCATCATTTAGTCTTACAAACCCATATTCAGGCTGATGAATAAAATCACCCAATACCTCTAAATTCTTAACCCTTACATTATCAGTAGATAATTCTAAAGCAGTAACAGTACCATCTGAATCCTTTACAGGTTTTAGATTACTATCAACTGATCTGTCTATATGCAGTGCTTTAGGCATTTCCAGCCTGTGAATCATCTATTACATCTACCATATCTTCTTGCATTTCTACTATTTCTATTAGTGCTAATTTATCCTCAATGGCTTCAATCCTATCTAAAGCAATCACAGGAGCATGAGCAACATTCTTTAACCTTCTAATCTCATCCTCAAGTTGCACTATTTTTTTATCTGCATCATTAGGCAACTCCATGTAATCAAGCATTTGATCTAACTTAAAAACCTTCATTAAATGGTCTAAAACCTTTGGCAGTAATAGTTTCAGTAAAACCTGTGGAATCATTTTTTCCCTGACATTCCTTTAATCATATCAAGACTTATATCATAACAAATCTCAAGTATTTCTGCTTCTTGTTTTTCATTAAGAATAGGTACGTTTAACTGCTTATTTGCCTTCTCTATCACTAAGGGCTTGTTCTCTGTCATGTATTTAATCACATAATCAATAGCAAACCCTTTTAAAAACTCACCTAACTTATTCATTAACACCACTCCTTAATTTTTTTTAGTAGTTGTTCCTTGTTTTTTGCTTTTTCTTCTGCTAAATAGTGCAATAATAACTTAACAGAACCATCTAAATCAGTTAATTTCATTTCAGAGATTTTAGAGTTGTCTATTAACTTAATTAAAATCCCCTCAAGTCTTTTTGCTCTCTCTATTCCATTTTGCTCATTCTGCTCAATTTCTTCTAATAATTCATTTCTAATAAAAGATTCTTGTTTATGAATATAAGCTGCAAATAAGGCTGCCACAGCTAAAGGGATTCCATAAGAATCAAGAATTGCAAATATGTCCATCTATTTATTTCCATCAATTAGATTGCCCCACACCATTGCCTTACCTTCAATTATTTGCACTATATCTACTGTAAATTTCCCTTTATCATAGAAATCTACTATTGCAAATGCTTGTTGCCAGTTGTTAGGTCTGCCCCCAAGCCATGCGTTCTTTTCAGCACCCATATCTTTTAAGCACCCAATAGAATAGGCTGATTTCACTCCATCCATGTGAGTTACAGAAGCTACTTGTACATCATGATGATGACCATACATTACATTACCACCCAATCTATTAAGATGATTCTTAGCATGGTGCATTGAAGCAAAGTGATGCCCATGATAAAAACTTAACTTGCCTATCTTTAAATAATCTCTTGGTGATAATCCACATGGATGATACTTATAACCTCTTTCTTTAAGTCTAACAATATCTTCAAATCTGTACTCTAAATAAGGATGTTCTATACAAAACCTGTTTAACCAATCATCATGATTACCCTCAACCATGTGCTTATTCTTGCAATTTACTTTATCAAGGGATTCATCAATAATATCCATCCCCTGATTTACATCCTTTACATCCTTCTTAATGCTTGGCATCATGTACTCTAGTGGAGGTCTTTTCTTCTTTTTCCACTTCCAAGCTGATGCCCCTTCCCATTCTCCAACATCACCTAAGTCTATATATGTATCAGGTTCTACTAATTCTATTGCTTTGCAGACTACATTTATAGCTGCATAATCAGCAAGAGGAAAATGCTTATCAGGAGTTACTACTGCTCGTCTTACCATTTACCATTATATATAGTAGCCTTCT
>VTLG01006083.1_pt1 | contig 24200 bp, 21 predicted proteins | sample 4694571 | NCBI WGS metagenome assembly VTLG01 (sample SAMN12604809, study PRJNA352737) | marine metagenome | biome: ENVO:00000447; feature: ENVO:00000209|ENVO:00000569|ENVO:01000036; material: ENVO:00002151; isolation source: viral sequences binned using virsorter ...
AGTATGACTTTCTTTCAATCTGATGTAGTCCGTGCAGAGTTGGCTGAAATCCAGGAACTTCAAGAAGAAGTTTATGGTGCTTTATTTAAATTCCCATCAATGCCTAAAGCGGATAAACAGTATCATGTAGAATGTCTTGAGCGACTTATTGAAAAACAAAAGATTCTTTATACTCGTTTAAGTTTATCTGATGACCCTACAGCAAAACAGATGAAAGAAAATATACTGAAAGGTGCTAAGGATATGGGTCTTCCACAAAATGTTGATATGAATTTAGTATTTGATGATATCTACAAAATGGTGGATGTTATGAAAAAAGCGATTGACAATGATGATTTTAAGATGTAGAATATGCAAGGTACACACAAGCCAAATCTCAAAAAATCCGAGGTAATCAAATGTCTTTTAAAGACCTAAAGAAACAGTCTTCTCTTGGTTCATTGACCCAGAAGTTAGTCAAAGAAGTAGAGAAGATGAACACAACAGGTGGGGGTGCTGATGAGCGTCTCTGGAAACCTGAAGTAGATAAAACAGGTAACGGTTATGCCGTTCTTCGTTTTTTACCTGCTCCAGAAAGTGAGGATATTCCCTGGGCAAAGATGTATTCACATGCATTCCAAGGTCCTGGTGGATGGTATATTGAAAATTCACTTACTACTGTTGGTAAGAAGGATCCTGTCTCAGAGCATAATCGTGAACTCTGGAATAGTGGTAATGAATCTGACAAGGATGTCGTTCGTAGACAGAAGCGTAAGCTTTCTTATTATGCAAACATCTATGTTGTAAAAGATCCTACTAATCCTCAAAATGAGGGTGGAGTATTTCTCTACAAGTTTGGTAAGAAGATCTTTGATAAAGTTATGGAAGCAATGCAACCAGAGTTTGAGGATGAAACTCCAATCAATCCTTTTGACTTCTGGCAAGGTGCAAACTTCAAGTTGAAGATCGTTAAGAAGGATGGTTACTGGAACTATGATAAGTCAGAGTTCGAAGCAGTATCTCCACTCCTTGAAGATGAAGATGCATTAGAAGCATTATGGGGTAAAGAGTATTCTCTTGTCGCTCTTACTGCTGCTGATCAATTTAAATCTTATGATGATCTGAAGAAGCGTCTTGATTATGTTCTGGGTGCAAAACCTGTTACTCGTCGTGTATTTGATGAAGAGTTAGAAGACGAGAGTGAAGGTCGTGGATCGTTTACTCCTGATTTCAAGAGTAAAACACCAGTCGCTGCTGCTCCAGTAGCATCTGCTAGTGCAGATGAAGATAATGCACTAAGTTATTTCCAGCGTTTAGCTGAGGAATGATTAATTAGAATAAAGTCTAATATTTTCTGCTATTTTAAGGGTTTCATTCACATATTGAGTGGAACCTTTTTTATATTCCATTATTTCTTCGAGATCATTAAAGATGACACTTAAGTATTCTTGTTTTAGTACGTATATATTTCTTTTTGCATCCTGAATTTCATTTTCATATTCAAGATTAGTTATGGGTGTGGTTATATTTGTGGCATTTACGCTATTACCTAGTGCGGCATCAAAGTAAGTAACTGCAAAACCTACAGGAACATGTAATCCGTCTTCTACTATTATTGTACCTATAGAATTTTTTACACCGCTACATTCATAGTGATGTACTTCTTGTAGTTTTTCTTCTGTTCCGCATTTTATAAGGACATTACCTCCTGTTAAATGTCTTTGTTTAACGTTTACGGGTGTGGTTTTGTAGGTAGATAAAATTTTACATGGATTAGTTTTATTACTATCATCTAAGTTATAGACAATATAGTCAAAAAGGGATCGTGGAAGGACTACTTCTTCATCTTCTGTTCCATATTTGTCTACTAAGAAATTATGATAAGATTGTTCACTCATCGGCCATTCTGTTTGAATGTTGGTGATGTTATTGGCTAAAAGGATTATCCAGTCGAGAGTGGAGTCTTGATAGAATTTCTCAGCTATATTATCTGGTCTTTCATCACCTATTACTTTGTATTTGGTAAAATAAGTGAGGTCTTCAAAGATATCTTGCCTTAGATATGCTCTTTTGAAAAGATTTTTGACATTCTTAAAACTGGAGATAGTTTTTTCTCCTTTAGTTCTGTCAACATATGCAATATCTGGAATTTGACTGAAATATGGTTTAGTCATTTTAGTAACCCATGTCTGGTGAATCTACTTCCACATCATCATTATAAATTGGTTCAAGTTCAGCAAACTGCATACTGACTTGATATGAGGTCATTGAACCATCTCCATAGGTCATGTAACTTCCACCAGGAGTATAATCCACATTAAATCCTCTCATGGCACAAGGTTTAATTTTATTTAAGAAGGGATGTTCTTTTTTTCCTTGCATTAGATATTTAATCTTAAAGACAGCAGGGACACTGAGGAATATTCCTCCAGATCTTCTCTTTGGTGCCATTGCCTTTTTAAAAACTTTTATAATAGTTCTGACAACTCTTGATTCACTATCATCTCGTGGTGTAAAGGTAAAATTATAGCTAAATGATCTGAGTTGAGGTCCGCTGAATAAGACTTCTAGGTTGGGATTTACGACAATACCTGCTCTTCCTAGTATATTTGCACCAACTGCTTTACCTGCAAAATAATTAATAAAAAAGCTTTTCAACTGTGGGTTACTGAGGAATGTTTGTGCAGTATCAGCTACATTTTGAACAAGACCAGCTGCTACTGCTCCCAGCTCATTTCTGTCTTTGACATCATTGAGCGTGTCTTGAGCAATGTTTGCTCCTGCCATTTGAAGAGGAGTAAGTTTTTCTCCACCCCATTCAACGGCATTACCTTCTTTTATGCCTGGTACCATTGGGAGGTACATTGTGGATCCTACTGGTCTTTCTCTTTGCCTATAACGTTGTTTAAGATTGACTATATTATCCCATGACGTGAAGCTTCCGGCTTGTAATTGAGGAACATATTCTATAGGTACAATTTTTATAAAGTCAAAATCTCCATTTGCATGGTTTTGGGGATAAACCAGATGGGTTCCTGGTTTACCTGCCATTTCATCTCGTTGAGTGGCTATAACTTTTTCTTTAAGTACAAAACCATTGGTATTGATTTGTGATTCGGATATTAGTGGAGCAGTATCAAAACCTTTTAGAATATCTTTTGTTTCTTTAAGTGCTTCTCTTTCAGCTTGCTGCGGATCCATTCCTCCTGCTATTTTGGCATCTCTTATATTATTAAGGGTGGTAAGTTTTGCCTTATTTCTAATTACGTTTAATCCTTCTTGGGTACTAAAGTAGGCTACTTGAGATCTGGTTCCTGATGTATATTGTAATGATCCAGTTGGAAGTTGGCTTCCGTCTGCATCAGCATTAACTGCTCCTTTTCCATTGCTTTTGAATTGACTAGGATATCTGGAATCTACTGTTCCGACGAATCTATGATTATCCCCGACTCCCCACGGATCTTGATAAACAGAGGTAATAGAATATGGAACACCCTCATCATCATATTGGCGTGTTGATATGGTATAAAATTCTTCTTTTTTATCAGCAGTGTCCGCCCAATTTCTATAGGTTAGAGGCCATCTATCTGAATTACTCCCATATTCTGCCATTAGATTCTATTATAAGCCTTGTTATTTATTTAGCAGTCCTTAAGAAATATCCATAAGGAATGGTCTTCATATATTCAATTTCATCATTTTGAACTACATGTAACATTCCTGCTACTTCTTGCCAGGTATAATTTCGATAGTCATTCCAGTGGAAATTCACTCCTCTAAATCCCCATTTAAAGACATCAATACAGGCAATAAGAGGGAAGTTGTCAAAGGCAAGATCTCTTGTTTTTGGTATGTATATAAAGGTATAATATTTACCAACGTCAGGAATAATTTCTGTTTCTTGGAAGATGCTAATGATCTCCAACATAATATCTTGAGGATCATTGAGTCCTGCTATTTTCTCTTGAAGTTGTCCTACTCTATCATTAGGGTTAAGAGTTTCATCTAACCCAAAGGTTTCAAGTTGTTTTCTTTCTAGTGCTCTATTTAAATCTCTATCTCTTCTTTGTCTGAGGGTTTTTCTTGCCATTATCTAATCCCTAATTCTTTTTCTGTAACGATTTTAAATTCAACCTTCCTATCAGCACACCATTCCTTTGCTGCCTTCCATTTTGCTTGGTTGACTTCATAGGTTTTACATTCATAGAGGTAGGATTTAGTCACTTTTTTTCTTGGTTTGGGTTTTAGGGTTTGTTTTTTAGGTTTAACTTCAATAACATAGGTTTTAATTTTTCCATCCTGCTCCTTTACTTTCATAATAAAATCAGGAAAATATCGTCGAACTCTACCATCAGGAGCACGATATGGGATCCAAAACTCTTCACTTCCCCACTCTAAAACATTCTCATTCAGATCACACCAGGAGCAGAATTTTCTTTCCCAACTACTTCTACATATTATATTGCGGTAATCGCCATTATATTTCTTGGGGTGGTTTGGTTTATATCTACTTTTTAAACTTTCTCCCATTATCTTGGCTACATAATATATAAAGTAAAATTATTTATAGATGCCTGCAGCACGTCCAAATAGAATAAGCACATCTTTTCTAAAATCTAGAATTCTAAATATTGCTCAAACTTCTGTATATCAGGTGAAGTTACAACCCACTGCGGCCGTTATTAATTTTTTAAGAGGTGCGAGCAGGCAAGTAGATTATAATTCTCAGGATGGGCTTAATATAGAATTATTATGTAGGGAAACAAGTCTTCCTGGACAATCTTTTGCTACACATGATCAGCCTAATGATTATCCTGGTGTGACGGAGAAGATGGTTTATAGGAAGATATATGATGATAGAACGGATTTTACTTTTTATGTTGATAAAAGATATAAAGTAGTTGAATTTTTTGAAGGATGGATAGATTACTGTGCAGGTCAAGGAACTACCTACGGTACAGAGGATTATAAGAATCGAAGTGCATACTATAGAATGAATTATCCTATTGATTATAAGACAGATTCTCTTTACATCACCAAATTTGAAAAGGATGCAAAGAATTCAATGATTTATCAATTCATTGGTGCTTTTCCTATTAGTATCGCTGCATCTCCGGTATCATATGATAATTCAGATACTTTAAAGTGTACTGTATCATTCTCTTATATGCGTTATTTACGACGGAGAAGTGGAACTCCTCTTAATAAGAAAGGGTTCGTCTATAGATATCTGACAGGAGAGAAGAGTTGGGATTATACAGTAAGAAATTGGAATTGGGTTAGTGGTATTGCTCCTAGTAAAGAAGATGTAAAATATGATAATGATAATCCACCTACAACTACACCTGATATACCGAAGGAAATTTTGCAGGGTGCTCCGTCTTTAAGCGACATTGCATAAACCTCCCTATATAAAATACTGAATAAATTATTATGCCTTTACCAACCATTGCGACTCCTACTTATGAACTTGAGTTGCCATCTTCAGGAAAGAAGATAAAATATAGACCTTTTTTAGTTAAAGAAGAAAAACTTTTAGTTCTTGCTCTTGAGAGTGAGAGTAATAAAGAAATATCCACTGCCATTAAAGCAGTATTAAAGAGTTGTATTCAAACTAGAGGAGTTAAAGTAGAACAACTTCCTTCTTTTGATATTGAATATTTGTTTTTGAATATTCGTGGTAAGTCAGTAGGTGAAGAGATTGAAGTGAATCTTATTTGTCCTGATGATGGAGAGACTACGGTTCCTGTTACTATTGATATTGATGATATTAAAGTAGTGAAAAAAGAGGATCATAACTCTCAAATTAAATTAGATAAGAATTTGATGATGGAAATGAAGTATCCAACACTGGAGCAATTCATTAAAAATAATTTTGATTTTGGTGAAGAACCTGGGGTGGATGAATCTTTTAAGTTGATTGCAACATGTATTGATAAAATTTATAATGAAGAAGAGGTATGGTCTACATCGGATTGTACTCAGAAAGAGATTGGTGAGTTTTTAGAACAGATGAATAGTAAGCAGTTTAAAGAAGTTGAAAAATTCTTTACGACGATGCCAAAGCTTTCTCATGAAGTGGAGATTACTAATCCTAAGACTAAAGTAAAGAGTACTGTTGTAATTGAGGGGCTATCCAGTTTTTTCGGATAGCTCTAGTCCACATGGATCTAGAGAATTACTATAAAATCAATTTCGCTTTGATGCAGTACCATAAATATAGCTTAACAGAGATTGAAAATATGATGCCTTGGGAACGAGACATCTATGTGGGTCTTCTCCAACAACATCTTGAAGAAGAAAAACTTAAACAGCAACAAGCATCTTAATGGCGGTAGCAACTCTTAGTCCAGTAAAAATACTTTCCGATCTTGGATATGAAGTCTGGGAGATGGAGAATGATGCTGATATGCGGAGTGCTTTGATAGAAGCTATTAATACTCTTACTCTTACAAATCCTAGTGATGGTAGAATTCCAGTATTACAAGATGCAATAAAAAATATACAAAGACCTAAATTTAAAACTAGAAAGGTTAGTGTCAATAAATTGATGAACCGTAAGGTATCATCATCTCAAAAGGTAGCACCTCAGAAACTTTTACCAGCAGCATCGGAAGAAGGCGAAGGGAAAAATCAAACTATTATTACATCTAATCTTGCAGAAAGATTGAGTAGTATTCAAGAATCTTTGCAGAATCTTGGTAGAGTATTTAGACAGCAGTTACGGTTAGATAAGAGAGTTGCTGCAGCAGATGTAAGGAATGCAAAAGAGGCAGATAAGTTAGAAAGAGAAAAGCAATTAGAGAAGAAAAAGAAAAGTAAATTTGGAGGATTTGGGTTTAAGAAGTTAGCTCAGCCTGCCATCGGATTTTTTGATACTCTTAAAAGATTTTTTGGAAATATTTTTGCAGGATCTATTCTCCTTGGGTTACTTAATTGGATTGAAGATAATGAGGATAAAATTACCGAATTTAGTGACTTTTTTAGTAAGCATTTAAATAAGATTCTTATAGGTTTGGGGGCTCTTGCGGCTTTAACATTATTAGGTCCTATTTTAGGATTGTTTAAAGTTTTGGGGTGGGGAGCAGCAATATTATCTTGGCCTCTTCGACGTTTGTTCAAGCCCAGAGCGGGAGGTGTTCGTCCTAAACCTTTTAAACCTAGAGCGGGAGGGGTTCGTCCTAAACTTGGATCTACACCTAAGGTAACCAAGGGAGGAAATTGGTTTACAAGAGGATTAAATAAGATCAATCCATTTAAAGGTAAAGGTGTTACTAAGGGATCAAATTGGTTTTCACGAACTGGTAGTAAAATATTTGGTGGTAAAGGCGTTAGTGGAGTAAAACCAACTGGATTTAAACCAGGTGGTATTCCTATTTTGGGAGGATTATTGAGTTTATGGGATTTTGGATCTAGAAAGTCAGAGGGTCAAACTAATGTTCAAGCAGCCTCTGGAGTGGGTAGTGGTTGGCTAGGAGCACTTGCCACTACTGCTTTAGCGGGACTTCTTATTCCTGAACCTACTACTAGTATTGCAGGAGGTATAACACTGGCAGTACTTGGTACTCTTGGATATAATGTAGGTGCAATAATAAGTGATGAAATGACAGGAGTTAATGATGTTGCAAAGAAAGCACAAATCTCTTCTTCTACCACACCTACTCCTCCTATAACTTCACCTACGGGAACAGGAAACATTCAGGTGTTGGATATGAGAACTGGAGGACAACAATCTCCAATAATAAGTGGAGGTGATGGACCTGCAGAAGCATCTCAGATTCCAGCATTTTCTTCTTCAGATCCAAGTAATTTGTCTACTATTACTGTGAGATCGATTTATGGGCTGGTGAACTAAAATGGCATTAGGTTTACTTGCAGGAGCAGCAAAATTATTAGGAGGTAAGGAGAAAAAGTCTGGTGCTAAGATGGCATCGGCTATTGTTAAAAGAGAACCTCAGCAAGATGCAATAGCGAAGAAACAACCTCAGATTAAATCTAAGACCAAGGTAGTTTCTGTTTCTAGTTTGATGGATACCAAGTCTTTTGAGTCTCAGAGTAGAAAGCAGTCAAAAAAATCTTCGGGGGTCGATTCTATTGATGGTGCATTGGATAGTATTGATAATACTTTAGATGGTTTAATAGCAACTATAAAATCTAGTTCTCAATTTCAAAAAGATGAAATTAAAAGAAAAAATAGGAGTAGAATAAGAAGAGGTAAAAGAGAAAGAGAGGGAGAATTGGAAGGAGGTGTTCCAAAATTTGGAATGAGAGTTCCTGGTCCATTTAAAAGTGCTTTTAATACCATAAAGAATTTCTTTAGTAACATTATAATTGGTTCTTTAGTACTTCTTGTGGTGAATAATATTGAAAGTATAATGAATTCTCTTAAGAAGGTTTACGATACTATGAAGAATGTGGTTACGAAAGTGGGAGAATTTTTACAACCACTATGGACGGCATTAAAATGGATTTGGCCTGGGAATAGTCCTTCTGGTCTTGAGATGGTTCGTGCTATTTTAGCAAATAAGAATACCCAAGATTTGATGGATGAGCGTAAAATAAATGAAATAAAGGAGGAATCAGATAAGGTTGTAGAGGAGACAAAAAGGCTTGAGGGTTTATTTCAAAATATTGAAAAAGATGCTAATATAGAACCTGAAGATGAGATGGAACCTTCCACCATGAATGATGTACCTCCCCCTCCACCTCCTCCAGCAGATGTTAGATCTGCTGAGAGTCCATCTATATGGGACAGCGTTGGTCAATTTTTTAGTGGTATTGGTAATGCCATAACCGGTGGTGATAAGAAATCAACGAATAGTAGTGTGTCGGGTAGTGGTTCTTCTACTGGTGGTGAGATAGGGAAATTATTAGATACCATTGCTTTTGCTGAAGGAACAGCACATATGCCTAATAATGGGTATAATACAATATACGGCGGTGGACAGATAGATGATTTAAGTAAGCATCCTGATAAAGTAGTAAAAGGAGGTCCAGGCAGTCCTAATTCTTCAGCGTTTGGTCGTTATCAATTTATGCCAGGAACTTGGGATAGTGTAGGTGGAGGTGCAATGACACCCGCACGTCAGGATTGGGGCGCAACTAGATTAATTTTGATGAGATTAGGTCTTCCTCAAACTAAAGCAGGAGCAGCTCAATTAGAAAAGATGTTAAAGAAGGGTGGGTTAACTCCTGAAATTGTAGATGCATTAGCTCCTGAGTGGGCTTCATTCCCAAATCTCATAGGACCTGATGCTCAAGGTAGAGTTGGAACTAATACAAGTTACTATGGTCAAGGTGGTAAAACACTTGAGGAGCTTCAATCTAGTTTTAGGGGATCTGGTTCTGCTGGTATATTGGGGAAGCAGTCAAATATAAATGCAACTCTTTCACGACAAATTGCATCTTTTCCATCATATGCAAATTCAGGAGGGACTACTATTATCGCAATGGATGATGGTAATAACCAACCTACAGTTGTACAGGGTGGTGGAAAGTCTAATTCTCTTTTATTAGCGGTGGCTCCGTCTGCTAAAGAGGTGATGTTAAATAATTATGAATTTAGAGTTCAGAGTTCTCTTTGGAAGGTGGGATAATGCCAACAAATAACAAGCCTGACAATGCTGCAACAAGAGCAGGGCATATTGAAAGATTCAATATATATTCGCATCGAACAGGAAAATTTGCTGATGTTTCGGCAGGATGTGTAGAACTTTATTATTATGAAGATATTTTATCTAATAGTATATCTGCTACTGCTGTAATTGTAGAGAGTGGTCTGAGTAATACTCAAATTGGGGATGATAAAGGTAATAATATTGGATTTGTAGGAATTTTGGATAACCTTCCTATAAGAGGAGGAGAGCAGGTTCAATTAGTTTTCAGAGATAATAAAAATAATCCCACTGCTTTAAAATTCTTAAAAGGTAGAGATTTTTATGTGAAGAGTGTAAGAGAAGTAGATCCGGGAACTCAGAAAGACATTTATTATCTTGACTTATGTACCAGAGAATCTATTTCTAATGAACAAATCAGAGTTGTGAAAAGATATGATGGAAGTATTGCAGAGAATATTCATACCCTTCTTAAATCTCCTTTATCTGGGGATGCAGGTATAAAAACTCCTAAGAAGATAGAATCCGATCCTACAGTATTTGATTATAATTTTATTGGTAATGATAGAAAACCTTTTTATATTGGTACTTGGTTAGCATCAAAATCAGTTCCTGTGATTAAAGCACGTGGTAAGAACCAGAAAATGATTGCTGGTGCAGCAGGATATTTTTTCTTTGAAACTTATGATGGATTTAAATTTAAGGCAATAGATATTCTTCTTAAACCAACTGCAACAGATGCAAATGGTAATGAACAACCAAAATTAATAAAGAAGTTTATTTTTAGTAATACTCCTGATCTTCCTCCAGAGTATGATGCAAAGATTTTGGCAGTAGATGTTGAGAGAGATATCAATCTTCAACGAAATTTGGCTATGGGTGCTTATGCAAATCGTACTCTTCTTTTTGATTTTGTGAATATGGATTATAAGGTAGAGAATGTGGGAGTACCTCATGAAGTAAGCGTGACCTTTAAAGGCGGTAAGCCTACTCTTGAACAATCAAATGTGCAGAATGCTGGTAAAAAAACTTTTGGGGATGGCCTGCCAAATGATATATTAAGATCCCCTTCACGGCTAATGAGTAGAATATTGGATATTGGAACTCTTCCTCCAGGTAAAACGGCAAAGGAACAATTAAAGTATTGGAGAGATAATCCTACTAGTCCTAGATTTAAGGTGTCTCAGACAATGGCTCAAGCGGCCATGAGATATAATCAGTTATTTGCTATTAAAACTCATATTACTATTGCTGGTGATTTTAGTTTAAAAGCAGGTGATTTGGTTCATTGCGATTTTCCTCAATTGACTATTGATCGGAATAAAGAAACAAATAAGCAAACTGGTGGTCTTTATCTTATAGCAAGTGTATGCCATCGGATGACTCCAGATGATTGTTTTAGTCGTTTAACGCTTGTACGGGATACATTTGGTAGAAAACCATCTCATTCTGGTACTAAGAGAGAAGTTACAATTCCAAACCTTCCTTACATCAAGTAATTTTTATAATATATGCTAATATATGCTAAATATCAAAGTAACGGACTAATTCTATGTCAGAGATTAAACACGATTTAGATCATGAGGTTTATATTGAACCAGATGGTAAGGAGCATGTTAACCATGGTATGCATGAGTATACCAAGGAAGACCTAGAAGCTGCTCATGCTTACTATGATGAGTATCATAAAGGTGAAGAAATAGATCCTAGTGATGCAAAGATTAATGATTATCATACAAGACATCAGGACAAGCATCTTGAAGTTTATTGTGATAATCATCCTGATGCCGACGAATGTAAAGTTTACGACGAATGATTGAGACTGAGGTATTCCAAAAGAATTTTGTAGGTAGAGATGGTTTTATCTGGTGGATAGGCCAGGTTGCTAGTGACTCTTGGAATAAGAATCAGCCAGGGTCCTCAATCACTACTCCAAAGAAATTACAGAACTCCATTCCTGGATTTGATTATCGCTATCAAGTTCGTATTATGGGGTATCATACTGCGAATAAGGATGAACTTCCTGATGATCAATTGCCATGGGCAATGCTGATGTATCCTGTTACGGCAGGAGGTGGATTTTTTACTAGTTCAGGTCCTAAGATTCAGCAAGGTAATTTTGTCTTTGGATTCTTTTTGGATGGTGAGGATGCCCAACAACCTATGATTATGGGGGTATTGGGATATAATGAATATCAAAAGGTGCAGATGAATATTCCTCCAGTTGGGTTTAGACCCTTTGGGGGATATAGTAATCCTATATTAAATTCAGTAGCTACTTATTCTCTTACAGACAAAGCTACTCTGAAAGATATTTGGAATCCACCAAGTGATGAAGAAGAGACGGAAGATAAGAAAGATGACAAAAAGAAAAAGACCGCTCAGGTAGTTACTGGTCCTGCTTCTACTAATCAAGGGACGATTGAAACTAAGAAGGAAAATAAAAAAGGAAAGAGGAAGAAAGTTATAAGAAAGGCATGTGAGAGTGGTGCAACTGGAATACAAAAAGAAATTCGGAATTTTATTATTGAAATTCAGGAAGTACAAGACAGTCTAAAGGAATTTAAAGGAGATGTTCAAATATTTCAGGATAAGGTAATAAAAACTCAAGAATTTATAGAAATTAAATTAAAGAGAGCTGCTAAAAAAGTAACTGGATGGATTAAGGATAAGATTGAGGCGATAATGAAATGGATAATAAACAAAATTAGGAATGCAACTAAACCTATTCTTAATCTTTTACATTCAGATAAGAAGCAAGATGCTAAAGCAGGGGTTGAGAATGCTTTAGAGTTATTGGTTTGTGCTTTTAAAAAGATTATTGGGAAACTTCTTGATATAGTAATAGCAGCTCTTACTCAAGCTCTTACTCGTTTCATTAATGTTCCTCTTTGTGCTGCTGAAAATATTCTTGCTGCTATCATTGGTAAATTGATGGGGTTGATTGAAAGTATAGTTAAGATGATAACTGGGATTATTAATGGTGTATTAGGTGCAGTTGGGATAGCAATGGATCTTATGGATGATTTGATCGGATTTCTTGATGCAATCTTATCCATCTTTGAACTTTGTGAACCTGAGAAACCAGAATGTCCAAGAGTAACAGATTGGAGTATATGGGATGGTTCTGATGCAGTATTAGATGTTTTTGATGTAAATGCTCTTGTTGAGAAGATCAAAGGATTTGCTGCAGGAGTAAGTGATGTAGTAGATCCGGATAATTTTGATTTTGATTTAGATTTTAGTGATGTTTTTGATATTTCAATGTGTGATACAGGACCTAGGTTCTGTGGACCGCCAGAACTAGTTTTCTGGGGTGGATCTGGAACAGGTACGGTTGGAAATGCTATTATAGGTAAGATAGGGGATATCATTGGAGTTGATATTGTAAATACTGGTCATGGATATAAAGAAGAATCTCCATATTTGAGATTTAAGGATGATTGTGGAAATGGTGAAGGTGCAGTGGGAACGGCTGTAACAGGTCCTGTTTCTCCAACAGATTTACAACCTTATCGCGCTAGGAGAAGAAATATTAATAAGAAGCCACCTGTATCTCCTGACGATTGGGAAAAGGTGAATTTGCCCACTGAAGGATTACCTTTATGGTATCCTGATGTTACTTACTATGGAGAAAGAATACGAACCACCCCAGCGATTGAAGAACTACCTGCTCAAGAGAATGCTAATCTTAAACAGTTATATGACAATCCAGTAGAATTAAGAGATGGTAATTTTCTCACTGCTCAAGAGAATGGATATCAACCTGCTTGTGTTTTAGGATTAACTACTACTGTACAAACTATTATACCTGCAGATATTGTTGCTTTTAGTCCTAAGTGGATTCCTGATGATGGTGGTGATTACACTGGAGTGGTTGGAGTTGATATGACGGAGACGGGATTTGGATATTTACCAGTAGGAAATGGAAGTCAAGGTGGTGATGGAAGAACATGGGCTGATTATGATCAAACAACTGTGGTTCATCCTAATGGGGAATGGGATATTCCATATAGTCCTGGTGAGATGGTTCCTGTTCATGTAGCAGATACTATTCGTCTTCCAATTGGTTCTAAAGCAGATATTTATTGTATGAGTGGTGATGTTACTGAAGTATTGGGAGGATCTAATCATACTGTTAGTTGTGATGGAGTTCTAACAGCACCTCCTGCAACTCAAACTTCACTTAAGCCTGATAATGTATATCCTATTGTTCTCTATGCTTGTGAAGCGATTATTAATAATCCAGGATTTGGGTATCAAGATGGAGATAAGGTAATTATCCAACCTTCTAATGGTGCTGAAATAACTCCTAGATTTGGACCTTTTGGTAATTTGCTTTCTTTGGAGGTTATATCTGGTGGTGAAGGATTCCAGGAAATGCCAATAGCTTATATTGAATCTGAAACTGGTATGAATGCTGAAATTTCTCTCAGATTGTGTATAGATAGGGTAGGAGATGACATTACGAAGGAACCAGGAGTTGAGGATAAGGTCATTTCTGTTGTAGATTGTGTAGGTAAAGTATAATGGGAGTAGGAATTAAGACTAATCCAAATTATAATCTTCTCAGTAAAACAGCTGATGGGATGATAACCATGGGTGAAGTTAATCCAGATAATGTTATTTCTGGAATTAAATTGCGTGTTGGTAATCCTGGATCTCCTGTTCCTCATTACATGCAGATGGATAAGGATGGAGATTCTTTAACAAAAGGAAGACAGGGAACTATTTTTGAATCTCCTGGTGCTTTTCAAGTTTCAGCTGGTGAAATGTGTGGTGAAGGGATACCTGGAGTGTATATTGATTCCAATAATGGGGATTTAGTTTTAAGAAGTGATGGTCGTATTAGGATTCTTGCAGAAGACATTGATTTAATTGCTAGTGGATCTGGTGAGGCTAATGGATGTGTTCAGATTATAGGAAATTCTAAAGTATTAATTTCTGCCAAAGATGTTCATGTTGATGGATCTAATCTGACAAAGATTTTTTCAGATAAAACTGTAGAAATAATTGGAAATGCAGTTTTGAATTTATATGGTGATTCGATTGAACAATTAGACGGATCAGCAGGATTTAAAGGATCTACTGGATGGTTGCCTTCACCTTGGACTCCCAGAGAATTTCAACAGATGATTGCTGATTTAAAGAGGGTAGTGAGCTAATGGCAAAGTTTTCAGATGTTTACGTAGGAAAACAACTTTATGTTGGATCTTCTATGCCTGATCCCAAAGGACCTACGGCATTGGGAATTGGAGCAGCAAGTATTAATGGATCTGCTTATATTGCAGGCCCTGCTATTGTAGGGAATTCACTTAGTTTTGTAGGTCCTGAAGCTAGTTTGATGGTTTCTAGATGTTTGAATCCTCATGCTCTTGCATTGGTACCTTCTCTTTTTAAGGTAACTAGTCGATTTAATGTACCTACCCCTATTGATGTGGTTGTGGGTGATCTCGAAGGACCAGTGGGTATAATGATTCATGCATTGGGAGTGAATATGATTGTGGATACTACAATGAATATTGTGTGTCCAATCACTAATCATGTGGGACAGATTAATGAACTTGGTCTCAAAACTAAAGCTGGGAAAACTGTTGAAGCAGCAACAAAATCTAATTTTGGCAAGAAAGCTAATTTTGGATCTAACATGAATGCTGGGGTAGATAAAACTGCTGCTCTTAAAATTGATGCTGGGGGATCAACAGCACCTAAAGCGGTGTGTCCTGTTATTGTGGGAAGATGCACAGGAGATAAAGGATTTGATATTCCTCATCCCACTCAGGAAGGGAAGAGAATACGACATATTTGTGTTGAAGGACCTGAGTCTGCTATCTACCTTAGAGGAAAACTTGATGGGTCTCATATTATAGACATCCCAGAGTATTGGCAAGGACTGGTGGATTATGATACAATTACTGTAAATCTTACACCTTTTGGAAATTCAGATCCAACTTTGCATGTAAAGGAAATTAGTGAGGATAAAATTATTCTTTCTTCTGCTTATTTGACGCAGGTAAAGTGTTTTTATCATGTATGGGCCAATAGAATCGGTCCAGAATTAGTTGTGGAGTATGAAGGAGAATCACCAGCAGATTATCCAGGAGATCAATCAGGTCATTCTATTGCTGGTTATAACTATGATATTAGGGAGGAATAAATTATGTCACTAAGTGATGAGATTAGAGATAAGTTAAAGGAAGAAACTGAGGCTGTTACTTGGTTAGGTGATCAGATTGTTCTTCTTGATGCAGAAAAGGAACAATGGGATGCTGCTGTTGATAAATTAGATCGATCTCTTGTAACTGAAATTGATGAGGTTGATCAAACTCTTGGTGATGTGGCTAACGCAATGGAGGATAGAATATCAGTAGGTTGCAGAACCGATATGTTCTGGAGAGTGACAGGGCATACTGTTGCATCAGGATCAGATCCTGCTGAATATGAGGTTGTTTGTACTAAAATATCTCTTAATGGATATGATGCTATAGGTTCTGGGTTAGGAACATGTCTTGCATGGTTAGTTCCCAGTGGGACTAATTCTTCTGGAATCCAATCATTTCCTCTCGATCCTTTGAAGACTAGTAAGATTGGAGTTACTTCTGATCATTTGCATGGACTGAAGTATTATAATGAACCTTATACTGTAGATGTTGGTGATACAACAGTAGGGCAGTTTATTGGAACGGTTAATACTAGTTCAACTACTCTTACAATAATGGAACCGTATTCCGATAATTTGTGGGCTGATTTTGAAATTGGGCAGTTAATAACTTGTGAGAAAGATGGAGTAATATCTGGCGGTAGTGTTAAGATTACTGGAATTGGATCAGCAGTGACTGATTTATCTGGAATAAGTACTACCTATCAGACTTCCTTTACTACTGAGAGTGGAATTGGAATAACAGTAGTTCCTACCCTTACACTTGCTTCTGCCACTATTGGATTTGCTACTGCACCTGAGAGTGATGGAAAGTTTACTGTTTTCAATGTATTAAGTGATCCCACTGGTATTACGACTGCCAGTGATTATGCAATTGAGTTTGATAGAAATCCATTTTCTCCACAAACTGTTGGAGTTATGAATGGTGATAACATTGGCATTGGGACCTGGATCGAGTATAATAATGCAGGATTAACTTCAGCTCCTCAGAGTTGGAGACCTGAATATGAGACATCAGGATATGCTAGTAAGGGAATTCCTGATGTAGTATCACCTCCGATAGGGAGTGGTATAATCTATTATAAGGATGGGTGGACTGTTACTCCTTTAAATGCAGAGGAGGGTGATACGCGCACTCTTACTTCATTGACTAGTATATTTTCAAGTTTATCTTCTTGTTCTACTGAAGATGCTGCTGTAACTGCTGCAGAAAGTGCAAGGAATACGGCAGAATCAAATTTTGCCAGTGATCTTAGTACATTCAATGACAAAGTTACTGCATCTAATGCTTTAAGAAAGGAAAGAGATAATTTGAATTCTAGAATATGGTTGGCTAGATCTCAAATAGGAGCATCAATTGAAGACAAAGAAAGACTTGAAGCACTTCAAAGACATGTAGATAACCAAGGATTAGACTTATGAATTATTCTATTAAACACCCATCACTTGAAAATTACAATTTAAATCTTGCAGGATTGGTTGGACCTGAGAATGCAGTATTTTTTAGAGGAAGATCGATTAGTCAGACTGAAATAAAATTGCCTACTTATTGGGAAAATCTTGTAGAGCATACTTCAATCTCCGTTCATTTAACACCAGTTGGGGCTCATCAAAATATTATCGTGAAGAGAATTGATGAAGAAAAGGTATATTTACAGTCTCATGGGAACATGCCTATTGATTGTTATTATTTGATAATTGGTGAAAGAAAGGATATTGATGACTTAAAGGCAGAGGAGCAGATTGACACTGGGGATTAAGTATGCTATAATATGGCATAATCTGTAGTAACCACATGGAAGACGAATATTTGATGAAGTGTGTTGTGGACACTGCTAAGAGATCTTTTTATCTTTATTCTAATGAAGGTGATGAAAAGGTAGTCGAATGTGAGACACCGGAACAGTTTATGGATGTGTTGGAGGTAGTGCGTGCTACATGTCCTGAAGAGAGATTGACTTATGCATCTCCTCCTTTGAGTAAAAAATGATTCATTCTGTATTTCCTAATCTTATTCATTCGATTGAGATAGAAAATTTTAAGAAAATTCAGGGTGAATTAATTGATTTTGTATATAATGAAGAAAGTGAAAATCCTATAGGACAACTTTTTTCTAATAGGGGAGGATGGCAATCTAATCCTTTTTACCATCAAAATGATAATCTACTTTTCTCTCTTTTAAATAAAGAGATTGATTCTTATTTTTCAGATTCTAGTATTTTTAGAGAAAATCTTAAAATTTCTTATACTGGGTTATGGTTGAATATTAATAAAAGTGGAGATTATAATGCATGGCACTGTCATCCAAATTGCGATTTTTCAGGTGTTTTTTGGATTGAAGTTCCTGCTGATGGTGGTAATATAAATTTTGCTTCTCCTCATGAGTTTGTAGAGCATAAGTCTTTTAAAATATATAATTCTAGAGTGACGGACCAATTTAATTATTCAGAGGGATATGGGGTTAATCCTTCTGCTGGAACTATTTTAATATTTCCCTCTCATTTATATCATGAGGTTCTTCCTAATCAAACCAGAAATGATAGGATTTCGGCATCTTTTAATTTAAACATTAGCATGACTTAATAATAAATAAGTTATGGAGATAAAGATCTGGTATTCTCAAAGTATGAAACAATGGCGATGGACATTGTTAGATATTACTACGCGAAGACAAGAATCTGGACAACAGTATGGATTGAGGCAAGCCACTAATGACATTGCTACAACTATAGAATATTTGATAGAAAATCATGAGTATGAGGGTCAAGAATGAAATTTAGTTTAAGACCATTTTATTATCCTATATGTGGAGATTGTGAACCTTGCAGGGATTTAGATCAGAGATTGCAATTTATGATGATAATGATGATAATGATTGATGAAGATTGAAAGAGTTAAAGAAACCTTTGAGATAATTATTGATAGATATCCTTACTATCAATCATTAAATGAAAAATTATTAGAGGATTCTAAGAGGTCGGATTATCCTGTTAACTTATCTTATGAAGATAACTACAAGTTTTATGCGAAACATTCTGATTTTAATACTTCATCCAAAAGTATTGATATAATAAATTCTTGGGTTATTAATGTTCTTTGTATTAAATATCCTGGTCTAATAGAGTTGAAATCTGTTGCTTCTTGGTTTGCTTTATATAATAGGGGAGATTGGGTTGCATGTCACGATCATATCCCAAATCTTTATAGTTATGTTTATTTTGTTGATTCACCTAAAGGATCTTCTCCTTTAGTTTTTACTACCAGTGGTAAACGAATTAAAGCAGAGAAAGGTAAAGTTGTCATTTTTCCAGCATCTATGACTCATCATGTACCAGTAAATAAATGTGATGGGAGAGTGACATTGGCTGGTAATTTCAAAAGTGGTTGAATGTTAGCTAAATAGATGCCTTTTTTCTTATGATAAATAATCCATAACAGAACTCATTGTGCCAAGAAGATGCCTCTAAGTCGATTAGATAATTTTATAAAGAATACTCGTGGTGATATTCTTTATGTCAACCCCAATGATTTAGATTCTACTGATAGCATTGAGAATCAGGGTAATTCTTTAACTCGGCCGTTTAAAACGATTCAACGTGCATTAGTTGAGGCATCTAGGTTTTCATATCAGAAGGGATTAGATAACGATAGATTTGGTAAAACTACAGTCTTATTATATCCAGGTGAGCATATCATCGATAATAGACCTGGATGGATTCCTTATGCTGCGAATCAGTATTATTTGAGGAATGGAACTACTTCAACTGATTTTTCTCAGTGGGATTTATCAACTAATTTTGATTTATCATCTGATAACAATGCACTTTATAAGCTTAATAGTGTCTACGGTGGTATAATTCTTCCTCGTGGTACTTCAATTGTAGGTTTAGATTTAAGAAAGACAAAAATAAGACCTAAGTATGTTCCTAATCCAACAAACGATAATATTGAAAGGTCTGCTATATTTCGTGTAACTGGTGGATGTTATCTTTATCAATTCTCTATCTTTGATGGAGATCCTAATGGGAATGTTTATAAGGATTATACGACCAACGTCTTTGTTCCTAATTTTTCTCATCATAAGTTAACTACATTTGAATATGCTGATGGTGCAAATGATGTCAGCATTGATGATGATTTTCTAACTTATGCTGCGGGTCGTACTGATCTGGAGATCTATTATGAGAAGGTGGGTCTTGCTTATGGACCATCTTCTGGTCGTGAAATTGAACCTGATTATCCTTCATCTGGTGTTGATATTCAACCTAAGATTGATGAATATAGGATTGTTGGACCTACAGGTGGTGAGGTAGGTATTAGTAGTATTAAAGCAGGTGATGGTTCAACTACTAGCACTACTATTACTGTCACAACAAGTTCTGCTCTTACCGGTGCAGATACAGATACTGCTATTAGGGTTAATGGGATTAGTGCTTCGGGATATGATGGACAGTTTGTAATTAGTGAAGTTACAAGTTCTACAGAGTTTAAGTATAAAGTATCTAACGCTCCAACAAATGCTCTTCCGACTCCGACAGGATCCACGGTCAATCTTGCTGTTGATACAGTAAGTTCTTCTTCACCTTATATCTTTAACTGTTCTCTAAGGTCAGTTTATGGTATGTGTGGTCTGTTTGCGGATGGAGATAAGGCAGATGGATTTAAGTCAATGGTTCTGGCCCAGTTTACGGGCATTGGATTGCAGAAGGATAATAATGCCTTTGTGAAATATGATAAGACAAGTGGTACTTATCAAGATGGTACTTATGCTGGTAATGAAAATATTCATACCGATTCAAAAGCAATATATAAACCCGCATATTCTAATTACCATATTAAGTGTTCCAATAATGCAGTTTTACAGATAGTTTCTGTATTTGCTATTGGTTATGCAGAGCATTTTGTTGCAGAGAGTGGTGGTGATCAATCTATAACCAACTCTAACTCTAACTTCGGTGCTAAATCACTAATTGCTCAGGGATATAGGAGAGATGCTTTTAATAGAGATGATGTAGGTTATATTACGCATGTTATTCCTCCAAAGGAAATCACTACTACTGATACAAATATTGAATTTACTGCAATAGATGTAGGTCAAACAGTTGCTCAGGCAGTTGGATCATCTACAACTTGTCATCTTTATCTTTATAATGAAAAGAATTCTGATGATGCTCCTACTAATGTCCTAGAAGGATATAGGATTGGTGCAAAAGAAAATGATGCACTTAAATGTTTGATTACTCAGAGTGGTGTTACTACATCATACTCTGCCAGAATGGTAATGCCTAATACTCAAGGCACAAGTCCAGTTACTGGGGGATATGAGGAAAGAACTGCAGAGAAGGTATCTATTATTGGTAGAAGTACTGCAGGAATCAATAGTATTTCTTCTAATACTATTACCTTGACCAAGGTTCACCAATTCATTGAGGGTGAGTCAATCCGATTTATTTCTGAGACTGGGCAGTTGCCTGATGGACTTGATAATAATAAAGTATATTATGCCATTACTTCTGGTATTGGAACTAATCAGGTTAAGGTTGCTAAGACTTTAAATGATGCTAAGAATGGATCAGCATTAGGAATTAATGAACTGGGAGGAACAACTAATGTTGTTTCTAGAGTTTCTGATAAGAATTCTGGAGATATTGGTCACCCCATTCAATTTAATAGCACAGCTGGTCAGTGGTATATTAATGTTGCTGTTGCATCAACTGATAATAATCTTGCACCACAGGTTGTTTCTTTAGGAACAACTGCATTAGGTGCAGCAACACCTAGAACTTTCTTTACAAGACAACCTGATACCAGAAACTTAGATGATACAGTTTATAAGTTGAGGTATGTAATTCCTGCTGCAAGTGGAATTACTTCAGCACGTCCTCCAATTGATGGATTTGTTATTCAAGAATCTAATGATACAACTGGTGAGGATGATACAGAAGTTGCTACTTTCTTTAGTCCTACTTCAGTTACTCTTGATAATGTAAGTGAACAGAGAAACTTTAGATTTATTGCTAAGGCTACCTGGGATGGAACCAATGCATACTATACAACAGAAGTTCCTCATGAATTATCCGTAGGTTCTGTTGTTGAAGTTTTAAAAGTAACTAGCACAGAGAATACTTCTGGGGTTAGCAGCACGGGATATAATAATACCTTTACTGTTGCCGGTATTAGTAGTGCCAAATGTTTCTATGGACCTATTGCTAGTGATCCTGGCACATTTAGTAATGATGTTAATAATAGAGTCACAACTCTTCCTAGATTTAATCGTAAAGATTATAACGATACGTATTACATCTATAGAAATCAGGAAATTCAGAAGTATGTTGCTGGTGAGCAAGATGGTGTTTACCATTTGTTAGTTTTAAATGCAAGTAATGCACCTACTGTTTCGCCATTTACAGGAGATAGGTTCTCTCAGTCTGTTAAGAATCTTTATCCTCAGACAAATAGAGATACTCCAGCATCTAACCCACCCGATACAGTATCTTATGCTCTTCCAACACCTGTTGGTGAGGTTGTTGTTAACAATCCACAAAGTAGTGTTACTGGAGAAACCCTTACGAAGAATGTAGGTGATAATGCCATTGGTATTGGATTAACTAATATTATGACTACATGGGATGCTACCGTTGTTGGTAGTTCTCATACCATTTACACAGAGTATGATCATGGATTGAATAGAATTACTGCAGTAAGTATTGCAAATAGTGGTACTAAGTATGGATCTGGTTCTGCTACTACTCTTTATGATGCAAAACTGGTAAGTATTGGATCTTCAACAACTGGTGAGTTTGCTACTGCGATGGTCAGTATTGATGCTATTGGTGGCATCACATCTTGTGTCATTATGGATGGTGGATCTGCATATGGTGTAGGTAATACAATGCATGTGGTGGGTATTGCTACTACATCTGGATGGAATGTGGGTGTAGTTAGTGTAACATCCATTTATGATAACGCTGGAGATGTTCTTAGAGTTGCTGGTGTATCTTCTGCTCTTACACAAGATTATAATCAGTTATATAGAATTGTAGGAATCGATACTGGTAAAACTAAAGAAATTAACGTAGCTTCTGCTTCTACTGTTGGCACGGCATTAACGGCTGGATTGGGATCTGATTTAACTGATGATGCACTTGCTTATCCCACAGGCGCTTCAATAAGTATTTCATCTCTAACTTATGATCGGGTTTCCGGTGTAGCAACTGTTGTTACCTCTAGTAATCATGGTTTAAGAGTTGATAATCGAATTAGAATTGCTGGTGCCAATGACGATTATTATAATAATTCGTTTGTTGTAACTAAGAATGTAGGTTTAACTACCTTTGTTATGAATGTTGGGGTTGGAACTTCTGCTCCTGCGACTTCTGGAACATTACGTGCTTTGAGGGAAGGTTTTACTGCTAATGCTGGTAATGTAACTAACGAGAATGAGAATCTTGGAGGTCGTCAAGTTGTAGAATATGATGGTGTTACTACCACTTTAAGTGCCGCAATCTCTAATGCGACTACAACTGAGGTGAGCCTTACCAATCTTACAAAATTGGGATTAAGGATTGGTGATTTCTTACTAATAGATTCAGAAATTGTTAGAATTAAGACAACAGTAGGAACTAATCCTCTTGCTGTGTTTAGAGGTATCCTAGGAACTGATAGAACAACTCATGATAGTGGGTCTGTTGTTAGAAGAATTCGTGTAAATCCAGTTGAATTGCGTAGAAATTCTATTTTACGGGCCTCTGGACATACATTTGAATATCTTGGATATGGTCCAGGTAACTATTCAACTTCTCTTCCTGAGCGTCAGGATAGAGACCTTTCTAAGGAAGAAGAATTACTGGCACAATCTACTAAGCAGAATGGTGGTGTAGTTGTCTACACTGGTATGAACAGTGATGGTGACTTCTACATTGGTAATAAGAAAGTAAGTTCTGCTACAGGTCAAGAAGAAGTATTTGATGCTCCAATTGCTACTGTAACTGGTGAGGATATTGAAGCAACAGGAGTTAGTGTTGGATTTGATGTCCTTACTCCATTGGAGATTTCAATCAGTCGCTCTCTAAGAGTTGAGGGTGGTCCTGACAACGATATTCTTTCAGAATTTGATGGTCCGGTTGTCTTTAATAAGAAGGTTACTTCTACATCATCTGATGGAGTGGAAGCTACTCATCTCTTCTTACAGGGTGATGCTACTGTTTCACGTAAGTATACTGTAGGAATTGCTACTCCTTCATTAGCAGGTAACCCTGGAGATGTTATTTGGAATTCAGATCCAGACCAGGGTGGATACATGGGATGGGTTTATACAACAAGTAATGCATGGAGACGCTTTGGTTCAGTAAGTATTTCAACTAATACAAATGCTCCACTCTTTGATAACATTGGAATTGGAACTACTACATGGGCTGGTGTTGGAACTGATATAACCTTTAAGGTTG
>VTLG01007879.1_pt1 | contig 24194 bp, 46 predicted proteins | sample 4694571 | NCBI WGS metagenome assembly VTLG01 (sample SAMN12604809, study PRJNA352737) | marine metagenome | biome: ENVO:00000447; feature: ENVO:00000209|ENVO:00000569|ENVO:01000036; material: ENVO:00002151; isolation source: viral sequences binned using virsorter ...
TTGGTGAGTTAGCTTCGATTAAATATTTTAGAACTTGGGCTGCAACCTTTTCTTTAGGATCGTATCCTATAAAAACTGTGTTAACCTTTTTCTCCTTACTAATACTCATCAGTATTTCCTTTACTTAAGTTCAATCAATTTAGGTTTCTTGTGTTCTGGTATGTTCTGCTCCAGTTCAATCACAATCAAACCGTTACTCATAATAGCATCTTTCACCTCAATGTTTTCAGCAAGATGAAAAACTTTACTGAAACTTCTATGAGCAATACCTTGGTAAAGCATGGTAGTATCTTTATCTTCTGTAGCTTTACTCTCATAAGAGATCGTAAGGTTCTGATCTTCAAGAGATATCTTTATATCTTCTTTGGCAAGACCAGCCACAGCAAGAGTGATAGTATACTTACCTTCACCATTGTCAGTTAAATTGTGGGGTGGATAATGAGATTGATTGGAAGTTGAAGCTGTTGGAAAGTTCAACATGGTCTGGAATATTTTATCGTATCCAATGATCCAATCTTTGTAGTCTGAGAAATCAGACATAGGTCTAGCTTTGTTAGTTGTTAATCTGTAATTCATAATGTTCTCCTTTAATAAGCAAGATAGTATGGAACCCACTATTGGCATTCCATACTATATTATAACACATTTGTTATTCCTTTGCAAGTCTTTTTTTACCCACACTCTTTCTGGCCTGTTGCTGGATCAATAAAACAAGCTTCAGCTTGAGGCTCTTCTTTAACTTCATTAAGTATACCATACCTTTTACCATCTGCTCTGAAGGTAGTTAGACCTTTACAACCTTGCTTCCAAGCATTGTAATATAAATCTTTGAACTCTTCATAGGTTACACTATCTCCTACATTACAAGTCTTGGAGACAGCACTATCAATATACTTAGATGTGAGGGAAAGAACTGAGAGATGTTCTTCAGCACTAATTTCATTAGCAGTCCTACCATTAACACCTTGTCTGTAAGCATAGTCTTCTACTCTTTGTATCTGATGACCATCAAACTCTTGTATGGTTCTATCATAGTACAGATTAAAAGGTGGTTCAATACCAGAGCTTACGTTGTCAGCAGTCAAACTGATTGTACCAGTAGGTGCTATGGAAGTTAGGTGAGAGTTACGTAGCCCATTGTCTTTGACTTGATCTTGAACCCAACCAGATAAAGTTTTAAAGAACTTACCTGCCATGTATTTTTCTTTATCATAGAGAGGGAAGGAACCTTTCTCTTTAGCAAGTAAAGCACTAGCACCATAGGTATGATCTCGTAACGTCTTAAGAACCTTTGTGGTAAACTTCATAAAATCTTCTGATGCATAAGGCATACCACATAACTCACCAGCATTTGCTAGACCAGTAACACCTAGTCCCATCCTACGTTTGTTCTTAGCTTCTTTCTCCTGCTCCTCTAAAGGATAGATAGTCCTATCAATAACATTATCCATAGCTCTGACTACATGGTGAATGTCACCAGTGAATAGACTAAAATCAAATGAGCCTTCTGTTACGTACCTAGTAAGATTAAAACTACCAAGAAGACAAGCACCGTAGGGTGGCAGAGGTTGCTCACCACATGGATTAGTAGCTTCAATAGTCTCACAGTAATAAAGGTTATTCATCTTGTTAATAGTATCAATGAACAACACTCCCGGCTCTGCCCAATCCCAAGTGGAACGCATGATCATATCCCATAGTGCTACAGGATCTACTTCTTCATGTACTCTACCTTCAAACTGTAGGGGAAATGGTTCTTTCTTTTCAAGACATCTCATGAACTCATCAGTCACACCAACTGAGATATTAAAACCTGTAAGAGAAGTACCGTCATTCTTAGCTGTGATAAACTGCTCAATGTCTGGATGGTCTACACGCAACACACCCATCTGCGCTCCTCTACGATGCCCACTAGATGCTATGGTCTGACATACTGCATCATAGATTTGCATGAAGCTAACTGCACCAGATGCTCTAGAGTCCAAAGACTTGATACGATCTCCTCTAGGACGTAGCCTACTGAAGTCATAGCCTATACCACCACCTCTACGCATAGTCTCAGCAGCATCAGTAGCTCTGCCCATAATAGAATCCATGCTATCTTCTATAGCACCACTAACAAAACAATTATAAGCAGTTGTTTGTCTAGCAGCACCCATAGCATTCTGTACTCTACCTGCTGGTAAGAACCTAAGATACCTTAATGCATCCTTAAAACTTTCAAAGTGATCAGGACTATCTTTAAGTGCTTCAGATATACGAACAACTTTACTATAGAAGTCTTCACCTGTTTGTCTATACTTAACTGCATCTATCTCTTCAGATATGGGGAGTGTCATACCGTAGTGCATTTCATTTTCCATGTTTGATTTTTCCTTTTAGTTTTTCTAAATACCAGATTGCTTTACTTATATCTTGTTCAGGATTATCCTTATGCTTGTATCTAATTATATACTTTAAGGCATTGCCTTTAAGGTAGCCTAAGAAATCATCCTCAGTCATAGACATCTCAATAAGATCTATTGCTTCTACATTTAACATGTTATAATGAGCAGGTCTATTTACTGGATCGTTTATTTGTTTAGAGGAAACTTTTGATCGTGTTTCTGACATTTCTATTATCCTTTGAATTTATTAAACTGGATGCTACTTCTCTAACTGACTCTGGTTTTAATCCTGCATAAAGACATATCTCTTGAAAGTCTCTACAGGTTACACCAACAGATGCAAATATCCATGAGTGTGCTTGATCTCTTTGAATTTGTATATCACTTTTTTCTTTTTCAAATTTAGGTTTAGATAAATCTAATAATGCTTGTAGTATAACAGCAATATATAAAGATTTGTGAGGGTTCTTATCTGTAATTTCATACAGAGAATTAGGTTCTTCTACCTCAAAAAGATCATCAACCCACATCGTAATATTCTTCCACTGGTCTATAGAACTTACCCCCTACATAGTTATTATAATATGCAGGGGTATCAGTCCCATCAAGCGTGCTACACAAAACATTGTACTTCATCTGATAGTAACACTCATAGTAACGTAAGCTTCGTTTGTTTTTAAACTCAGCTATCATTTCAAACTTAAAGTTTTTCTTACCTAATTTTTTTATGTCCTCAAGTAGATGAGTACTTGAACCCATATAAGATTTCCAATTAGATTCAGCTTTCTTCTTGCCTTTCTTATAGTTAAAGTATTGCTTACAACCAATGTAAGCTTGGCCTGTTTTGGTATTGGTAATACAATAGACAAACCCAAACTTAGTTAAGTCAGGTTTTGTTTTAAAAATCCAATGCATTACCAGTTTACCACCTCTTCGACCTTCGGTTCTTTAGCCACTGTTGTAAGATAGCTAAGTCCTCTGGAGTATCTAAAAGCACGTAGTCCTTTACCATTATTACAGTCCGACCAGCACTCTCGCTTATGGCTACAATAAATACAACCAATAGCCAGCTTAAAATTGCCAGACTCCCCATCAGCAATAGGATCATAGCACCTATCAGGGACATGGTCATTAGTAACCATTCCTTTAAGATGTTTAATTCTTTCTTTAGCATTAATCATCTCCATCTGATGTACAGGGCTAAGACATATCTCACCACTAGACTTATCTATAACAAGAAATGCTGCACGTTCAGCTTTATTAGCTTCAGCATACGCAGATATCTGTGCTATATAACCAAAGGGATCATCTTCAATTAAGTTATTATTCTTAAACTTTTTAAAGCTATATCCAGATGCACTCTTACAATCAACTAAGACATCATCAATCATAGAATCTTGATGACCAAGTACACCTTCAACATTAACTTCTTTCTGCTGATCAGTAACTTTATGTCCAGCAATAGAAGCACATAGTAAAAGAAGTTCTTCTAAGATATAACCATACAGGAATTTAATTCTTGTGCTAGGTTTAAGATCTTCAATTTCTTTTTTACTATTAACATCATACCATAACTGTCGATCAGGTTTACCAATCGCAGACAATCTAAGGTTCCCTCTAGTACGTGGTTCCTCATACATGAATGCTTTTATATGTACCTTAAGCATTTCACCAAAGGTATCTATATGCTTATCAACTTCTTTTTCATCCATCTTAATTGGATCAAGAGAAAATAAATCATATATGTCTTCAACTAATGTTTCAATTTGTTTCATAATATAAAAAATGGGGTGGAGAAAATCCAACTAAACTCCACCCCAAGTCTCCCTTACTCACACACAGTTGAAATTAAGATGCAAAAGGAATTTCTTCTGAAGCAGTCTCAGTTACATAACCTCCTTCAACTACATCAAAATCATTATCTGCACCCGAAGTATACTCTATGAAGTCTACTACTTGTACAGCAGCTAGGTCAGCAGAAACACCTGACTTACCTGCATAATTCCACTCAAACGGTACAGCCTTAACATTGACTACACTACCATTAGCAATTAACTTGCCATCCCAATTATTATTTTGGGAGTCTTTTACTATTGGTCCTTGTCGTTGAGTACCATCTTTACGTGCAACCTTACGCTTGATAGTAACAAAGTCTCCACGATCATCACCTTTGTTGGAAATGGATAGTCCAGCACTCTCAATTACTGAACGGTTATTATCGTCAACCTCAATCTGTATAGACCATACTGGCTCAAACTTAGTATTAGGCTCAGTGATTGAAGCATAGTGGCATTTACCTGTAATATAAATAGGATCATTCATCTTATTTTATTTCCTTTTTCTATCGTCACTCCATTGTGACATGTAATACAACCATCAAGGCTTATTCCTCTTTGATTGTATATAACTTAGCACATATTAATATATATGTCAAGCTATATTTGTAATTAATTTTGCTTTTTCTGTAGGTATGTGGAAGAAAGGTTCCTTAAGATGAGGCGCACCAACTCTTCTAGAGTTTTGTATTGTACCTACAGTAGAGTTATTAACTGTATCATCTTTAATAAACCAAGCTTGACTACAGTCTGTATTGAAGACCACAAAATATAAATCATGGTCAGGGTATTCTTTATTTTTCTTGTCGATCAATCTCCTTTTTCTTTCTGGAATACGTACTTCTTTCCAATTAGGATTCCAACTAGAACCCCATTGGTTTTTAATCTCAACCTCAAAGAAATAATCTTTATCTTTTTTAGCTGATACATCAAAGTAATAATCTTCTTTAGCTTCAATGTTTGTAAATTGATTAGCAGTTAGGTAACTTACGATTGCTTCTTTAGCTCTCGTATCGTTTTCCATATAAGAATATACATCAAATTTACGGTTGTTGTGTCTCATGTCAATTCCTTTCTAAGTAACTCTACGTACTACTAAGTAGTAGTAGTACTAGAGTTACGTAAAGCTGCATCGTTTAAATATAAAATAGATCTAGCTGCTGTCTCAACAGTTCCTAAAGATTGATTACATTTTTGACATAACCAACCTCTAAATTGTAGTGTGTCATGATCGTGATCACAACACCAAGGTTTTTTATGATTTATTTCTTCCTCCTTTTTTAAACAAATAGGGCATTGATGGTTAGGGGGTAAAGGGTTTTGTTTTTTTAATTTAACAAGTACTCGTTCATTAAACTGTTCGCATTTCTTACATGCTTTTCTAAAAGTACGTGATCCATTTTCAAGATATCTTTCGCTTCTGAAATACTCACTAGTTAATGGTTTTGTTTTACGACAAGTCTTACAAGTTTGGGTTTCCATATCAATGTGTCTCACTCCATGTTGTTCCAATTTTAAATTCACAATCAAGAGGACACTTAATATTTAATGTCTTCTCTGTTTCTTTCATAGCATCCTTAGTAATCTGTCCGAATTTGGTAGCATCTTTCTTTGCTACTTCAAACTGATACTCATCATGTATAGATGCAACTAACTTAGCATCAACACCTGACTTATGTATACGTTCTGTAATATGTACAAGCCATTGCTTACAGATGATAGCACCTGCACCTTGTAGTAAAGTATTTAAAGATGCATAGTCTGCCCTGATATGTAACAGTCTACCATCAAGAGCTTTTATAGTTCCTGTTTGAGAAGCCTCAACAACATTCTCTCTTAGTTCTTTAAGCTTTGGCATACTACCTAAGAACTTAGATATTAATCGTTGTCCTGCTAAAGCACCACCACCTACAACTTTACCTATCTTAGCTGGACCAGCACCGTAGAGAAAAGCATAGATAAATGTTTTAGCTTGATCACGATCAGTTAGACCAGCAGCCCTCATGTTGGTTGTATGTATATCACCATTAACAACTTCATTAGTATACTCAGGCCAATCCATATAGTGAGCAAGACATCGTAGCTCTAGTCCAGATGCATCAGTACCAATCAAGACATGAGTATCTGGATTAGAGACAGTCCAAAGAGAACGACACTCCTTACCATAGGGTGAGTAAACTGCTGGCACTTGAGCCATGTTGGGAGAGTTGTGTGCCATACGTCCAGTGATAGTACGTAATGTCATAACTCTTCCACGTACTCGACCATCATCTTGACAAGCTTCTATCCAAGATTTAAGTAATCCAGTACGTTTCTGTAGTAGAAAGTACCGACTAAACATCTGAGCTTCTGGCATCTTAACAGTGTTAAGTATTTCTTCTGATACAATAACATTACCTTTGTCTGTAAATTTACTGGGTTTCCAACCTAGTTCCTCTAGTCTTTCAGCTATCTGCTTACGACTAGCTATGTTGAAAGGTATATACTTTACTTTAGTTTTAAGCTGTACTTCTCTTGGCTTAAACATTTCTTGCGCTTGGTTCTCAAGATCATGTTGCTCTTCTTCTAAGGTAGCAAGGAAGGACATAGCTTCACGTAAATTAAAAGCAAACCCATTCTTTTCTTGTTGATCTACTATTGCTCTTATTTTTCTTTCAAGTTCATAAGATTTAGATGAGAACTTTTCTCCTTCTTTTGACAATTTATGAGCCAGTTTCCTAGTAAGTTCCGTATCACGCAAACAATACTCAAGCATGTCTTCATTGAACGTAGTGAAATCATTATAATCTCCTTTCAAAAAACCAAGTCGTTGTCCCCAAGATGAGAGTGAATGACCACCCTCTCTAGTAGGATTATATAATTGTGACTCTATTAAAGTATCACGAACTTGTGATAGCTTTATGTTTGATCCTGTTAGACGGTTCAGTATGGGAGCATCAAAGCTGACACCATTATGCATAATGAACTGATCTATTTGTTTAGACCAAGCTCCAAAGTTTTTACATTCATCGCCTATCCATACCTTTTCTTTACCATCAGAATAGTTACGAGCTACGATACAATGTATTTGAGTTGCATCAAGAGAGTCTGTTTCTATATCAACTATTGCCGTTGTCATCTTCATCATTCTCCATGAATGGGTTATTGATCTCGGTCATTCTACCACTTTCTTTATCATAATGCAAGCGAGAAGATACACCAGTTTCTCCTGTGTATCTATTCTTAAGTATGCGAAGTGTCGTTGTGTTAGCTTCAACAGCATCGTCAGCCTGTTGATTTCTTTCTAATGCTACAACACTATCAGATAGATGAGCAATAGATGCTGACCCTCTAAGGTGGGAGAGAGATACTTCTTTGCCATCCTCATGTCCTCTGTCACCTGCTGGCCTACGTAAGTGGCTGACAAGTAATAGACCTATGTTTGTTTCTTCTACAAGGGATCGTAGCTTGGTCATCAATATGTCAATAGACTTACGCTCATCTCCATTATCTTCTTGTCCTGACACCAGTATAGATAGATGATCCAGAACAATCCATTTACAATCTAATGCTTTAGCCATGAACCTAACTCGACTTAGTATTTCATCATTAGACATAGATCCAAAATGATCGAAAGCAAAGAACCTACCAGTGCCAATAGTTTTATCTTGCCACTTCTGTAGTTGGTCACGATCAAACCGATCACGTACTTCTTTGATATATAATCTTTCATTGGCTTCAACAGACATAATATTGAATGCGGTATTACGAATGTTTTCTTCCATTGCTAGAACACCAATGTTATCTTTGGTATTACTCATGATATGATGCATTAGTTCTCTGATGATGCTAGACTTGCCCATGCCAGCACCACTTGTAAAGGTAACTAACTCACCAGTACGCATACCATAAGTCTTTTCATTGAGGTCTTGCCAAGGATATAAGACTGTCTCACAATACTTCTCATCGTATAGAGTAGCACCAAGGTCAGCAAGGTTTACAATACCTGCTGGTGTAAAAGTCTTTGAGTTCCACCATGTACTATTGAACTTCTCACGTTGATTTGTCTTGAGATATTCATTAGCATCTTTAAGTTCCATGTTCATAATCAAACATTTGTTAGGCTGAAACAACTCAGCTACTTTAAGTGAGGCTTCTTTACCATGCTTGTCATTATCAAAACATAAGACAACATGGTCAAATTTATTGAGATACTCAAAAGAACTACGGCAATTTTCAAGTGCTGATGCAGCACCATTCTTGATAGATACAACAGGCCACTTAGAACCAAGCATCTCATAGGCAGACATAGCATCTATCTCACCTTCACATACAGTAATATATTTACCAGACTTACCAAATATATTCTGACCAAATAAACCTGAACCAGAAAGATTACCTTCAGACCAGAACTTTTTACCTTGTACCTCACGTACTTTGTTAGCAATATGCACACCATTGCCATCAAAGTATTGATAAATATGGTGGGTTGTCATACTGCCTGTCTTTTTAATTTGAGTATTGTATACTCTTGCAGTATCTTTTGATATTCTACGTTCACTGATAGCATCAATGATGCCAGAACTTTTAAGTGCTGAACTAGAATTATTAGAAATGTTTACAACTTTTTGTGTTTCCATTTGTTTATTATCTCCAGAGGGGGTAAAAGTTTCACAACTAAAACAATACGAATGACCATCCGAATGATAAGTTGTGTAAGCATCACTTGAGTTGCAATCAGGGCAACGACCTTTTGTATACTCTGCTGTCATCGGCATCTCCTTTCTAAGTAACTCTACGTACTACTAAGTAGTAGTACTAGAGTTACGTAACAATTCTGCGTACTGCATAAGCTACATCAGGACTGTAGCCCATCGCAATACATAAAGAATTTCTATACTGAAGTTCTTCCTCTGCTAATGCTTTAGTTTTAAAAGAATCTACAACTACATCACCATGATCTTTAACTAAGACTAACTTCCATTCATTCTTCTTCATAAGATTGATCCCATATTTTGTTTACAAAGTCTTCTTTATCTACCATCATTTCATTAACTTCTTTTCTGGCTAACTTGCCAGCTTCCTCCCTAGTGTATCCTTCATTTTCATATTCTTTTAATATGTTTTTAAATAATACTCTACGTTCTTGATCCCATAAATTTTTAGACATCACTCTCTACCCACTTTGTTTTACCAGACCTACCTAGTTCTTCTCTTAATTTTTTAATTGTGATATCTCTTTCTTCTAATTGTTTTTTAAGAGTTTCGATATGCTTATGTAAGACATTAATTTCTAATGGATGATACATGATCTAGTTTCCTTTGTCAATATAAAAGATATGCGCTCCCACCCTACCTAAGTTCTTAAACCTTTTTGTTTTAATAGCCCATCTAGGTTTAACATAATAAGCATGGTAGTGTGTGGCTCCTTGAGTTCTCTCAAGAAGAATACCTTCTAATACTAAAGATGCTACATCCATCACTTCAAGTAAAGAAGTATAATCTTTTATTCTTTCTTCTTTTCCATCACAATAATAGCTGAACTGGCATCTGTTACGTATCATCCTACCATTTTTTTTCTTACCTTGATGGACAACTCCACAAATTGTAGAAGGGTATCGTTTATCTTTAACTCTTTGTAATATAACATTAGCTACAGCTATTTTAGGTATCAATTTTTCTGACCTAGCTTCATAATAAATAGCTTCAACTAAGCAGTCTAAGTCATTGGCTTTACTAGATGAAGAATAGAATATTATTAGTAGTAATATAATCGGCCCAAGCAGACCAGCAAATAATGTTTTCAATGTAACCTCACAATCTTGGCATCATATAATAGTTCATCTTCCATATCATGTTTAACCAGAAAACGTACAGCATCTTCTTCACTCATAAACTTTTTAACTTTTAATTCTTTTTCATCTGGCATAACAGATATACTTTCTAAATCCATTGGATCTTCTACTTGGATTATAATGTATGTCATAGTAAACCTAATAGTAATATTATTATCTCTAACATTATATTCCTCCTACATTTTCTCTAATGATATCATCATGACTAAGCTCTGTAAAGTAAAGTTCTAGTGCTTCAGTCTTTTGATGTGCCATAAACTGATGGTATTCACCGGGAGGTACGATAGACCAATCATATTTCTTTAACCATGTGCTATCTACTAACTTATAATCTTTCCATCTTTTAATTTCTAACTCACCAGAAAGAACATAGAAAGCATTGTACTTAGATTGATGAGCATGTTTACTACAGTACCCTCCTAACTCTACATTTATGTGATGAACTTCTACTGAAGGGTTCATTATTATTGGCATGGTCTGGCCCCACACTTTACCTTCTTTAATCATTATCAGTCTCCAATTCAAAGTCAGATGATCCACAAGCAGGACAATGCTCAGGTGCTTCATCACCTTCATGAGCATAGCCACAGTCTACACAGACATACCATTTAGTCATTCTTTATCTCCTTCAAGTAATCTTAGAGTAGATAGTATTTTCCACTCAGCTTCAGACAATTTATGATAGTCAGACATATACATATCCCCATCCATATCATGGAGATTTCTAACAGGATCACAAATAAGTTTCTTTAGTTCTTTAAATAACTCAAGCATAGTAACATCTTCATGACCCCACTTAACAAGTGTTTGTGGTTTCTTAATCTTTGGCATCGTCAGTCTCCTTTACATAGTTAGTTTGAGTTTCTAATTCCTTTTGATAAAATTTATCTGGGCTATCATAGAATGTACCATTGTCACACATGATACATGAGATAGGTTCTAGTTCATCCCAATGAACACACCCACACCTAGAGCAAGTCCAACTGTTCATCATCAGCCTCACTCCTTGTTAGTGCAAAGTCTACAGTAAATCCTAGTGTAGCTATATCTTCCCATTCATTTTCTATAGAATGGAACTCACCATTAGGACAGGTTCCTAACCATTTCTTAAATGCTTCTACTCTTTCTTCATTAGTCATCAGCTTTCTCCTTCCATACTCTTAGTCGAATATAAAATCCATCTTCTTCACCATCCCAATTATAGTCAAAGTTCTTACCATAATGTTCTTGTAGCACACCTATTAATTCATGTTCAAATTCTTCAGGCATCTTCTTTCTCCTTTGGATAGTAAACATCTACTATACTCTCACAGTTAGGACAACTCAAGTTAGTGACCATAGCATAGGTATCATCTTCATGATCTATGTCATGGTCACCACCCCAAATCAACTCAGTCTTGCAGTGCCAGCAGTTCATGGCTTGTTAATCTCTCTATGATTATAGAAGATAGAGTTACGCTTGGCTATCTCCTCTGCTGTTACACGCTTCTCTACTGCATGATCTGTGACTAGCTTGTGTATGCCATTCCAATCCTCATTACGTTGCTTGTCTATGGCATCATAGTCCCAGACCTTATCACTTTGTCTACGCATCTGATTACTCCACTACTTTTTCTGTGTAAATTTCTTCAACAGGTACAGTAAAATCATAGTCATTACTTTTCATTTGAGCAGTAACAACTCCTGTTTTATCTGTATATACCTCTAATTTAGCAAAGCCTAAGTTAATTTCATTATATATCATGCTACTAATAACTCCTTCCATGTGTCAGAGCCAAGCATCTTACGAACTTTCTCTTCTCTGATAGGCTTGGCATTGTGCAGAGATGAGCCTTGTCTAGTTTGACCGTGTGTAGACCACCATGTTGCAGCATTATATGCCGACCACATAGTACCACCATCAGTCCGACCATACTTATCATAGTTACCTCGACCATGCAAGTGTCGGCTCTCTTCATCAAATGTTTTCATAAGATTAGATAACATAACTTTGTTAGCTACCTTCTTTCTGGTCACATTATCAGTACGTCTAGCCAGTGTTTTACTAAACAAATCAATGGCTTGATCCCTTGTCACTTTGGTATTATACCATGTACGCATCTCATTCATACCATCACCAGCTATAAACTCACCAGCTTTTTGTATCTTGGTAGCAAACCCATCAACATTAAAGTTCTTTGTGTGTCTGCCATAGATGTAAGCCAGCTTGTCACCATTAACTAAAGTATTATAACACATAGAACGCCATAAACCAACCATCATATTGTTAGCCCATGTCCTATTCTGTGATGTCCTAAACTTTAACTCTGGCTTAACAGTATCAGTGAGTTTGCCAATACTTTGTTCATGTGCTGGAAACCTAGCAGTAAGTTCTATCCTAGCTCCCTCATCGTATACATTAGTTTCAAACTCAGCATCAGTTAAGTCCATACCTGACTTAGTAATAGCTTGTTCAACACCGTCTACGATGTCCATATACTGCACAATCTCATAGTTCTCAGAGACTATGCCTAATGGTTGCTTAGTGTCTTTACGTCTAAGACCTACACCTATGCTAGATGGTACTCTATACTGTGAGTGTGTATGACCTCCCTCACCAAAGTGAAAGAGATTAAACTTCTCAACTTTAAAGTCTAGTGCTTCATGGTTAAACATTTGCATCACTCCATTCTTTGTAACCGTTTTGTAATTCAAGTACATCACGTTCAACAACTTTTATTAATTGCTCTGTACTCATGTCGTGTATATCTGTGTTAAACAAATCGTCTATCACAGGATTAGCCCAAGCATCCATAACTGTAGTTTTAATTATGTCTAGCTTCTTGGCATGGTACTCTCTTGCGTTCATTGTATTCCCCTTTATAAGTAACTCTAACACTACTACGAAGTAGTAGTAGTGTAGAGTTACGTAATGTTACACCGATTAAGTATGTAGTTACGAGCTTCCTTCTTCTCATCACCACTAAAACTTTCAAGGATCTCTGACATAACCCAACCCATACGAGGGCTACTCAATCCTTTCTTTATAGCTTGTTCAACTCTTTGTGAAACTGTTGGTTGTTTGAACTGTTCTAAAAATGGTTCTAATATCTCAGGATCATCATACATAATTTACTCCTTCCATTTAAGTTTATAATATATTTTACCATCTATGTCAATAGACTTTGCATTAGGATCAAGGTCTTGCTCACCTACATGATGCCATTCTGCACCAGCATCCATCTCTTCTTGAAATTTATTCAGTGCATCAGCATTAACTTCTGTAAATAGTATTGGGAATATTAGTAGAAAAATCATTATTCAATCTCCTTATTTTGTTGTGGTATTTTTATATACTGTCTTGTTATCTTATGTTTAAAGTTAAGATTACCATCCTTGCTATGACCCATAAACATATAGCCGTGTAGTATTTCATCACTTGCATACTTAAATATATCATTAACTTCTTTATCAGTATAAGTAAGCATTATTCAATCTCCTTTAATTTATGTTTGATCTTACGAGTATAACTTATCTTGCCTTTCTTTGCAAGCACTATCTTATGACCAAGTTCTCTCAGCCATTTCCAATTAGGATCACGTTTTTTTATCATTACTTCAATCCCTTTTTTAATATCCTAACTACATCAAGCAAAGCCCGTTGCTTGTTCTTATTTTCTGCAACTAACTGAACTATTCTTTTGTTAGCATTAGATAATTGTTCTTGTAAATCTTTTACATTCTTTCTAAGAGTAGCTAACTCACCATCTTGTACAGCTATTCTTTCTGTTGCTCTCATTATTCTCTCCATCCATATAGTTTATCCCAAGCCCATTCCTTGGCATCATCTTCAGTCATGCCCATATCAAGAGCTTCTTCATAGTATTTAAAGAGTGTTTCGTTTACATCAGTCATATGATTTGTTCTCCAAATAATTTTGATATGCTTGATCTCTCTTTGAGTTATCCCACCACCAAGACGGCATAGTATTATATCTCATAAGCATACCTTGTTCCCACTGAGTTTTACCCATCTTATCTCCAATTAATTTTTGCATTTTATCTCCTATATTTTAATGATTTTTAAATCACATAAATCTTCTTCATTAGGTATTAAATCAATTAGGTAATCATCCATTCTTTCTATCATATCATCACCTAAAAACTTTGCTAATTCTTCTAGTATATTACCATCAGACAGGCTCTCATCTAAGTTTTCTTTATAAAATAAAGATTGTCTTTGGCTGTATGCAGTTGGTATGTCTACCATCATTAGTCTCCTATGTCAAGATATTTATTATAGTTCCAAGTTTAGGTTTAGGTTTAGCTTCATAGGCTAACACCCTGTAATCTAATAATATTATTCTAATAAGTTCTACCATAGTAAACTCCTTCTCTCCTATTATAGCATAACATAGTCTCTATGTAAACGACTAACGTGCTGTGCATTTTTATATTTAGATGGATATTTTTCAGCCAATAGTTCACACCAACTATCCCATAGATATTGACATCCACCTAAATCCTCACATAATTTTATGTAAAGATTAGCTTTGCCTAATGCAGTATCATATTTAACTTTGCCTAACTTGAAAGCTGATGCTGATAGCCCAAATCTTTTTAGATTGTGGACATCAAGGCATCCTACTTTACCTATGCAAAGCTGTAATACAAATCCTGCTTTGACTAAACCAATGTTGGGAATACTAGCTACTGCCAATAACTTTTCAGGCAATGGCATAGTCTTACTAAAGATAGCTTGGTGTAATTGTTTCTTATTGGCTAGGATGTAAGCCCAACCTTTACGTTTTGATCCAAACAAGTATTTAGATTTAAGACCATTAGCTTTAACATCAAGAACCTGTCGGCCTACTTGATCCCATTGTTGCTGTATAGATAGCATATCAACAAGAATAACCCTAGCAGTATTGTCTGGGGATTTTCTTGCGAACTTACCTATATCTTTTTGGTGTGTACTAAACATCGATTGCTCCTTGAATTGGCAGGGGATGTAGGATTTGAACCCACACTAACAAGGTTGGAGCTTGTTGTGCTACCATTACACTAATCCCCTAATAAGTAACTCTAAGACTACTACGAAGTAGTAGTAGTCTAGAGTTACGTAATATACTAGCTGGTTCTCCAAAATCGGATGCCACCAGTAACACTTCTATATGCTCCTTTGAAATCTTCATTCCAAATTCTTCTGTAATTAGCTGATGCTTGATGCACCTTACTACCAATCTTGTCTTGTAAAACAGAAGCACAAGGTATAAAAAAGCTATCGTTTTTCTTCATCAATTCAAAGGGAAATTGCCCTTTGTATCCAGTAGAATTACGATACCATGTTGGCATTGGTACATTTTTTTCTATCTTATATACCATTGGTTCAGTCCTAGCATCAAAGCTATCGTTTACTTTCTTTAACATATCATTTACCTTTTGTTGGATTTAAAAAAATAGGGATCTTTCTGGTGAAGGCATCCCTCTTTTCCTACCTATGTCTTAATTTTATAGTCGTTTATAGGCTTAACCGTGTTAAATTATCACTCGACTTAGTTTCCTTAGTTGAGTAAGTTTTTACTGTCATTACTCAGTGATGGACATTGGTATAGTTTTTTCCATTCAGTAAACATTACAACATCTGACCTCAAGCAGAGGATGCCCTATCTTTTGTTGCTTATAGAACGTAAAGATAAGCTAACAATAGTTCTATAAGAGACAGTTTGTCCAGTTCATGTCTAGGAAACTGCATACTTTCTTTATTCTTCTTCTTTTCTCGTAAAGTAATAAGTATGTGAAAGAGTATCCACCTCAGTCTTTCTGACCTTACCTACCTACCATCCATATCAGTGTGAATACTCTTACATATACTTATTTAAGTGAGCCTTTTTATATCTTGCTCAGGATATCTTTATATAGTCTATGACTAGATTGATCTTCAGATTTTTCTTCTACAAGTCTAGGCTCTAGTGACCTACTTACTTATTTCTAAGCAAGTGTAAACACTTCAGTAAAATGCTTACATTTACTTAGTCGGAGAGGATAGGAATTGAACCTATCGTTAAGACATCTCACTGTCTCTAATATTAGGTGAGACTAATATTATTCACCAACCATGCTCTCCATAAGTTGAGCCTTTTTATATCTTGCTCAGGATATCGGAGCAACTATGCTATAGTTACTTGACCTTGACGATCAACAATACCGTTCATTCCATTGAAAGTATTGCGATCCATCTTGTATATAACAAGACGACCAAGCTCAACCCTAACCGATTGGTCAAGTCTTTTTATAGACCAATTAGATTTAGCAACTCGAACTCGAACAATAAACTGAACACCGAAAAAATTTAATTTTTTCATTTTAAGCTCCATAATTTGCTGGTCATCATGGGTTGACCAACTAAACCCTATAAGTAACTCTTAAACTACTACTAAGTAGTAGTAGTTAAGAGTTACGTAATGCTACACCGATTTCGACAACTCTTTGATTGTTTTCCATAGTAATATGGTACAATATACAGCCATAACTGGAAAGAATAACTCCATTATCGTAACAATATTTCTATAATCTTGATAAAGAGCATAGTCAAAATAGCTCCTAATTTCCATACTAAGTGTGATAGCAAAAGCCCAAATTGCTGGAATGCATAAAGCTAATAATATTCTCATAGTCTTTTACTCCCAGATTTTACCGTTGACAGTAATTTCTTGCCAACCGATAGCTAAAGCTATTCCTGATTTAAAAACTTCAAGTTCTTGCTGATCTTTAAAGTAAAATACAGCTTCTTCTGCTTTATCAATTCCAAATTCAACAACACATTTTACAGAACCAGACTTAGGGCTATAAAATATATTAGATAACAAGTTCATTTGATCGTTGGTTAGCATCTCAAATCTCCTTTATAAGTAACTCTTAAACTACTACTAAGTAGTAGTAGTTAAGAGTTACGTAATGGTTTCGGTTAAGACAAAATATATTGAACAACTGGGGTAAAGCCGATAGCTGCAAAGGTATAAACAAAGATAAAGAAAACTGTTTCTAAAGCGAGTTTAAAATCATCCATCTCAAATCTCCTGTTTTGGTTAAGCCGATACTTTGTTCTTTACTTTCCACCATACTTGGTCAGTATAGTCTTCAAAGATCGGACATTGTTCAACCTCATCAAAGTGTAAATAAGAGGCCAGCCAAGTGCCATCCTCTTTGTCATAGACTTGCCAAGTCTCAGCTTGATATTTGACCTCGAACCAATAGGTATTATAATTACCTTGGCATTCAACATCGTAAACTAAAGTCATAGTCGCTCCTTTGCTTGGTTAAAAATATCTTGAATTTATCAAAGAATATATAACATAGTCTTTGAAAAAGTCAAGAAGAAAACCCTGAGAACTCGAAAGCTCTCAGGGTATCTCAGTTAAGCTTCGGCTTTAGCTTCAGCTTTGGCTTTGGCTTTTTCTGCTTGTTTGGCAGAGAACTTTGCAGGAATTCCTTCTGGAAGTTTATCAGCATTTTCTATGGTGAAAAAGCCACCATTTTCGTGTAAAATCCTAATCGGGATTCCAGCATCTCGCTTTTCATTGAAGGTTTTCTTTTTGTCGCCTAAAGTAATCCAACGACCATTGGTTGATAATGCTTGAAAATGTTTTGTCATGGTAAAATTTACTCCAAATTGCCGACAAAATGGGCTGTCGGTTTGCCCTATCTAGGTCTCTCTAAGTTCGTAAGAACTCACTAAGAGAGACCGAAGTGTTTGAAGATTTGCCTCGTCTTAGCCCTTTAGGGCTACTCGTCAAGAGTTTGTCAATCTCGTCTTGCCATCCAAGGGATGGACCTTCTTGATCTTGACAAAAGACAAAGCTTATCAAGAGCTTAGAGAGTTTAGCTAATCCTCAGCTAAAGCTGAAAATGGCCCTCTACAACATCCAGAGGATGATTTGGGGAGGGTTGGATTGCCAAAGTACAATCTAGGGTTCTCTAAGTTCGTAAGAACTCACTAAGAGAACCCGAAGTGGGCTCCCATTTTTCGAGGATTTTGCAAGGTATAGTCAAAGATCAAAGAGGGTAGGGAAAAAATTACCGCAACGTATTATATATATAAACAGGTATGACATATAGTCTCAAAATATCATGAACCAATCGTCATTATAAAAATAAATATATTATGTTACATAAATACAACACATATGCGCTAATCTGCGGTCTCTATAGTATACTATTAAGATACTTTGGTATTTATTATTATTATTATTGTTTAATATGTTAATTAGTACTTGTAATATTACATAGTATAGTGTATAATATATAGTATGAATAATTTAAATGAAACTGTTTTGGATTCCTTTATAAATTTAAAGGGACTCCTCTCACAAAAAGTAGAAGAACATTCAAAGGATGACTTCCTTACCTTTGTTAAACTCATGGCTCCTTCTATTGTGTCTGACTTTAAGATGGGTAATCATATCAAAGTCATCTCTAATAAGTTAAAAGAGCTAGAAGAAGGTAAGATCAAAAGACTGATGGTCTTCCTACCCCCTCGTTCCTCCAAATCAGTGTTGTGTTCTAAGCTATTTCCTGCATGGTATATAGGTAAACATCCAGAACATGAGATACTCACAGTGTCTCATAGTGATCAACTGTCTTCAGACTTTGGTAGGTCTGTTAGAGATGTGGTTAGTACAGAAGAATTTCAAAAAATCTTCAGAGGTGTGCAGCTACGAAGTGATGTTAGAGCAGCAGGTAAGTGGAAAACCAACCAAGGTGGTATGTATTATGCTGCTGGAGTCAGATCTCAAATTGCTGGTCGAGGAGCGCACATAGCAATCCTTGATGATGTGATGTCTGAAGAAGATTCCTACTCAGAAGCAGGTAGACGATATGTAAAAGAATGGTATCCTGCTGGTCTACGTACACGGATCATGCCTAATGGCTCCATATTAATCATTAATACTAGGTATCACTACGATGATCTATGCGGTTGGCTTCTGAAACAAGAGGAAAACGCTGGTGATTACGACATTATACCTTGGGAGGTTGTAAAAATACCTGCATGGCTGGACGAAGATGCAGCAGAACTGCTAGAATTACCCGTAGGTAGCAGCTATTTCCCTGAATGGAAGCCAGATGAAGTACTCAGGGTAGACGAACATGAAATTAAAGCTAGTAATGGTAGCCGATATTGGAACTCATTATATATGCAAGACCCTACACCAGAAGAAGGTGGGCTAATCAAGAAAAAATGGCTGCAAGAGTGGGATGAAGAAGATCCACCTAGCTGTGAATTTGTAATACAAACCTATGATACCGCATTTTCTACAAAAACTACGGCTGATTACAGTGTCATACAGACATGGGGTATATTCTACCTATATGATCAAGATGATAATGGGTATGAGAACTATGTTGCAAACCTAATTCTGCTAGGTAACGTCAAAGGTAGATTTGAATACCCAGAACTACGCAAGCTTGCACAGAGATTATACTCTGATAACAAGCCAGATGTATGTATGGTGGAGAAAAAGGCAAGTGGTCAGTCACTCATACAGGATATGCGAAGAGCAGGGTTGCCTGTTATGGAATACACCCCAGATAGAGATAAGGTATCCAGAGTTTATGCAGCTTCACCTATTATGGAAGCAGGTAGAGTATGGATACCTATAAACAAAAAATGGTCAGAAGACTTAATAGAAGAACTTATACGTTTTCCTAATGCTGCTCATGATGATCAGGTAGATGCTATGACAATGGCTGTACATTATATGAAGGAGTCATGGCATTTGGAACATCCTGATGATCCTGAATGGGAAGATGAACCTAAAGAATCCCCTAAGACTTATTGGACCTTTTAATATTTTGTTTGGGAATATAGGAAAAGTATGTTATAATAGAGGGAAGTTAGGTAAAAGGGGATATCATGTATCAGTCTACATTATTTAAACTTATTGATGATATGAATACTGATATAGATAATCAGTATAGTTTAAATATACCAATGGGTATGGGTGGTGCTGTTAGAAAAGGTATTCAAGCAGGATTAAGTGGTCTTTTAGATTTAACAGATAAGAAAATAAAACTTAATGATTCAACAGTACATTCAACATCAAATCCTAGTCAAGATAATTTACAGTCTATAGCAGAAAGAGGATTAAATAGAGGAACAAGTGTTGAAAAAGTTGGTGATAAAAATTTTTCAGTAGGAGGTCATCGTTTAATTTACAATGCGGAACCAGATCAAGTAGGAGAAAAAGTTAGTCGTTCATTTGCAGACGATATGCCGTTTCAGCAATTAAGAGATGTAATGCCACCTGAAAAATTAAAAATGGTAGAGTTTGATGCTGATGAAGTTTCAAATGTAGATGAAGAAATAAATAGATTAAAAGATATTTTTGGTAGTAAGATGAGAGTTAGACCTTATTGGGTTGATAAAAATGGAAAGATGTGGTATAGTAAATCAGCTTATGACAAAGCTCAGAAAAAAATTGATAAAGAAGATAAAGAAAAACCACAACCCTTTACAATTTTTAAAGGTAAAGATAGAATGGATTGGGGTCCAAGAGAAGTTTTCATGAAGTATGGTGGTAGTTTTAAAAAAAACTAAAGGGGATCATTATGGCTGGAACAGCTAAAGAAAAATTATTTGAATTAATAAATGATATGAATAGATCATCAGAAGACGAAGTATCTTCTACTATAGGTATGGAGTATGGTGGTGGTCTTGATGATGCATACATGACCCTAAGTGAACGTAAACGTAGAAGCAGTGCCTTTGCTGATCCCAATGCCAATAGTGCTTTTGCTTCCCCTATGAGTATGGGTGGTCTCCCTACGATCTATAGAGATGTTGGTGGTGGTATAGGTGATGATTATGCAGCAGCAGAAGAAGAATATGCAGATATGGTTTCAGATGCTATGGCTGGTGATTATACAGGTGCAGATTTTGGAGATGAACTTGGATCATATCAAGATCAAATGGAAACAGCTAGGTATAGAGATTCTGCACCAGTAGAGTCTCGCAGAACTGGAATCCCCGGTTTAAGTGAGTTAGGTTATAGTCCAGAGGAAATTACAAGTATTAGAGCAGCACAAGATGCAGCACTTAGAGGAGATCCTTATGCAGATACAAGAGATACCGGCCCATCTGTTTTAGATAATCTAAGACGTTTCTGGAGAGGAGAGTCTGCTTACGCAGATGAATTAATTAGAGATCAGATGCTTGGTCGAGTTGGTCTAGCTAGAGGACCATCTGATCCTCAAGCACCTTTTCTTTCTGATGAAGCTCTGGAAAAAGCATTTCCATTTCTTCCACAGACAGCAAATGTTTATCCTTTTTCCGTTCCAGCACAAGGTTTCGGAACAGCTACAGAATCTGATCTTTATCAAATTGCTGCTGCTAAAGCTGAAGCTGAGGCAGCAGAAAGAAATACTTCAAGATTTACATCACCTGAAACTTGGATGCCAGATGTAAATATAGGAATGGGACCAAAGTATGGATCAAGTGGAGTAGATAGACCTTCTTCTCCTACTGAGTCAATGCCTAATGTAAATATAGGAATGGGTCCAGAGTTTGGAGGACCATCTGATAGAACTTCTCCTACTGAGTCAATGCCTAATGTAGATATAGGAGCAGGAGTAACTCCTATAGTAGCAGATGCAGGAGTAAATATAGGAATAGGAAAACAGTTTGGATCAAGTGGAGAGGATAGACCTATAGATACTGTAGATCCTGATAATTTTCTAAATGATCCAGAAGCAAGATATGAAGCTTTATATGGTCGTAGTGGACCAACTTTTACTGAAGGTGGTCAATTTATTTATAATCGTTTAGGTGAACCACAGTTAGGACCAAACCTAGATCCAGAAGCTATTAGGGCAAGATTAAATAAGGAAGGTTATACAAGAACTGAATCTATTTACTTAAATGATTTATTAAGTAGAGGTTATTCAATGAAGGATGCTGAAGATATACTTGTACAGGGTATGGCTACTCCGGGTGGTTTATCAGCTATGCAATCAGGTGTTAAAGATGGCTATAGTTATGGTGGACCAGCAGGAACATTAATAGATGCGATAGAAAGAGGTACTCAACAAACTTTAGGTATAGGTCAGGTTCTTCAAGAAAGGAAAAAAAGAAGAGAAGAAGATAAAGAGTTTGATAAATATAGAGCAGGTTTTATTGGAGAAGAAATACCTAAAGATAAAGCAGAAGGAATTGTAGGAAGTAAGTTCTTAAACTTTGTAGGAGATTTTTTTGGATTAAAAAGAGGAGAAGCAAATATCCTTGATAAAGATGCAATTAGTCAAATTTCAGCTAAAGCAGAAGAACAAGACTTTATATATGAAACTCCTAATAATTTTGCTAAGATAGTTTCTAGTTTCTTACCATCTAAAGCAGCTATACCTTTTACAGTACTTCAAAATATTCTACCAAATAAAAGTGTAGGAACTATTACATCTAAAAAAGATGGCACAACTTTTAGTTTAAATGAAGATGGTTCATTAACTTTTATAGAAGATCCTGCAAATATTAATTATGATGAAGGACCAGATGCTGCTCCAACTAGAAAAAGTAGACCTGTTAAACAACAAGTAAGTACATCAACAGAAGAACCACCTAAAACAGGTATGGCTGCTTTATTGGCTAGACGAGCAGATCCTAAAAAGAGGTTAGATACTTTAGCTAATTTACAGGAAAAATATAGAAAGATTTATGGTCGGCCCTTTGAAACAGGTATAGGATAAGATATGGCAACTGAACGCAATCCATATGATATGAAGCCAGAGGAAATAGGTAATGTAGTTCCTATGGTAGCAGATGAAGAAATGAATGCTACCTTTGAAGTTGATCCTACAGATGGTGGAGTAATTGTAGACTTCTCAGATGAAGTAAGTATAGAGATGTCTCCTTCACAAGCAATAGAAGAATGGTATGATAATTTATCAGATACCTTAGATCCAGAATATTTAGATGAGATAGCTAACTCTGTTATAGATAGCTTTCAAGCAGATAAAGATTCAAGGGCTGAATGGGAGTCTATGTTTGAACGTGGCTTTGATCTACTAGGTCTTAAGCTAGAACCGGGAACAGATCCCTTTGATGGTGCATGTACAGCCGTACACCCACTCTTGATAGAGTCAGCAGTTAAGTTTCAATCTAAAGCTTCAGCAGAACTATTTCCTGCTAGTGGTCCTGTCAAGGCAAACATTATGGGTAAGTCTACCCCTGAAAAAGAGATGCAAGCCAATAGAGTACAGAACTTTATGAACTATCAAGTAACTGAGCAGATGCCAGAATACTTTGATGAGTTTGAAAGAATGTTGTTTCATCTTCCCTTAATAGGTTCTGCATTCAAGAAGGTTTACTATAGTGCTACACTGAAACGGCCTGTCTCAGAGTTTATACCTATTGATCAGTTCTATGTATCTTATTATGCAACTGACCTACGTAATGCTGATAGATACACACATCTGATCTATCGTAGTCCTATTGATATGGAGAAAGACATTAGGGCTGGTGTTTATGATGATGTAGAACTTCCAGAACCAAATGAAATTAATGTTACAGGGTTTACTCAAAAGATGGATACTATCATTGGTATGTCTCCTTCTTCTGATAATGATCCACAGTATCTTTTACTAGAACAGCATTGTTATCTAGACATAGAAGATACAGGAGAATCACTTCCTTATATTGTTACAGTCATAGAGCAATCAAGGCAAGTGTTAAGTATTCGTAGAAACTATGAGCAAGATGACCAGAACAAAGAGAAGCGCAGTCACTTTGTGCATTATAGATTTGTTCCGGGCTTTGGTTTCTATGGATTAGGCTTGATCCATTTCCTAGGTAATCTCACCATGAGTGCAACTGCTGCCATGAGATCCCTCATAGATGCAGGACAGTTCGCCAATTTACCGGGTGGTTTCAAGGCTAAAGGGTTGAGAATGGTCGGTGATAACGATCCAATCTCTCCCGGTGAGTTCAAGGAGGTTGAAGCAACTGGAATGGATCTCTCTAAGGCTATTATTCCCCTGCCTTATAAAGAGCCTTCCTCAACTCTATTCCAGATGTTGAATTTTGTAAGTGCTGCTGGTCAGCGTTTTGCAGACAGCACAGAGCAAGTTGTCTCTGATGCTGCCTCCTATGGACCCGTTGGGACTACGATGG